>ERZ840057.861-NODE-861-length-28668-cov-6.527802_pt1 | contig 28668 bp, 18 predicted proteins | sample MGYA00519907_ERZ840057 | MGnify/ENA primary metagenome ERZ840057 (study PRJEB31850, sample SAMEA3708862) | human gut metagenome | biome: human gut; feature: human-associated habitat; material: faeces | place: China | collected 2014 ...
GATCCTGAATGTACTGGAGTCCCAGGGATACCTGCATCTGGAGCCGCTTGAGTAAGTATCGACTTTAAGCAGCCCGACAAAAAACTGTATATCATCTGCTGCGCTGCCTCTTTTTCAAACCGAAACAGCGCAGCATGAAAAAAGAAAAGAGGAAAATATCATGCCAAACGTAACAGGACATACCGAATTAGTTGGATTAATGGCTTACCCGATCCGTCATACCCAGTCTCCGACAACCCACAACCTTGCATACGACAAAAACGGAGATGATGTCATTCAGCTTGCTTTCGAAGTTGATAACGATTCTTTAAAAGATGCTGTGCAGAGTATCCGCGCGCTGAAAATGCTCGGTTCCAATATTTCCATGCCAAACAAAACTGTTGTCCACAAATATCTGGACGAAGTAGATGAAGCAGCTAAGTTATGCGGCGCTATCAATACCGTAGTCAACCTCCGCGACGAAAACGGTCAGGTAACCGGAAAACTGAAAGGCTACAATACCGATGGTATGGGATACTGGCAGGCACTGACCGAAGAGGGCATCGATTTCAAGGGAATGAAGATGGTCCTGATCGGAACCGGCGGTGCTGCTACTGCAATTGCAGTGCGCGGTGCTCTGGATGGAGTTGCAGAAATTGAAATCTTCAACATCAAAGACAAATTCTACAGCCGTGGAGAGGAAATTGTTGATCTGATCAATAAGAACACCAACTGCAAGGCTACCATGAACGATCTGGCAGACAAAGACCTCCTGAAAGAAAAAATGCACGCAGCTGACCTGTTCTGCGATGCTACCGGCGTAGGAATGCATCCACTCGAAGACCTTTCCAACATTCCTGATCCTTCCTTCTTTAAAAAAGATCTCATCGTAACGGATACCGTTTACGCTCCGCGCGAAACCGTTATGATGAAACAGGCAAAAGAAGCAGGATGTGAGAAAGTATTCAACGGCATGGGCATGATGCTGTTCCAGGCACTCATCGCAATCAAGCTGTACACCGGAAAAGATACTCCGGTTGACTACATGAAAGAGAAACTTGGAATCTGATTTCCGGGCGAATCTTTTCCATCTTAAACCTTAATCAAAAACCAACACGAAAAGAGGAAATGAACTTTGCGTCATTTCCTCTTTTTTTCTTGCTTTCTTTCGGCATCTGGAGTATAATTCACTTCATATAGTAGCAGTTTAAAGTGCTACAGCACGATTTATCATCATGCGGAAATACGAGGAGAGAGAGGATTTCAAATTATGTCAAAACACATCACAGGACACACCGGATTATTATGTTTACTCGGAAGCCCGGTTGCACACAGTGTTTCTCCGGAAATGCACAACGAAGCATGCGACCAGCTCGGCCTTGATTATAGCTACCTTGCCTTTGATGTACCGGAAGACAAAATGCCGCAGGCAGTCGAAGGACTCCGCACCATGGGCGTAAGAGGCTGGAATATCACCATGCCTGGCAAAAATATCATGTGCAAATTGGCAGACAAGGTTTCTCCTGCTTCGGAGATCTCCGGCGCATGTAATACCATCGTCAACGACAACGGCGTTCTCACCGCTTACACCACCGACGGTGTCGGCTTCATGAGAGCAGTTGCAGAAAACGGCGTAGACATCATCGGCAAAAAGATGACTCTGCTCGGTGCCGGCGGCGCTGCTACTGCAATCCTGGTACAGGCAGCCCTCGACGGCGTGGCTGAGATCAATGTATTCAACGTCAGAGACAATTTCTTCGGAAGAGCCGAGGAAATCGTTGCAAAACTCAATGAGCGTACTTCCTGCAAGGTTACCCTGCACGACTTCTCCGATCCGGAAGTCCTTCGCGCATCCATCGCAGACAGCGCCATTCTTGTCAACGGAACTTCCGTCGGAATGGCTCCCAAAACCGAGAACACCATCATCACCGACACAACGATGTTCCACAAAGACCTCTTCGTTTTCGATGTGATCTACAATCCGCAGGAAACCCGCCTGCTGCGTGAGGCAAAAGAGGCTGGATGCAAGACCGGAAACGGTATGTACATGCTGTTATACCAGGGAGCTGCTTCCTTCAAACTGTGGACTGGCGAGGATATGCCGGTTGAGATCATCAAAGAGAAATACTTCTCCGGAAAATAAAATATCACGCAATTTCAAAAGGCTTCTGCCCCGGATTTTCATCCGCCGGCAGAAGCCTTTTTTATCATCCTGAAGTATGGGTCAGCCCGCTTTCTGTACTTCGTCGAGCTGTGCCGTATACAGTTTGTAGTAATATCCCTTCTTTGCCATCAGTTCGTCGTGCGTTCCGCTCTCCATGATGCCGCCGTTGTCGATATACATGATCTTATCGCAGTTGCGGATCGTGGACAGACGGTGGGCGATGATGAACGATGTTCTGCCCTTCAGCATCGCATTGAGGCCCGTCTGCAGTGCTTTCTCGGTCTGCACGTCGATACTCGAGGTTGCCTCATCGAGAATCAGAATCGCCGGATCGGAAAGCAGTGTTCTGGCAAACGAGATCAGCTGTTTCTGGCCCTGGCTCAGCATGGAACCGCGCTCCCGCACCTCGGTCTGATAGCGGTCCGGCATTTTGCTGATGAACTCATCCGCGCAGACGGTTCTGCTTGCCTTCACGATCTCTTCCCGTGTCGCATCCAGCTTTCCGTAACGGATGTTGTCCTCAATGTCTCCCGAGAAAATAAAGCTGTCCTGCATCATAATACCCATCTGTTCACGCAGCGAATGAATTGTCACCTGTGAGATGTCCTGGCCGTCGATCAGGACGCGGCCGCCGTTGACATTGTAGAACCGGGAGATCAGATTGACAATCGTACTCTTTCCGGCTCCCGTCGGTCCGACAAGCGCCACACTCTCACCCGGTTTTACCGTAAACGAAACGTCTTTTAAAATCTGCTTCGATTCATCGTACGAAAAGTTGACATGGTCAAACGTCACCTCACCGCGGATCTCCGGCATTTTTACGGCGTTCTCCGCATCTTTTACCGTTACCGGCTCGTCCATTGTCTCGAAGATACGCTCCAGGTAAGCGATGTTGTTGATAAAGTTGTTGAAGATATTTCCGAGGTTCATGATCGGCTGCCAGAAGTACGATGCGTAGCTGGAAATCGCCACGATGGTACCGAGCGATTTGCTGCCCTGTCCGAACAGCACAAGGCCTGCTAAAAAGATTGCCGCGCGCACGCAGACGGAAATGGAATCGATGCCCGGCCATACCAGGTTGGAATAGCGTACCGCCGTGTTCCACGTTCTGCGGCAGTCCTGTGAAAGATCTTTGAAAATCTCCGCATTTTCATCCTCTCTCGCAAAGATCTGCGTAATGCGGGCTCCGACGATATTTTCCTGCAGATACGCATTCAGGTTCGAGTTCTTATTTGAAACTGCCTGCCATGCCCGTCTCTGTTTATTCTTGATCCAGACCATGAACACGCACAGCACCGGCACGCCGCAGAGAACGACGAGCGCCATCTGCACATCGACCAGGAACATGAAAATGACGATGAACAGCAGATTGAAACACTCCAGCACAATGTTGATCAGTCCATTCGAAAGCATATCCGATACCGAGTTGACGTAGTTGACCACACGGATCAGAATTTTGCCGTGCGGGCGGTCGTCGTAATACTGGAACGGCAGCTCCTGCAGATGCTCAAACAGGTCTTTTCGGATATCGTAGATGATATTCTGGCTGACATCCACCATGATACGGCTTCGGATCGTCGTGAAAATGACGCTGACGACGTAGATGCCCACGAGCATTCCGACCAGAGAAAACAGAAGTTTCTCGTTTTTGTCCGGAATCGCAAGGTCCAGTGCCCGCTGGATAATCATCGGCGCAACGTAGCCGAACGCGCCGCCGATGCCGCTTAAGAGAATCGCCACAACCATCCGGCCCGCGTATTTTTTAATATAAGATGATGCCCGGAGTAAGTGTCTGATGTCAAAAGGTTCTTCGAGCACTTCATCCTGCTTGTATGTATTTTTTGCCATTGCTTCCCCCTCCTACAGTTCATCCACACCGGTCTGCAGTTTCACCAGTTCGTAGTAATAGCCCTTCTTTTCCATCAGCTCCTCGTGCGTTCCCATCTCCTTGATGTAACCGTTCTGCAGCACGATAATTTTGTCCGCCGTCTTTGTGGTGGAGATTCGCTGCGCGATGATAACTTTCGTGCACGGGAAATCCAGTTCTCGTAAGGAATGCTGGATCTGTTTTTCCGTCTCCATATCGACGGCCGATGTCGTGTCGTCAAGAATCAGGATCGACGGACGGATGGCCAGCGCTCTCGCCAGGGAAATTCTCTGCTTCTGGCCGCCTGAAAGACCGACGCCGCGCTCACCGACCAGAGTGTCATAGCCCTCCGGCATCTTCGAAATAAAGTCTGCCGCGGCAGAATATTTTGCAAATTTAATGACTTCATTCATCTTGATCGAGTCATCGCCGTAAGCAATGTTGCCCTCGATCGTATCAGAATACAGCAGGACATCCTGCGTCGCAAGTCCGATGTGTTTCCGGAGGTCATACAGCTTCAGATCTTCCACCGGAATACCGTCGATGCGGATCTGGCCTTCTGTCGGCTCGTAGAAACGCGGAATCAGGTTGATGAGGGATGTCTTTCCGCATCCCGTCTCTCCCATGACCGCCACGGTCTCATTCGGGTTAACCGTAAACGAAATGTTATGCAGAACCGGCAGATCACCGTCCTCATACTGGAACGAAACGTTGTCGAACTCGATTTTTCCCTCGAAGCGTTCCGGGTGTGCCACTGCATTTTCCTCGTCCTTGATCTTTGCCTCGGAGTAATACAGCTCCATGACTTTTTTTGAAGCCGCCGAGAACCGCTGGAACTCGTTCATGATATTTCCCATCTGGCGCATCGGGTTTGCGATTGCCCAGATGAGGCCGGAGAATGCCACATAATCACCCATGGTCAGCTGGCCCTTAATCATAAAGACACCGCCGACTGCCAGCAGGACAACCGGCATCAGGTTAGCGATACTCTCGACAAACGGGAAGAATTTCAGCCATACCATCGCGGTTGCTTTGTTTGTCTCCGCGTAATCGGTATTAGCGCGGTCGAATTTCTCGATCTCGTACTCTTCTCTTGCAAACGCCTTGACGACGCGGTTTCCGGAGATATTCTCCTGCGCACACGTATTCATCTGTGCCAGCTTTTCACGCAGTGCCGCATGCATCGGGGCAACACGGTTGCGGAACAGGTAGATGATCCAGAATACAAACGGCGAAATCACAAGTATGCAGAGCGCCAGCTTCCAGTTCGTGTACAGGAAGAAAATGGCCGCTGCCGCGAACAGGGAAAACGACTCAATCACCATTCGGATGACCCATGCGACCATATGGCGGACGGCATCGAGGTCTCCGGTCAGACGCGTCATCAGATCGCCGGTACGGTACGTGCTGTAAAACGTCATATCCTGCCGCTGGATTTTGTCATACAGGTAATTCCGCACCCGGTACAGGACGCTCTGTGATACGTGCTCGTAAATCATACAGCTGCCGTAGACAATAACGACACGCAGAAACGTGAAGCCAATCATCGCAATCAACAGGCGGTAAAACAGATCCCGGTGTGTCTGCAGATTCTGCACCGCATTTTCACCTGTCAGAAACAGGTCAACAATTTTTCCCGAAAAATATGGAATCGTAAGCTGCAGAACGTTATATAATACCGTTCCGATCATGCCGATCAGATACAGCGCACGCTTTCCTTCCATGTTTTCCCACAGCCATTGGATTTTGGTTTTCGGGAATGGTTTTGTGCTGCTTTTCATTTTTTCATATCCCCCCTTATCTTCTGAAAATCAAAAGGTTTCCGCATTTTTCTCTTTCAAATGCTTTCGCCATTGTATCAATTTTCATTTCATTATGATATAATGCGACTGTATAAAAATAGAACGTTTCTATCTTCATGCATGATTCTTTTGAATAATCCTCGTAATTTTTTGCAGAACTTTTTAACCGGAACAGGAGGAATTTACTTTTGAAAAATCTATTTGAATACAGTGATATCCTGCGCTCACCAATCGAGGCCTTTTCCTGCAGCTCGGAAAACTTTTCCATGCCGGTGGTATCACACTGGCACTATTTTACTGAAGTACTTTATCTGCAGGAAGGCTCGCTCCTTGTGAGCTGCAACGATGTTGTCTATCCGATGGAGGCCGGCTCTTTCATCCTTTTTCCGCCGCAGGCAGTCCATGCGCTTGCCGCGGATCATGACAAACCGTTTCGCTTTTTCTGCGTAAAATTCAATCTGAACCGGATTCATCTTACCGGAAGCTATCTTCCGAACCTGAGCTTTGCGTTCCATAAGGTTGCCTCCATGACGCATCCTTCCCTGCTCTTTACGCAGGCGGATCTTCCGGGGCTCGGCCTGAACGATTTTTTCACAACCATTGAAAAAGAATCCCATGCGAAACAGTACGGCTACGACGCGTATATTTATTCGCTGTTTTCGACACTGTTCCTGCGCCTTCTGCGGACGTGGCACTGCCAGGGAATCTGTTTTGATCTCGAAACCATCTCCGAGAGTGAAGAGAAAAGTATGCAGGACATTCTCGTCTACATCGACCGTCATTCACAGGAAAATATCAACATCGAAGAGCTGGCGCATAAATACAATATGAGCTATTCGTACTTTGCCAAGCTGTTTTTAAAACACTATGGGCAGAGCTGCAAGCAGTATATCGAATTTATCCGTTTGAACAAGGTCGAGAACCTGCTCCTCTTTACCGATTATGACCTGAACTTTATTGCCACCGAGACCGGCTTTGCAGACTGCAGCCACCTGATCCGTACGTTCAAAAAACGGTATCAGATCACCCCGCGGCAGTTCCGGCAGGAGCATCAGTCCACAGTGTCCTCGTCGCTTCCGGCGAAGCTGGGATAACCCCATAATATAGTAATAAAAAAGGCGGCATACCGTTTTCCCCCTGAAACTTTCAGAAAGAAAATCCGGTATGCCGCCTTTTCATATCTTAAATTTTCTGATTTAAACTTCTTAGATGTTGAGCAGATCGCTGAATACTTTCAGTGCTCCGTCTGTCTCATGAGCCAGAACGCGTTTTGCAAGGACTTTACCAAGCTGTACGCCTTCCTGGTCGAAGCTGTTTACGTTCCACAGGAATCCCTGGAACATGATCTTATTCTCGAAGTGTGCAAGCAGTGCTCCCAGCGTCTTCGGATTTACCTGATCTCCGATGATGATGCTGGACGGACGGCCGCCTTCAAAGTTTTTGTTTTTATTCTCATCTGCTTTACCGCAGGCAAATGCAACGATCTGAGCTGCTACGTTTGCGCAGAGTTTCTGCTGGCTGGTGCTGCCCTGGATGTCGACATCGGTCTCCATCTGGTTATTGCGGAAGCCTACAAACTGCAGCGGAACGATATCAGTTCCCTGATGCAGCAGCTGATAGAAGGAATGCTGTCCGTTGGTACCTGGCTCACCGAAGAGAACCGGACCGGTCGGGTAATTGACCGGCTCGCCGAAGCGGTTGACCGATTTACCGTTGGACTCCATATCTACCTGCTGTAAGTGAGCCGGGAAACGGTTCAGTGCCTGGGAGTACGGAAGAACTGCAGTGCTTGGATAGCCAAGAACGTTTCTCTCGTAAACACCGATCAGCGCATCGAGCATCTCCGGGTTCTGTAATACGTCTTTGTTTGCAGAAAGTTTATCTTCTGCTGCAGCGCCCTCGAGGAATGCTGCGAATACTTCCGGTCCGAAAGCCAGGGACAGAACAGCGCCGCCGACTGCGGATGTGGAAGAATAACGGCCTCCGATGTAGTCATCCATGAAGAATGCTGCCAGATAGTCGTCGCTCTTTGCCAGCGGAGAAGTCTCACTGGTAACGGCGATCATGTGCTTGGATGCATCCAGGCCTGCATTTTTCAGAGCGTCTTTTACGAAAGACTCGTTGGTCAGAGTCTCCAGTGTGGTTCCGGATTTGGATACCAGAACGAAGATGGAATGTGCTACGTCGATCGAATTCAGAACAGCTGCTGCGTCATCCGGGTCAACGTTGCTGATGAATTTTGCTTCCATTTTGAAGCAGCCGTTTTTCTTTGCCCAGTTTTCCAGAGCCAGATACATCGCACGCGGGCCAAGATCGCTTCCGCCGATACCGATCTGCACAACGGTAGTGAATTTTTCACCTGCTGCGTTGGTGATCTCACCTGCATGTACTTTGTTCGCGAACTCTGCAATGCGGTTCTGCTGCTCTACGTAGAAAGCACGTTTGTCTACGCCGTCTGCCGTAACGGTGTTTCCGAGCTGGCCGCGGGTCAGCTGATGAAGCACGAGACGGTTCTCTCCGGTGTTGATGACAGCACCGTTGTAAAGCTCCTCAAATTTTTCAGAAAGCTGTGCCTCTTCTGCCAGTTTTACGAGTGCGGCAAGGACATCCTCATTCACCTGTTTTGCTGCGTAGTTATACGCAAGTCCTTCTGCCATCGGAACGCTGTAAGATTTTACGCGCTCTGCTCCGTTTTCGCCGGACATCACCTCGGCAAGATTGACACGCTCCACTTTTTTCAGCTCCTCAAAAGAAGCCAGTTTATCAAGATTGTTCCAGGTAACCATTGTTAAGTTCCTCCTGTTTTTTATTTTGTCTCTCTATTCCGTCTGCGGAAACATTTTTATTCCCGCTATTATACCAATGAAACAGACTGCTTGCTAAAAACAGTCTGTTTCGTGATACTTTTTTATTTTGTATAGTTATAAGAAAGAGCTCTTGCGATCTCCCACTGATATTCCGGCAGAGTCTTTGTCATGGACAGTGCCTCATCGATATCGTAATCTACATACTCACCGTTCTTGTATGCAACAACGCGGTCTGTTTTGCCTTCCAGAAGAAGGTCAACTGCGTAGGCACCCATGATGGACGCATATACACGGTCTTTACATGTCGGGCTTCCTCCACGCTGCATATGTCCAAGGATCGTTGCACGGGTCTCGATGCCGGTTGCAGCTTCGATTCTGCGCGCCATGCTGGTGGAATGGCCGATGCCCTCAGCATTTACGATGATATGATGTTTTTTGCCTTTTCTACGGTTCTCGATGATGTTGTTGATGATCTTCTGCTCATCGTAATCGTATTTCTCCGGAAGAAGAATATCCTCTGCGCCGTTTGCGATACCGCACCAAAGAGCGATATATCCGGCATTACGTCCCATAACCTCGATGATCGAGCATCTCTCATGGGAAGTGGAAGTATCTCTTACTTTATCAATGGCTTCCATTGCAGTGTTTACCGCGGTATCAAAACCGATGGTATATTCTGTGCAGGCGATATCCAGGTCGATGGTTCCCGGTACACCTACGGTGTTAATTCCAAGAGCTGCCAGTTTCTGCGCTCCTGCAAAAGATCCGTCTCCGCCGATAACTACCAGTCCGTCGATGCCGTGTTTTCTGCAGACATCTGCAGCACGTTTCTGGCCTTCCGGTGTACGCATCTCTGCGCAGCGGGCGGTATAAAGGATGGTACCTCCGCGCTCGATGGTGTCGGATACATCGCGGGCTGTCATGTCGATGATTTCTTCGTTCATCAGTCCGTCGTAGCCTTTCAGGATACCTTTCATCTGAACGCCCTTCTGCAGACCTCTTCTTACGGCTGCACGGATCGCTGCGTTCATACCTGGTGCATCACCACCGCTGGTAAGCACTCCGATTGTCTTTACCTTGTTAGTCGTTGCCATATGAATTCCTCCATCTCATCACACACATTAATAAACGAGTAGTTTTATTTATTAATCACACACAGTTTTATTTTAAAGCATTCAGGCCCTTTTTTCAATACTCTTTTCTACAACTTTCACGTTTCCGGTACCGAATTTTGCCTGAAGTGACGCCACCAGACGGGCATCTGCCTGCACATTGCGGCTCGGCGGCAGTTTTTTCATCGCTTTGATCGATTTGATGTAGAGAATCACGCTGTCCTTGCCGTCGGATTCATGCAGCATCTGGTACAGATCCGCCACTTCTCTCTCGTACGTTTCCTTGTCCGGGAACTGGATCCAGAGCTCTTTCGGGATGCCTGCAAACGGGAAAATTTTCTCGCAGATCAGCTTGCTCGGCTTATCATCCTCCGCGGAAACACGGCCCTGGATGAAGACACGCGCATCGGTCTGCATCATCGCTGCGTTTTTCTCGTAATCGCGCGGGAATACGACGATTTCCATACTGCCGACGAGGTCCTCGAGTGTAAGAAATGCCATTGTCTTGTTATTCTTTGTATATTTGATTTTTTTATCCGTGATAATGCCGCCGACAATCTCTTTCGCGCCGTCGGTGACGGATGGGAAACCCGTCTCCTCATCCGGCTGGAAGTCTGTCGTTACCGCGGAAATGTTCTTCCGCCAGCACTCCTCCTGCTCCTCGAGCGGATGACCGCTGACGTAGATGCCGAGCACCTCTTTTTCGAGCGCCAAAAGATCACTCTTTTCGTATTCTCCGACATCCGGGTACACCGTTTCATACGACCGTTTGGTCGTCTCATCTACAAAATCAAACAGACTCATCTGGCCGCTTAACGAATCTTTTTTCTCACGCGCCACATCATCGAGCACATTGGCGTAGACGAACATGAGCTGCTTTCTCGTCACGCCGAAGCAGTCGAATGCACCCGCCTTGATAAAGTTCTCGACAGTCCGCTTGTTGACTTCTTTTCCGCTCAGGCGCTCCGCGAAATCCTTTAACGAGCGGAACGGTCCGTTTGCACTCCGCTCCTCCACGATCGCCTCCATGACCGGCTTTCCGATGCCTTTGACCGCCGCCATGCCATAGCGGATCGCCTGGCCGTCCACCGTGAATTTTCCTTCGCTTCGGTTGATGTCCGGCGGCAGAATGGAAATGCCCATCTGGCGGGAACTCAAGATATACTCTGCGACTTTTCCCGGGTTATCGATGCAGGAGGTCATCAGAGCCGCCATGAACTCAACCGGGTAATAGTATTTCAGCCATGCCGTCTGGTACGATACGAACGCGTACGCCGCCGCATGGGATTTGTTGAAGGCGTATTTCGCGAAGTCGATCATCTCGTCGTAGATCTTGTTCGCTGTCTTCTCATCAATGCCGTTTTTGATACAGCCCGGCACGCCCTCGGCCTCGTTTCCATAAACAAAATTCTGGCGCTCTTTTTCCATGACGGATGCCTTTTTCTTCGACATCGCACGGCGCACCAGATCGGCCCGTCCAAGCGAATAGCCCGCCAGTGCCTGTACGATCTGCATAACCTGTTCCTGGTAGACGATACAGCCGTACGTCGGCTCCAGAATCGGTTTTAAGAGCGGTGTATCGTACGTAACGGATTCCGGGTTGTTTTTTCCTTTGATGTACTGCGGAATAAAATCCATCGGGCCCGGCCGGTACAGGGAAATTCCGGCGATGATATCCTCGAGGCTCTGCGGTTTTAACTCCTTCATGAAGTTTTTCATTCCCGCACTCTCGAGCTGGAACACACCGACCGTTTTCGATGCGCCGATCATGCCGAGCACTTTCGGATCGTTGTAATCGATGTGAAGCAGATCAATTTTCTTATTGCTGTAACGCTCTGCGAGCTTTGTCGCATTCTGAATGACGGTCAGGGTCCGAAGCCCTAAGAAGTCCATTTTCAGAAGTCCCAGTTCCTCGAGCGTCGTCATCGTGAACTGCGTGACAATCGTTCCGTCGCTTCCTCGCGAGAGCGGCACAAATTCCACCAGCGGACGCGAGCCGATGACAACACCGGCGGCGTGCATCGACGTGTGGCGCGGCAGACCTTCAAGTCTCCGTGACATGTCGATCAGATGTGCAACCTCTTCATTGCCCTGGTACAGCTCCCGCAGCTCGTGGTTCATCTGCAGTGCCTTGTCGATCGTGATATTCAGCTCATTCGGAATCATCTTCGCGATCGAATCGACCTGTGCATACGGCATATCCAGCACACGGCCGACATCGCGGATGACACCGCGCGCCGCCAGTGTACCGAATGTGACGATCTGTACAACGCGGTCCTTGCCGTATTTTCTCGTTACATAGTCGATGACCTCCGGGCGGCGTTCGAAGCAGAAATCCACGTCGATATCAGGCATGGTAACTCGTTCCGGGTTCAGGAAACGCTCGAACAGGAGCTGATACCGCATCGGGTCCAGCTGTGTGATGCCAAGGGTGTAGGAAACAATACTTCCGGCCGCCGATCCTCGTCCCGGTCCGACCATGATGTCGTGGTCGCGCGCAAATTTGATGAAATCCCACACGATCAGGAAGTAATCGACGTAACCCATCGTTTTGATCGTATCAAGCTCGTATTTCAGCCGCGCTTTCAGTTCATCCGTCGCCGGGTGATACCGTTCCTCGAGGCCGTCGTAGCAGAGCTTATTTAAGTATTCCCAGGAAGTGTATCCTTCCGGCACATCGAATTTCGGAAGTTTTGTGACACCAAATTCGATCTCCACGTTGCAACGGTCGGCGATTTTCTGTGTATTTTCGATTGCCTGCGGTGCATACGGGAAGAGCGATGCCATCTCCGCCTCGGATTTCACGAAATACTGGCCGCCCTCGTAGCGCATGCGGTCCTCATCCGTGATCTTCTTTCCGGTCTGCAGGCACAGAAGAATATCGTGGGAATCCGCATCTTCTGCGTACGTGTAGTGAATATCATTCGTCGCCACCAGCTCGATGCCGGTTTCTGCCGAGAGGCGCATCAGCTGCTGATTGACCATCCGCTGCTCCGAGATGCCGTGATCCTGCAGTTCCAGAAAGAAATTTCCTTTTCCGAAAATCTTCTCATACCGCAGTGCGGCCTCTTTTCCCATCTCGTACTGGTTCCGCACCATCGCACGCGCCACCTCACCTGCAAGGCAGGCGGAAAGCGCGATAATGCCCTCGTGATACTTTTCCAGAATCTCCATGTCGACACGCGGCTTATAGTAAAATCCATCGATAAAGCCCGCCGAAACAATCTTCATCAGATTGGAATAGCCCGTATTATTTTCCGCCAGCAGAACCAGATGGTAGTACCGGTCCTCTCCGCGGCTGGTTTCGCGGTCGAAACGGGAACCCGGCGCCACGTAAACCTCACAGCCGAGGATCGGCTTGATGCCCTGCGCGCGGGCTTCTTTATAAAAATCGATACAGCCGAACATGACGCCGTGATCGGTGATCGCGGCGCTGTTCATGCCAAGCTCCTTGACTCTGGCAACGTACTCTTTGATCTTGTTCGATCCGTCCAGAAGGCTGTATTCGGTATGTACATGTAAATGCGTAAAACTCATCGTTTTCTCCTCTATTTTCCAAAGGCATGTTCCGTTGTCTCCAAGATCGTCTGCACCAGGCTGTCCGGCTCGATCGGCTTGGTCAGATGGCTGTTCATGCCCGCTGCGCGGCATCCCTCTTTGCTCTCTTCGGAGGACTGCGCCGTCATCGGGATGATCGGGACTTGTTTTGCTTCCGGAAGCTCCATGGTGCGGATCTGCCGCGCTGCCTCAAGGCCGCCCATCACAGGCATCATCAGATCCATTAAAATCACATCAAATTTCTGCGGATTCGCCGCATACTTTTCGACCGCCTCGCGGCCGTTCCATGCCTCTTCCACCGTCGCACCGTGATCGGTCAGGTAAAACTCGGCGATTTCCATGTTGATCTCATTATCCTCGACAAGCAGAACGTGGAAGCGGACAAGCTCTTTTCCTGCGATCCGTGTCTTTACTTCCTGAATCCGCTGTCCCTCGCAGTCAATGTAAAACGGAAGCCGGAATACATACGTCGTTCCGACGCCCTGCTGGCTCGTTACCTCGATCGTGCCCTGCATTTTTTCGATCAGTTCTTTGACGATCGACATGCCAAGGCCCGTTCCCTTGTACTGCGTTCTCGCACCGGACTTCTCCTGTGTGAACGGATGGAACAGCTCTTTTTCGATAAATTCGCTGCTCATTCCGATGCCGCTGTCCGTGATGCGGAACTCGTAGACGACCCGGGTTCCGTCGCAGGAGACTTCGCCCGCATACGTATCGATCATTCCGCCCGGCTTGTTGTACTTGATTGCATTGCTGAAGAGATTCAGCATAATCTGCCGCAGGCGCAGCGGACTGCCGATCAGTCTCGTGTGCGTCAGCTCACCGCGGTGCGTACAGTGGGTAATGCCCATCTCCGTAATCTGCGCATTGACAAGGGATGCCACATCATCCATCAGATGCTTCAGGTCAAAAGAAGCGCTCTCGATCGTCTCTTTTCCGGACTCCAGCTTATTCATATCGAGCACATCGTTGACGAGTGCCAGCAGATGGCTTGCGGAAAGATTGATTTTATCGAGGCAGTCGTCCACTTTTGCCTCATCCTGCCGGTTTTTGCGGATGATATCCAGCATGCCCATAATGCCATTGATCGGCGTGCGCACATCGTGGCTCATGCGGTTCATAAATTCTGTTTTTGCACGACTTGCACTGTCTGCAGCTCTAAAGGCATCCTGAAGCTGTATCTTCTCCCTCTCTTCCCGGCTGTGGAACTCTGACGTATCACGGAAAAGGATCATGCCGTGTACCACAACGCTCTCCCGCTTTGTCTTTCGGTCGTAGACGGTATCCTGTGACATAAGAACCGTCTTCTGCAACCATATTCTTCTGCCGGACTCATCTGTTTCCTGATACTCCACGACTACCTGCTTATCTCCGTTTTCAAAGCGCTGCAGCAGTTTCTTCGAGGAATCCACAATGCGGTATGATTCCAATGTCTCCTCCGCGACAAACGCACTGCATTCCCCGCAGTATTTCTCGTAGGAACACGGCAGATCTATATTGAGGTCAAATTTCTTCTGCCCGCTGTGGTAAAAAATCTGCTCCAGCGAATCATTCGTCAGATCAACGGCGAACACGGCCTCAGCCGTCTCGAGAAGAGCCTCGGCGTAGTGGCTGTTTTCAATGATCGACTGTTTCATCTGTTCATAGTATTGGTCGAGCTGTTCTTTTTCATTCCGAGCAGCTTCCTCATTGAAGCGGAACCGCTCAAAGCCCATCAGAAAATGGTGCAGTCCGCCGTCCTCGGCCGCGTCGTAGAACAGAATGGTGACTTTTCCCCGGCAGAGCGCTTCCCCTTCGCTGCCCTCCCGATACTCGCACAGAATTTCTACGCTCTCTTCTCCCTTCTGATAGCACTCCTTCAGATGGGTAAGATCCAGCATTCTACGCATTTCCTTTCTCTTTTCCTCATCCGTGATGCCCTGCACAATATGCTCGGCCGCACCGGTATAGCTGCCGTCCTCGGCAAGGAAAAAACCCGAAACGGCGCGCAGAATCCGGTACTGGTCCTGTCTTGCATTGCAGTAAATACAGTTGGAAAAATGGTATCCCTTTTTCTTTACGACGTCCAGCGCTTCCAGGCTGATCTTCCGCTCTGCGGCGGCTTCTTCCATCTTCGCGCGGTTTTTGTCGATATACATGTTCTGGTCCGCATGGCGGAACAGTTCCCGGATATCACAGTCTTCAAATTCCGTGGACAGTGCATAGCCTCCGGCGTAGCTGATCGGCATCTCCGGGTGCTGGCGGGAATATTCTGCCGTCTGCGTGCGGATGTGATTCATGCACGCTTCCACTTCTTCGCGGTTCAGTCCGCGCAGAATGGCAAGAAACTCATCTCCGCCGTTTCTTCCGACGAAATACTCCTCCGGGACTGCTTTTCGAAGCTGAACGGCAAAGGAACGGATATATTCGTCTCCCTTGTCGTGACCCAGACTGTTGTTGATCGTGCGCAGATTGTTGAGATCAAACACACAGACCGCATACACGCCGGAAATTTCTTCTCCTCCGTCGCTTCCCTCCAGAATCTCTTCGCATTTATTTTTATTTGGCAGGCCCGTCGCCTCATCGAGATAGACTTTCTTCTGCAGAATACGGTTCATCGCCGCATAGCGGACGGCCTTGATCAGCTCCATGCCGATGACAAACACCAGACCGATGATATCTCCTACTACCACCTGCTCCAGCTTCTTCAGCGAAGACGCCATTCTCTGCGAATACGCTTCCGCAAGGCCCGTCGCCTCGTCACAGATTTTGAAAAAGGTCTCACTCTTTTCGATAATCGCGGTATTCTCATATCCTTTTTCACGCACCAGCAGAATCTCTGCCTTCAGCTCTTCAAAATATGATGCCAGCTCAGTCATCTTATCCTGAAAATCCCGGTCATCCAGGCGCACCAGATCCAGCTCGCTGCTTCCGTTCTGCAGACCGTCGATATAAGCGTTGATGTCTGCAATCATTGTATCCTGCGGTTCTCCCGCATCCTCCAGCTTGATAATCCGCTGCGTTTTTCCGCGTACCAGACCGGCATAGTTGACAACGCGGGCCGTTCCCTGTATTTTCTCGACCATCGACATAATGCAGAAAAACAGAATAATCAGAATGATCGTCAAAACCGTCATTGCGGTTTTGGAAATAAAGGATGTTTTTTTCTTACTTTTCTTTTTCTTCATCGCTCTCCATCAGATCTTGTGTCATTTTTTGTCATATAGATCATATTATAAGCGCAATCCTCTCTTCGCGCAACCGCAAACCGGGCGCAGAAAAAATTTCAAAATTTTATCTGCTGTCTGACACAAAAAAACGGACACCGGAGAGGATGTGCTTCCTGTCCAGTGCCCGATTTTTTCTTATTTTGCTTTTTCTGCCGTCCAGATTTTACCGTCGCAGATGACAACCTGTTTTTCTTTCATCAGATGGCCGACCGCGCGCTTAAATGCTGCTTTGCTGAGGCCGAATTCTCTCTGAATCACTTCCGGTGATGCTTTGTCATCAAATGGAAGGACACCTGCAAATTCCTCAATCACAGAAAGAACGCTCTCTGCATCGATTGCGATCTGCTCGTACGCTTTTCCGCGTGCGGACAGGGAGAGTTTTCCGTCCTCTTTGACTTCTGTAACGCGGCACTCAAGTTCCTGGCCGACATGATAGTCTGCCTGTGCTTCTCTCTTTGGAATCAGGCCGGAGTAGCGGTCATCAACAGCAACGAAAACGCCGAAGTTTCCGCTGATCTCGTAGATTCTTCCCTTTACGATATCGCCTACGACGTACGGAGAATTGGTTTTCAGGAAATGGTAAACCTTCATCGTTGCGCAGAGACGGTCGCTCTTGTCGATGTAGAGGGAAACCAGAACCTCATCACCTGGATGGAGGCGGCGGGTCTGCTGTTTAAACGGAAGAAACAGATCTTTTTCCAGACCCCAGTCCAGAAATGCTCCGATCTTTCCGGTAGCAGCTACGTTTAAGACAGCCAGCTCTCCAAGCACCAGCTTCGGCTCTCTGGTTGTCGCAATCAGACGGTCGCTGGAATCGCGGTACAGAAATACTTCCAGCTCATCTCCCTCTTTTGTTCCTTCCGGCACCTGTTTGATCGGCAGAAGAACGCGTTCCTTCTCGCCTGCTTCCCGGGTCTCCCCAAGATAAATACCGAATTCTACTTTCTTTACTACTACCAGCTTTTGCTTTCTTCCTATATTTAACATTTGACTTCCTTTCTTACTGCTCGCCGAGAGCCTTCATGCTCATCTCCTCGAGCAGGTCGCTCTTGATGTGGTACAGCTTGTCGGACAGATCCACGTAAACCTCATGCGGATTGACCAGACGTTTGGACTCCTCCCAGAGGGTATCTTTCTCTCTGGTGCAGATGTCGCGGATCTCCATGACGGATGGAGAAGTGTAGACGCATGCGCCCTTCTGGAAAATCGGAACGAGGAGCTCGCGTAAGGTGTAGGTTCCGCCTTTGATCTTCGTCTTTTTCCAGGTCTCGATCGGGTCGAAGATGATCATATCTTTGCTCTCGTCGAAGGTCTCGTCTGCGAGGCAGATCAGGTCGGCACGGATCTTTCCGGTTTCTTTATCATAAATACGATAAATCGTCTTATTGCCCGGGTTTGTTACTTTCTCGGAGTTCTCGGACAGCTTGATCTTCGGTGTGAATTCTGCGTCATCTTTATCTTTTGCTGCTGCCAGCTTGTAAACGCCGCCGAATGCCGGCCAGTCACCGGATGTGATCAGGTTGGTGCCGACGCCCCAGGAATTGATCTTCGCACCCTGGGTTTTCAGGCTGTCGATCAGGTACTCATCGAGGTCGCTGGATGCGGAAATGATGGCATCGCCGAAACCTTCTGCCTCGAGCATCTGATATGCTTTTTTCGACAGGTAAGCCAGGTCACCGCTGTCGATGCGGATGCCGTAGCCCTTCATCGGTAGGCCCTCTGCTCTCATCTCTTTGAAGACGCGGATCGCATTCGGAACACCGGATTCGAGAACATCGTAGGTGTCTACGAGAAGAATGCAGGCTTCCGGATACATTTTCGCATACGTTTTGAATGCGGTGTACTCATCCGGGAAGCTCATGATCCAGCTGTGTGCGTGGGTTCCCTTGACTGGAACGTCAAACATCTGTCCGGTCAGGACATTGGAGGTTCCGATGCAGCCGCCGATCATGGCAGCACGCGCGCCGTAGATACCGGCATCCGGTCCCTGTGCACGGCGGAGTCCAAACTCCATGATGCCGTCGCCCTTTGCCGCGTAAACAACGCGGGATGCTTTCGTCGCGATCAGGCTCTGATGGTTGATCATGTTCAGAATCGCGGTCTCTACAAGCTGTGCCTCCATGATCGGAGCGACAACTTTTAAGAGCGGTTCTCTTGGAAATACGACGGTTCCTTCCGGGATCGCATAGATATCTCCGGTAAAATGGAAGCCTCTTAAATACTCCAGGAAATCATCGTTGAAAATATGGAGGGAACGGAGATAGTCGATGTCATCCGGTGAAAAGTGAAGATCGCGGACATACTCGATTACCTGCTCAAGTCCTGCACATACGGCGTATGCGCCGCCGCATGGATTCTTTCTGTAAAATGCATCAAATACCACGATCTGATCGGACGGGTTCTCGTAGTAGCCCTGCATCATGGTAAGTTCATATAAATCGGTTAACAGTGTAAGGTTCTGCGCTCTCATGGCAAATTCCCCTTTCCTCATTGTGTTTATTACGTTCGTATCGTATCTTATTCTTTCCGATTGTACCACAATCATTGAAATTCCACAACTACGTATGGCTGTCCTTTTTCATCGTTCAGCGAGATAAAACAGCCGTTTTCCGTCTCGGCGCGCAGCGGATGCAGGACGTCACCGAGGTGCGCCTGCTGTTTGTATTCGGCGCGCATCCGGTGCACGGTGAAGTTCTTCGGAAGGCATTCACCGGCAAGGGAAATGAACTGTGCATTATTGACGTGGTGGTTCGTATCGAGGTTGTGCGGCCGCACCGGGAACGGTTCGCCGATGAAATCTGCTTCCGGCATTTTCACTTTGCGCTCGCCGAAATCCTCGTCGATCGGATCGTCAATGCCGTAGGCGTCTGTCGTCTCTTTCGGTGCGCGGACGGGATGACCCGTTTCCATATTGACGTAAGACCAGATGGAGTTGGCACAGGCGAGCATTTCGCCGTCTTCTGTTTCCATCATAAAGTTACGCATGCCAAGAAATCCTTTGAAGCCGCTCGCCCATGTAGTGATTTTTACCGCTTCACCGAGGGATGGATAGCGGCGCACATGAATCTGCCACGCGGACAGCACCCAGGCGCAGCCTCGTTTTTTGAGCTCCGCAACGCCCTCGCCGATCGCTTCCGACTGGAAGGTACTGCAGTCCTGAAAGTAATTGATCAGCCCCGGCAGGGTAAGACAACCGTCCTCACCAATTTCGCTGTAGCGGATTCTGCTCGTAAAGGAATACTTCATCGTTTCGTTCCTCCTGCTGTATTTTTAATCTTTGACCGAAAATGTTTTGTCAATCGGATATTCGCCAAAGTTTCGAGCAAACACAGACTTTGGCTCATTGCCTGCACAAATCGAAAAAGGCCTCAGGTACGAGACCTGAGACCTTTCAATGAGCTGGGCTACCTGGATTCGAACCAGGAACTGACGGAGTCAGAGTCCGTTGCCTTACCGTTTGGCGATAGCCCATTGCCTTGCGACAAAATGTATAATACACTATCGCAAGAGAAAAGTCAACACCTTTTTTGAAATTTTTTTATTTTTTTCAAAAAACTGACTTTTGGAACATTTTGGAAGGGATTTGACGGCTCAACCCGGCCGTTGTCACTCTCCCGCCACGTATTTTTTGTCGATGTTGACGACGCATTCATACTTCTCATCCATTTCCTTCATCAGCGCCCCGATCTGCCCGATCACGCGATCACAGTCTTTCTTCTTATAAGAATATGGGATTTCAAGATCAAAAATCAGCTTCTTTTTCTTCGCCCCGTTGATCATACGGAAATCGTGGAAGGAAAGCTCCGGATCGAGAATGGAAATTACGTTTCTTACCTTCTCCTTTGTCGCAAGAACCGTCGCATCGTGGATCTCCACCGGATCCATGTGGATGACCAGCAGAATTCCCAATTTTTCACCGACCTCATGTTCAATGCGGTCGATAATATCATGCGATACCTCGATATCGACATCTCGCGGCACCTCCGCATGGATCGATGCCATACTTCTGCCAGGCCCGTAGTTGTGGACAATCAGATCATGGGTTCCTACAATTCCTTCATAGGAAGCAACCTCTTTCATGATCCGTGCATACAGATCCGGATCCGCGCCCTGCCCGATCAGCGGTTCCAATGTATCTTTTGCAATGGAAATACCGGACCACATAACGAGTACCGCCACAACAAGTCCTGCGATTGCGTCGATATTAACCGAAAGGAAATGGCAGATCAATGTAGAAGCGATCGTTGCGCTCGTCGTGATCACGTCGCCCATGGAATCCGCCGACGTTGCCAGCATCACCTTCGACTGAATGCGGTTTCCCAGTTTTCGGTTGAAAAGCGCCATCCACAGCTTTACACCAACCGAGAGCACCAGAATCAAAAACGGAACCATCTGAAATGTGATCTCTTCCGGATTGCGGATTTTCTCCAGGGAGCTCTTTAAAAACGTAAAGCCGACTTCAATAACCAGAAACGAAACGATCAGCGCTGCAATATACTCGATCCGCCCATGCCCGAACGGATGCTCTTTGTCGGCCGGTTTGTTTGCCATCTTCACACCAACAAAGCTGATGACCGAAGATGCCGCATCGGAAAGGTTATTGAACGCATCCGCCATGATCGCCAGAGAATGCATCCCAACACCGATCAGCAGCTTGGCGGCAAACAGCAGAATGTTGCAGCAGATTCCCACGATGCTTGACAAAATGCCGTAGCTCGTGCGCACATCCGCGTTGTCGGTTTTCTCATAATCTTTTACAAAACGTCTTACCAGAAAATCTGTCATGGGTTCCCCTTCTTTCCACCCTATATTAAGAAAAAGGCCTCACGCATTGCCGCGGAGCCTTTTTGTTTTCTCTGTCCTTTCTATAGTAGGCAGTGTTGAAAAAAAAGTCAAGCCTAACATATTTTCGGAGATTCTATCGACAGAGAGAAAAAGCAACGCAGACTGCTTCTTTTCAGCAATTCTGCGCCGCTTTTTCTCTGTTTTTTCAGATTTTATCTCTTTTCAGGCAGATTTGACAATCGAATGAGAGTTTTTCTTTTTCCTGCCTGAAATAGCGCTACCGCCCACCGGTACCCAGCGAGCCGTAACGGAATAGCTACTATTTTACTTTATAAATTTTCGCCATATCCTGCACATACAGCGGATAGAACCGATAGCCCGCAAAATCGCTCCGAAGAGCAACCTCGCATGCCATATCCTCGATATACAGGTTTGCCGCATCGTCACAGAGCAGTGTTTCCATTTTTTTGTAAAGCTCAACCTGCTCCTCTTCATCCGTGCTGGTCTTAACCTGCTGATACAGTTTATCATACTCTTCGTTGCTGTAGCTGATAAAGTTCTTGGATGATGTTGAGGTAAACCGTTCCAGCAACGCGCGTCCGGTCAGATATGCCGCGTCAACGCCGACAACCGTGGACTGGAACTTCCGGTCTGCATATACATCCGACAGCCAGCTGTCCCACTCGACCTGCTGAATTTTGGCAGTAACACCGATCGCTTTAAGCTGCTCTACCAGAACCTGGGCTGTATCGATATGCTGCTGATAATTGTTTGGCACTGTAATCGTAAGCTCAAATCCATCTGGGTATCCGGCTTCTTTTAACAGTTCTTTTGCCTTCTCAATATCCTGATTATATCGCTCTGACAGTTCCGGCACATAATATTTTCCAAATGCCGGGAACATGCTGCTTCCGATGATCGTTCCTTTTCCGTCTGCAATCATATCCAGCACTTCCTGACGGTTTGCCGCATAGCAGAGCGCTTGGCGCACCTTCACATTGTTGAGCGGTTCCACGGCATTGTTCAGATACAGCGCCTGTACCAGGTTCATACCGCCGTCATAAATCGTAAAATCGGAATCTTCGGCAAGCTGCGCCGTCTGTGTGGAACTGAGACGTGCATACATATCCAGTGTACCGGATTTCAGGTTTGTTACGACTGCATTGCTGTCCTTGACAATTCGAAATGTTACCTTGTCCAGATACGCCTGATTTTCCGTATCCCAGTAATCGCTGAATTTTTCAAGGACAATGTTTTCCTGCGGGGACCGTGATACATAGTGGAACGGGCCTGTTCCGACCGGATCTGCTTCCAGATCTTCCACATGCTCAGGTACAATCGCCACCGTCAGATAGGCAAGAAACTCGGTGTCTGCCTCTTTTAAATAGATGTCGATCGTGCTCTCGTCCGGAATTTCAACCTTGTCTACATTGGAAAATGCCTCTACCAGAGGCGTTCCGTCTCCGTTGATACCCGCACAGCGTTCGATTGAATATTTTACATCCTCTGCAGTGACGGTCGTTCCATCGTGGAACTTGACACCATTCCGGAGCTTGAAGGTATAAACCTTTCCATCCTCCGAGATCGAATGGCTCTCTGCCACCGCATCGTTCAGATTTCCTTCTTCATCGGGCTTTACAAGGCCCTCATAAATATTGAATAGGATTTCTTTCGTTCCTGCCGCAACAGATTTGTGTGGGTCAAGACTATCCTCAATGTCCTGAGGAATTCCTACCGTGATGGAACCTCCCATAACAGGTTCCCCTGTCGGGGTTGATTCCGTTGATACCTGAGAACTTGTGGTATCGGAAGAATCTGCTTTCCCATCCTTGCCATCCTGGCATCCGCCAAGTACAACAGTAAGAGCTGCAACTAAAAGCAGCGCAAGTACGCTTCTTCTTTTCTTCATGATTTCTCCTTTTGATACGAGTTCTCTCATTTTGTAATTGTCACGCCTATTGTATCCGACCTGTCCCCAAATAGCAAGTACATTATTGTATACAATTTATTTTCCGAATCCGAAAATCACGTATATCCGCCCCGCGTATTCCGGATTCTTTCCCTCGGGATGTACCGGAAAAGATAAAAATTTTGCCGCCCGGGAATTTTAACATTCCCGGGCGGCAAACGCTTTTGCTTTTTTTCTTTTATCCTTCAATGGAGATTGTCTTTTTCTGCTCCACAGCCGGTTTTGCTTCCTTCTTCGGTACGAAGAGTTTCAGCAGACCGTGTTTAAATTCAGCCTTGATATCCTCTTCGGTAATATCCTCACCTACATAGAAGCTTCTACTGCATGCACCTGCGTAACGCTCTTTACGGATGTAGCGGCCGCTCTCTTTTTCTTTCTCGTCTTTGTCAAGACCTTTCTCTGCACTGATGGTCAGATAACCATTTTCCAGTGTGGCCTGAACTTCATCTTTTGTGAAGCCCGGAAGGTCAACCACTACCTCGTAGCCATTATTCAGCTCGCGAATATCTGTTTTCATCACATGGCTGGCTTTGCGGCCATACAGTTTCTTTTCTGTATTCTTCATCTCTTTGTCATAATCATAGAACGGAAAATCGTTGAAAAAGTCATCAAATAAATTTTCTCCAAAAATACTAGGCATTAACATAAGTCATCGCTCCTTCTTATTCTTCTCATGGAACCTGATCCATGCTTTTTCTCCGGTTTTTCTTTTCACCGGATCTTTTTGTTTACCTGTTTCTTTGGAACGGAAAGGCTTCCGGGTACCGGAGGTTTTCTTCTTTTCCTCTCTTTGTATCCCTCTTCCTTTGTTCTAGCTGTAATATAACACTTATTATTAGCACTGTCAATAGGTGAGTGCTAATTATTTTGTGAAAAAATTGTGAAGCCTTGATTTTACGGGCTTCACAGGGATTTTTCACTTGCTTTCGCACTCGATTTTCTTGATTTGACCACATTTTGACCACAAATTCTTGGAAAAATATATTCGTCTGATTTTCTTACCACATTTTACGACAACGACTTATGGTTTATACCACAGCAGGTACGGTTTCTGGCAGATTCATTTTAGACATCTCGTTCTCCACATGAGACTTCTCTGCAATATGATTGTAGACATTCATTGTGATCTGTGCATCTGAATGTTCTTCGCTCCGCTACGGTCGGTGCTAAACGGATGTCCCCCGGACATCCAGCACCCCATCACATACTGCATAACTTTGGGATTGACATTATTCTCACCCAGTCTGGTACATCCCGTATGACGAAGGGTATGCGATGAAATAGGAGGCATCAGCTCCGGCTCTCGCTTCTCTCCTTCTGCCAGTTTGCTTTCTTTCTTATTATAGGCATTGACAATATTTTTCAGAAAGCTGTTCACTCCCGCTGGCATAATCGGACGTCCATACTTTGTATTGAAGATGAATCCACTGCGTCCACCAATCTCTACATTACTCTGCAAACCAAGCATCAGGTTCAGCTCTCTCTGTTTACGGAACGCATCATATACCATCTGTGTCATAGGAATGTCTCTGATTCCTGCATCCGTTTTGGTTTCTGAATCATGGAAACAATATCCTTCATCACCTTCATAATACACAAGCTGTCCACCTACATGGATCTCCCGATTCTTCATATCCACATCCGACCAGGTTAAGCCGATGGTTTCACTCACTCTCAGGCAAGCCCCAAACATAACCTGCATCATTGGAAGATGAGGCTTATACACATTACTCTGTTCAACAAACTTCAGAAGTTTTTCCTGCTGTTCCAGTGTCAGTGCTTCTTTCTCCTTTGCTGGAGCCCCATAATCTCCAAGTGTTCCTGTTACCGGATTCTTGCGGATAATCCCATCATCCACTGCCAGTTCAAAACTGGGATTCAATAAGCCATAAAGACCTTTGATCGTACTGTGTGCCAGTCCTTCATCTGACAATGCAGAAAAGAACGTCCTTACGTGAGATGTCTTAAAATCCACAACACGTAGCAAAACTTAAATTCACTGCATTTTTCCTCTTTGGCAAAAGGAAAAGCACTGTAAAACCCATAATCCAACGGTTTTCAGTGCTTTTTTCATATTACATTATTGAATATCCCTCATTCTGCCTATATAAGTGAAACTTAGCGAAACTTAAATTAAATCTCTTTCAGACAATTCAATTTGGATATTCACCGACTGTAGATTATTTCTCAGTGCACCAGTTTCCAACTTACCGCCTGCTGCCTTGCATCCACAAATCTCTTATAAATACCTTCCTGTTTCATTAATTGCTCATGTGTTCCCTGCTGTGCAATTCTTCCTTTTTCAACAACCACAATCTGGTCTGCATGTCTGACTGTTTTTAATCTGTGGGCAATCATAATAATCGTTTTTTCCTTTGTAAGTGCATCTACTGCATCCATCAGCTCCTTTTCATTCTCCGGATCAACATTTGCCGTTGCTTCATCCAATATGACGATTGGCGCATCCTTCATAATCGCTCTGGCTATCGAAATACGCTGCTTCTCACCACCGGAAAGTGTGGCTCCTCCTTCTCCGATCACTGTGTCATATCCATTCGGAAGTTTGCTGATGAAATCATGACAACATGCTTTCTTCGCCGCTTCCACCACTTCCTCATGGCTTGCATCCTGACGTCCGAATTTAATATTATTCTCAATGGTGTCTGCAAACAAATACACCGACTGAAACACAAATGAGAAATTACTCATCAGACTGTTCATGCTGTAGTCTTTTACATTCACACCTCCAAGTGTCACTTCCCCGGAATCCACATCCCAGAACCTGGCAATCAGATTGCAAAGTGTTGATTTTCCTCCACCAGATGGTCCAACGATTGCTGTCGTCGTTTTCTGCGGAATAGAGAGCGATATATCATCAATGATCTTCCGTTTGTCATAAGAAAACGAAACATTAGAAAGTCTGATATCGTAATTTTCCGGCTGTATTTCTTTACCGTCGATATCCATGGTATCCAGCTCCAATATTGCATTTGCTTTATCTACACATACGCTTACCACATGTAAAAGAGATGAATAATTTCCTGCACATTCCAGACTGGCATAAAGCATAAATGCTGAAATTGTCATACCGATCGCATAGACCGCGCTCATGGTTCCATTGATATAAAAATATGCGCTGCCTGCTACGATCACAGCACCTGTGATTTTTGTTATCACGCTTTGCAGAAAATGATAGGGAACAAACAACATCTCCATCTTTGTATTGACCTTTTCGCATGCTTCATTTGCATCGTTTAATCTTTTTGCCTGTTTTCCAAGCAGGTTGTATGACTTCACCTCTGATATTCCCTGCAGATACTCCATGATCTGGTTTACAAGCTCCATATCGCATACCACTTTTTGCTCTGAATCTTTTTTACCCGCATTCTGCATCACAGAATTGACCCCAAAGAAAATAAGTACTCCTGCTGCAGCTATCAGTCCAATTCTCCAGTCAAAAATAAACAGCATAAGAATGATCATTGATGTTTCCAGAATTCCCTGCATTGTCAGCATAACCACTCTCGCAGCCACATCGCCAAGTATTTCCATTGTATTGGTTGTAATGGAAGAAATTTCCCCGATACTATTGGAATTGAAATACCCCATCGGCAGATATCGCAGATGTTCTGCAATCTTGATTCTCATAAAAGCACTTGCATTATATCCTCCCTCTGTCTGAAGCACTGTAGAGTATCTCTTGCAGATTACGTCGACTACAATTGCAAGAACCATAATCGCAACGGAGCCTCCAATATATTTTCCTGTCGGTTTCCCACTCAGCAGACCAATCAGTATGTACATAATAGCCGGAATCTTCATTGCTGAGGCAAGAGCCTCTATGAGTCCGATCACTATCGACAGTTTAAATTTATTGCCATTTTCCCTGCCTGAAAAACGAAAGAATTTTGCCAGAATCCCAAACATATCATTCTCCCTCCTTCACCGTATCTTTTACAGAAATATGGGCATTCCACATTTCCTTATAAAGCGGGCATGACACCAGAAGTTCCTCATGTGTGCCATGTGCTGTTACATTTCCATCATTTACAACAAAGATCTGGTCACTGTCCTTAACAGTAGAAAGTCTGTGTGCTATTACGATCAGGGGCTTCCCTGCTACCAGTTTTGCGATAGAATTCTGCAGAATTGCCTCATTTTCCGGATCTGTGTAGGCAGTTGCCTCATCAAGGATCACGATCGGAGCATCCTTTAACATTGCTCTTGCAATGGAGATACGCTGCCTCTCACCACCTGACAGATGTCCTCCTGCACCTCCTACAACCGTATCAAATCCATTCTCCAACTGCATGATAAATTCATAGCATCCACTTTTCTTTGTCACCTCGATGATCTGTTCATCTGTAGCATCCGGATTTCCCTGTCTGATATTTTCACGGACTGTTTCATTAAACAGATAATTGTCCTGTGCAACATATGCAATTTTCCGATTAAAATCTGCAAATGCCAGTTCTTTGACATCAACTCCACCGATTTTGATGCTTCCGGAATCCACATCCCACAGGGACGCAATCAGCTTTGCGATGGTCGACTTGCCGCTTCCGGAAGGTCCTACGATTGCATTTACCGTTCCTGCTTTCAGCTCCATAGTTACTCCGTGCAGGATTTCTTTGTCGTGATAACCAAATCTGACATCTTCAAGAGTAACGGAGTTATCTTTTGGAACACTTTTACTTTTCTCTGGACGTTCAAGCTCCGGCTGTTCCAGAATTCCTGCCACTTCACCAACAATCACTCCGATCTTGCCAAGATCATCTGTATAGGAACCCACTGTGATCAACGGTCCAACGATTCCAAGTGATAAAATAATGCAGATGACAAAATCTGAAATCGCAAGTGTTCCATTGGCTACATAATGTGCCCCAAACGGCAATACCGTAAGAAGCGTATAAGGTGTGACCACCATCATCAGTCCATGAAAGATCGAGCACCGTTTCATCCAGGAAATAAAGGAATCTGCATAAGCCATAGCCGCCTTTGTAAATTTTGCATAAGAACTTTCTGTCTTTCCAAATGCCTTGATCACTTCGATTCCGTCAATATATTCCACTGCCGCATCATTCAGATCTTTTGTTGTCTGAACCGTTCTCTCGAAGCTTGGTTTATAATCCAGCATCATTCCAAAATAGGAAAGAAATCCCACTATAACCGGCACCAATGACCAGAGTGCCAGTCTCCAGTCTGTCAGGAAGAAATAAATCAAAATCACAATCGGTGCCAGCAGATTGGACGTGAATTCCGGGACAATATGCGCCAGTGTTGTCTCGATACTGTCGATTCTTTCCACCATGATATTCTTAAATGTACCGGAGGGTGTGTCTTTCACATAACCAAGAGGTACCCGCGCCAGCTTATCGCAGCAGGATTTTCTTATATTTGCAAGTACTGCAAACGT
>ERZ840057.869-NODE-869-length-28495-cov-3.267827_pt1 | contig 28495 bp, 25 predicted proteins | sample MGYA00519907_ERZ840057 | MGnify/ENA primary metagenome ERZ840057 (study PRJEB31850, sample SAMEA3708862) | human gut metagenome | biome: human gut; feature: human-associated habitat; material: faeces | place: China | collected 2014 ...
TCCTGTCTTGCAATAAAATATTTACGGTCATCCAGCTGACTTAAGTATTCAAGTACACCATCTCGTTCCTCAAATCCACTATCTCCTCCACTGTAAATACAGATACTCATGATCCCACCAGTTTTTAGCAGCTCAAACCCTGCTTGTATTGCCTCAATCGTTGTGTTTGTCTTCGTTGCAAGATGGTGATCTCCACCCGGAAGATAGCCAAGATTAAACATAATACAGGATACTTCTGATTCTTTGACGTACTTTTTCATATGTTCGTGTCCATCCAGGATCAGTTTTGCATTCATTTCATGCTTATCTAACTTTTCTTTTGTTTGTCTTAATGCATCCTCCTGCACATCAAAGGCATATACTTTTCCATCTATTCCTGTTTTACTGCATAAATAATAAGTATCTCCACCTTTTCCCATCGTTGCATCAATGCAGCAGTCTCCTTCTTTGATATATCCATCCAATACCTGATGGATCCAATCTGTCATAGTAATTCTCATTTCATTATTTCCTTTTATTTGCTTATATTAATGAGTCCTGTTTTTTAAGGATTCTCCACCAACAATAAAAAAGCAGGGAAGTTTATTAGCAAACTCCCCTGTATTTTTATTAATAGTATGTTACAACCGGGTCACCCTGGCTTACTAATTTGTATAATGTTGCTGCGGAAGATGTTGGAAGGTTAACGCATCCATGAGATCCGTTAGAAACATATTCACTTCCACCAAAGGATCCTCTCCATGGTGCAGAGTGGAATCCTACATTGCCAATGAATGGCATCCAGTATTTAACGTCAGAACTGTATCCCTGTCCACTTAATGTCGCACTTGGCTGTTTATAAAGAATATACGCAACACATTCTGGTGTCTTACGGTCGGCTGTAAGCTTACCAGTAACACAAGCTGTCGCAAATTTTAATTTTCCTTTTTTATAATAATAAACAGTCTGTGCACCCATATCTACTTCTACATAAGTATCTCCGATATCTCCGTTAACACCATCATAGACTTTCGCTTTTTCTCTCCAGTATGGCTCTCTTGTTTCTGTTGTTCCTTCTTTTAACATCTTCTTTACAGAAGCCATTTCTTTGTCTTTACTGATACGCCATCCATATGGTCCACCATAGATCTTCTTTGTACGTCCATCATGTGTTTTAAACTTATGCCATCCATACTGTGTATTGTATTTATACATAAATTTTAATAGCCAGTTTTCCATTGCATTTTTATCTACTTTATATCCTGAATAATCTTTCTTGGTCTTTAACCAGCTACTGTATGTATTCTTATCAAGAACAACTACCTGTTTTCCAAATTTATATGTAATACTTCCTTTTAACTTCTTGTTCATCTCTTTTGTAAGACTTACAAGCTTGTCACTCTTAGATGTATATTCTGGATTGTTATAGCAGTTCTCTTTATCCAGAGAAATTGAAGGAATTCCATCTTTGACAGCTTGTCCAATCTTCTTTGCTGCTATATCTTCCTTAAGTTCTGTTCCTTCCTCTTCTTTCTGGATGATGAATTTTCCATCTTTATATACTGGTTTTGCATTCGCCGTCTTGATCATCTTCTTACTATTGAATGCATCTAGTTTCTTATATGCTTTATTGAAAGACTTTGTATCATAAGAATACATTGTCACATTGTCATAATGTTCTGTACCAAATAGTCCTTTAATCCATCCAAATGATCCTTGATCTTCTTTAATCTGTTTAATCTCATCGGCACCTTCAAACTTAGTTTTAACCTGATCACTTGTTAATGTTTCTGTCTTTCCTTTTCTTTCCTTGATAGTTAAAGAATAGTCACTTGCATTCTTATTGAAAATCTCAACAACTTCATCTGCTGTCTTTCCAGCAACATTCATTCCATTGATCTTAGTTCCCCAGAAGAATTTCTTACTGAAGTAAAAACCAATCACAAAATAGATTACCAGTACCGCAACAACTGCAATTCCAAGATAATGTTTCCATGTTAGTTTTTTATTTTCCATTTGTTTTATCCCTCCTAAATACAACTTCCTATTATAGTACAATCTTTCTAAAATAACTACTGTTTTTTTATACTTTTATGTATTTTTATAGAATCAATTTTCATAATTTTTTTGGTTTTTTTAAGATACTTTGATAATTTTTTAACATTTTCTCTTGTACTTACACATTCAAAATGATAGAATATAACTAGTGTGTTAACCAATGAAACTTAGATTTCATCTAATTTATTTTTAGGAGGACTTATTATGTCATTCACGCAAGAATATCAAAAAAAATTAACAACAGCAGATGAAGCAGTTAAGGTTGTAAAATCTGGAGACCGTCTGGAATATGGATGGTGCGTAACAACTCCAGTAGCTTTAGATGAAGCACTGGCAAAACGTATGCCAGATCTTGAAAATATCCAGATCCATGGTGGTATCGTTATGCGCCCACTGGCAATCACTCAGATTGAAAATCCAGCGGATCATTTCACATGGAATTCCTGGCACATGGGTGGTTTAGAAAGAAAATGGATCAATGAAGGATTCTCTTTCTATGCACCAATTCGTTACTCTGAATTACCAAGCTACTATCGTGATTATCTTCCAGAAACTGATGTCGTTATGATGCAGGTTGCACCTATGGATGCTCACGGATATTTCAACTTTGGTCCTAGTGCATCTCATACAGCTGCTATGCTTGAGAAAGCAAAATGCGTTATCGTTGAGGTTAATGAGAATATGCCTCGTTGTCTTGGAGGATTTGAAGAAGGAATCCATATTTCCAAAGTTGATATGATCGTTGAAGGAAATAATCCAGCAATCGATGAATTAGGTGGCGGAGGAGCTGCGACTGAAGTTGATCAGGCAGTTGCAAAACTGATCGTTGATCAGATTCCTGATGGAGCTTGTTTACAGCTTGGTATTGGTGGTATGCCAAATGCCGTTGGATCTCTGATCGCAGAATCTGACTTAAAGGACTTAGGTGTTCATACAGAAATGTACGTTGATGCGTTCGTTGATATTGCAAAAGCTGGTAAGATTACTGGAGCTAATAAAAACATCGATCGTTATCGTCAGACATATGCTTTCGCAGCAGGTACTAAGAAGTTATATGATTATTTAAATGATAACCCAGCATGCATGAGTGCTCCTGTTGATTATACAAACAGCATTGCTACTATTTCATCCATTGATAACTTTATCTCTATCAATAATGCGGTAGATGTTGACCTTTATGGACAGATCAGTGCTGAATCTTCAGGAATTCGTCAGATCAGTGGTGCCGGCGGACAGCTTGACTTCGTTATGGGTGCTCACTTATCTAATGGTGGTAAGAGTTTCGTATGCTTGTCTTCTACTTTCACAAATAAGAAAGGTGAGACATTCTCAAGAATCCTTCCTACATTACATAATGGATCTATCGTTACTGATACTCGTGCAAATGCTCACTATATTGTTACCGAATATGGTATGGCTAACTTAAAAGGTAAGTCTACATGGGAACGTGCTGAAGCATTAATTAACATCGCTCATCCAGACTTCAGAGACCAGCTGATCAAAGATGCTGAAACTGCTCATATCTTTTGCATGGGCTGGTTTTGGTGCAACATTTGGTCCTGTAGTCCTTCTTTCATTATTCTGGAGAAGATCTAATAAATAAACTTCCAAAAGAGGTTTAATAGTTTTTTAAATTTTCCAAATTTTAAAAATCCCGAATCCATTCATTCTGTTAGATTCGGGATTTGTTTTTATTTAATTTTTACGCTCTCAATATTCTTAATGATGATCGTGCTTCCACCACCTGATTCTTCAACGATCTCAACATTATCTTTCATATTATATTCTTCCATTGGAATCTTAATCTCAATCCCTGTATCTGTTTCTAGCATCTGATATTCAAGTCTCTTTACTGTATTTTCCTTTGCTACAGTAAACGTATCATACTGCATATCGTATCGTTCAATCTTCTCATCAAATTCCTGTTTCTTTCCTTGATGATTTCCAAAAAGTTTATCTCCGATCTCATTAACTTTAAACGCCTGATTCTCTGAAAATTCTTCTCTTAAACGGCTTTTCATATCCAGCCTTTTTGCAATACCATCTTCTGGATAATGATTGTTGATATCATTGATGACTTTATTTAAAATCTGAAATTTCTTTTTTGGTGCAAGGTCTGCATAACATTGTAAAAAACGTTCTGACAGATAATTGATCTTATCTCCATTTAACATCTCATATTTCTTTTCTACCAATCGCACTTTATATTCTGACAGATCAATAATAACTGCTTCTGTAAGTTTTGCCGAATCTGTCGGCATAACTCTTTGTTTCACGATATCATTTGCCTGTACATCTTCTTCTTCCTGATGCACATATGTCACCTTATAATTCATTTTTAGCAATGCCAGATGAACTACACTTTGAACTTGAAATGTAACACAAAGTAAATCTCCTGCTGGGATTGTAACGCTATCACACATGATGTCAAATAAATTTTCTCCAAGTATTCTCGTTGCCTCAATAAAACTCTCGTCATCGGTCTCATCCATGCTTTCTAACAGACTTAAAATTGGTGAAACACTGCCATCAAACTGACATCTTTTCGCATCATCACTTTCCATAATCTTAAAAATATGCCCTCTGACAAATTCCATAAGATCTGGTCCCATATCAAGAAGCTGGCTGGATAGCCCAAGGTAACCTGTATGACTATCTAATATATGTAAAATTCCTTTTCTGATGATAATATCGTCTTTCTGTATATGTTCCATCTTTATCTCCTTTTTGTTTTTATTCCTTGTATTTTATCATATCGACTCTTTTTAGGCAAAAGATAATCCTGTTTCGCAGAAAAAAATTTTATAACAAAAAAGTCATGGTTCCCTACACCATGACTTCTGCTAATATGAAAAATCCCCATGTATCCTCACTACATAAAACTGACAACCCATTGTCAGTGATTCTTTCTGCGAACCCCTTCACAAAAACAAATCAGTGAGAAATGTAAAATTCCATATTCTCTATAGGATCCACTCATTGATATCTTACTCGTGGCAAAATGTTATCTTCAGGCTCCCTATTTCCTAAAAATAAAAACCGTATATAGAATAATCTCATAATCTATAACGGTTGCCTCTATCAGGATAAAATATCCATATCACATTCCCTTAATGTTAAATGTGGCAACCGGCTGTCATAATCTCTAAAAAGACCTTAGACCCTTTGGCTTTGCGTCCCTGCCTTTCAACAGGTTTGCCCTATGAATAAATATGAACTTCAATTTACATATATAATATCATGATTCATAAATAATGTCAATCATCTTTTTCTTAGTTATTAATATTTATAATAGTTTTCTTTCCTTATACATATAAAAAGTCCGCGATAAAATTACCGCGGACTACTTAAGGATTAAATTCTCAAAAGTTGATTATTTAACAACTGCTCTTAATTTTTCTGTTAAAGCTGGTACGATCTTGTTTAAGTCTCCAACGATTCCGTAATCAGCTACATCAAAGATAGGAGCTGTCTCATCTTTGTTGATTGCAATGATGATATCAGATTCTTCCATACCTGCAACATGCTGGATTGCTCCAGAAATACCGATTGCGAAGTATACGTTAGGACGTACAGTTTTTCCTGTCTGTCCAACCTGAATATCTCTTGACTGCCATCCGTTATCTACAACGGCACGAGAACAGCTTACTTCTCCTCCAAGAACATCTGCTAATTCTCTTAACATTCCGAATCCTTCTTCTCCAACTCCACGTCCACCAGATACTAAGATCTTAGCGTCCATGATATCTACTGTATCTGTAACAGATTTAACGATATCAACGATTTCAACGTATTTGTTGTCTGGAGTAAATCCAGGATTGTATTCGATAACTTCAGCTTTTGCTCCTTCGATAGGATCGATCTTCTGCATAACACCAGGACGAACTGTTGCCATCTGAGGTCTGTTGTCTGGGCAAGCGATTGTTGCGATTGTGTTTCCACCGAATGCTGGACGAGTCATTAATAACTGATTATGTTTCTGTTCTTTTCCTGGGATTGCTCTTAATGGGAAATCACCGATTTCAAGAACTGTACAGTCAGCTGTTAAACCTGTCTGAACACGTGCAGATACACGAGGTCCAAGGTCACGACCAATTGCTGTCGCACCAACTAACATAATTTCTGGTTTGTATTCATTGATTACAGATGCTAATGCATGTGTATATGGTTCTGTTCTGTATTCTTTTAATTCTGGATCGTCAACTACGATTACTTTATCAGCACCGTATTTTGCAAGATCATCTACTAATCCTTTAACGTCAGAACCTACAAGAACAGCAGTTACGTCTGTATCTAAGTCTTTTGCTAAGTCTTTTGCTTTTCCAAGTAATTCGAATGCGATTCCGCTTAATTCGTTATCTACCTGCTGTGCAAAGACGTATACGCCTCTATATTCTTCTAAACCCATTTTATTCACCACTTTTCCTTTTCACTAAATTACATGTTTTTCAGCTAATTTATCCATGATATAATCTACTGCTTCTTCTGGATCAAGTGTAACTTTTTCTCCAGCACCTTTTCTTACTTTGTCAGATGCTTTTGCGATCTTAGTTGGAGATCCAGCAAGACCAAGGTTAGAATCATCTACATCTTTAAGGTCTTTTCTTCCCCAAACAGTTACTTCTGCATCATATGCATCAAAGATTCCACCTGGAGTCATATATCTTGGCTCGTTTAATTCAGCTAATGCTGTAACTAAGCAAGGCATTTTAGCTTTTAAGATGTGGTATCTATCTTCATACTGACGCTGAACAACTACGCTGTCACCGTCAATTTTAATGTCTTCTGCATAAGAGATAACTGGAATATCAAGATGTTCAGAAATCTGTGGTCCAACCTGAGCTGTATCACCATCGATAGCCTGACGTCCTGTGATGATCAGGTCATAATCAAGATTTCTTAATGCTCCAGCTAATGTAGTAGAAGTTGCCCATGTGTCAGCTCCTCCTAATACTCTGTCAGTTACAAGGATACCTTTGTCAGCACCCATTGCCATAGCTTCACGAAGAACTTCGTCAGCTTTTGGAAGTCCCATTGTAAGAACTGTAACTTCAGCTCCATATTCATCTTTAATTCTAAGTGCTGCTTCTAATCCAGCTTTGTCATCTGGGTTCATGATAGTAAGCATAGCACCTCTGTCTAATGTACCATCTGGGTTGAATTTAACTCCACCTTTTGTATCTGGTACCTGTTTTACACAAACAACTATCTTCACGGTAAGTACCTCCCTATTTCAATAAGTTTCCAGAAATAACCATACGCTGAACTTCAGATGTTCCTTCGTAGATTTCTGTGATCTTAGCATCGCGCATCATACGTTCTACATCGTATTCTCTGATGTATCCGTAACCACCATGTAACTGAACAGCTTTTGTTGTTACTTCCATAGCAACTTCTGCTGCATATAATTTAGCCATAGCAGCTTCAACACTGTATACTTTCTGAGTAGCTTTAGCCATAGCAGCTTTGTATACTAACTGTTTTGCAGCTTCTACTTTTGTTGCCATATCAGCTAACTGGAACTGTGTATTCTGGAACTGTCCGATAGAACGTCCGAACTGTTTTCTTTCTTTTACATATTCGATTGTTCTTTCTAAAGCACCTTCTGCAAGTCCAAGAGCCTGAGAAGCGATACCAATACGTCCTCCATCAAGAGTATGCATTGCGATACCGAAACCTTTACCCTGTTTTCCTAACAGATTTTCTTTTGGAATACGGCAGTCTTCAAAAATTAATTCATATGTAGCTGATCCGCGGATACCCATTTTCTTTTCTTTTGTTCCGAATGTGAAACCTGGAGTTCCTTTTTCTACGATGAATGCAGAAATTTCTTTCATCTTTCTTCCGCGTTTTTCAACAACACCTGTTACTGCGATTACGATATAAACGTCTGCGTAGCTACCATTTGTAATGAAGCACTTAGATCCGTTTAATACCCATTCGTCTCCGTCTAATACGGCTTTTGTCTGCTGTCCCTGTGCATCTGTACCAGCACCTGGTTCTGTCAGACCAAAAGCTCCTAATTTCTTACCAGATGCTAAATCTGGGATATATTTTTTCTTCTGTTCTTCTGTACCAAAAGTCTGGATTGGATCGATACAAAGAGATGTATGTGCAGAAACGATAACACCTGTTGTACCACAAACTTTTGATAATTCTTCAACACACATAACGTATGTTAATGGATCGCATCCCTGTCCACCATATTCTTTAGGAACTGGAATACCTAAGAATCCTGCTTTAGCCATTTTTGCTACAGTTTCAACTGGAAACTGTTCATTTTCATCCACGTCCTGTGCAAGAGGCTTTACTTCTTTTTCAGCAAACTCTTTGAAAAGAGTTCTTGCCATTTCATGTTTCTTACTTAATGTGAAATCCATTCTTTATTCCTCCATCATGATTTCTATAAAGTTAACTTTTGCATCCGGAGTTCACCATCTCCGGATGCAAAAGAAAAGCTCTTTTTCTTACTTGCTGTAATCGTAGAATCCTTTACCAGTTTTACATCCTAATAATCCTCCACGAACCATCTTTCTTAATAATGGATGTGGACGATATTTTGTATCACCGAATTCATTGTAAAGTACTTCCATGATTGCAAGGCAAACGTCTAATCCAATTAAATCACCTAAAGCTAAAGGTCCCATTGGATGGTTTGCTCCTAATTTCATAGCTGTATCAATACCTTCTACAGAAGCTACTCCATCAGCATAAATTCCGATTGCTTCGTTGATCATAGGGATTAAGATTCTGTTAACTACGAATCCAGCACCTTCTTCAACCTGTACAGGTGTTTTACCGATTTCTTCAGCGATTGCTTTGATCTTATCAACAACTTCTTTTGGTGTGTTGATACCAGCGATAACTTCAACCAGTTTCATAACAGGAGCTGGGTTAAAGAAATGCATACCGATCATTGGACGATCAAGTCCTGCACCAATTTCTGTGATTGATAAAGAAGATGTATTTGTAGCAAAGATAGCATCTGCTTTACAGATATCCTGTAATTCTTTGAATGTCTGTTTTTTGATTTCCATGTTTTCAATAGCTGCTTCTACGATTAAATCGCAGTCTGTACAGATATCTTTTACACCTGTTGTGATCTTTGCTAAGATAGCATCTACAGTTGCCTGTTCCATTTTTCCTCTTGCAACACGTTTTTCTAAACCTTTTGCGATTTTAGCTTTTCCGTTTGCTGCAAATTCTTCATTAATATCACATAAGCATACTTCATATCCTTCTGTCTGTGCAAATGCCTGTGCGATTCCGCTACCCATTGTTCCAGCGCCGATTACTCCAACTTTCATTATAATTCCTCCTGTAAAATTATTTTATTATGTGTTTTTTCAGTCTGCAGAAAATACCGCAGACTGAAAATATATTAAATTTCATTATTATTTGTTCTGGAAAGGAACAACTTTTAATTTCTTAGATTTATCTTTCTCTAAAAAGTTACCCATTCCTGCTTTCTGGTCTTCTGTTTCAAAACAGCTTCCAAAAGCTTTTTCTTCAACAACGATTGCCTGATCCATATCTACCTGAAGACCTTCGTTGATTGCTTTCTTACATGCACGTACTGCGATTGGTGCATTAGATGCGATCTTGTTAGCTAATTTCTTAGCTGCTGCTAATAATTCCTCCTGTGGATATACTGCATTCACAAGTCCGATTCTGTAAGCTTCTTCAGCTTTGATGTTAAATGCTGTATAGATCATTTCTTTGGCTTTTCCAACTCCGACGATACGAGCAAGTCTCTGTGTACCACCGAATCCTGGTGTGATTCCAAGACCAACTTCAGGCTGTCCAAAGATTGCGTTTTCAGAACAAATTCTGATATCACAACTCATGGAAATCTCACATCCACCACCTAAAGCGAATCCATTGACTGCTGCGATAACTGGAATAGGGAATGTTTCGATCTTGCGGAATACATCGTTTCCTGTCTTACCGAAAGCTTCTCCTTCTGCTTTTGTTAATGTACTCATCTCTCCGATGTCAGCACCGGCAACGAAAGATTTATCTCCAGCACCTGTTAATACAACGGCTCTTGTTGTATCTAAGTCAATCGCATCAAAAGTTGCTTCGATCTCTTTTAATACTTCACTATTTAATGCGTTTAATGCTTTTGGACGATTGATTGTTACAACACCTACAAAACCGTCCTGTTCATATGTAACGAATTCCATTCTAAGAGTTCTCCTTTCCTAATTATCTATAATTAATTAGTCTCTTTCAACGATAGTTGTGCAACCCATTCCACCACCGATGCAAAGTGTTGCAAGACCTTTCTTAGCGTCTCTCTTCTGCATTTCATGAAGCAGTGTAACGAAGATACGGCATCCTGAAGCTCCTACTGGATGTCCAAGAGCGATTGCTCCACCGTTTACGTTTACTTTGCTCATATCGAATTTCAGATCTCTTGCTACTGCTACAGACTGTGCTGCGAAAGCTTCGTTTGCTTCGATTAAGTCCATATCGTCAATTGTTAAGTCTGCTTTTGCTAAAGCTTTCTTTGTAGAAGCTACTGGTCCAACACCCATGATAGATGGATCTACACCACCAAGAGCTCCTGTTACATATGTAGCCATTGGTGTAACACCTAATTCTTTAGCTTTTTCTTCGCTCATTACTACGACTGCTGCTGCACCATCGTTGATTCCTGATGCGTTACCAGCTGTAACCATTCCACCTTCTTTTCCTGAACAGCATCTTAATCCTGCTAAAGATTCAGCTGTTGTTCCAGGTCTTGGTCCTTCGTCTGTATCTACGATAACTGTTTTCTTTCTCTGTTTTACTTCTACAGGAACGATCTCATCTTTGAATCTTCCTGATTCCTGAGCTGCGACTGCTTTCTGCTGAGAAGCTGCTGCAAACTCATCTAATTCTTCGCGAGTTAATCCCCACTGTTCTGCTACGTTTTCAGCTGTGATCATCATGTGATAGTGATTGAATGCATCTGTTAATGCATCGTTAACCATTGTATCTACCAGTGTTCCGTTGTTCATACGATATCCGAAACGTGCTTTTGGTAATGCAAATGGAGCCATTGACATGCTTTCCATACCACCGGCAACAACGATATCAGCATCTCCTGCCTGAATCATCTGTGCTGCCATGTTTACACAGTTTAATCCTGATCCACATACTACGTTAACTGTAACTGCTGGTGTTTCAATTGGAAGTCCTGCGTTTAAGGAAGCCTGACGAGCAACGTTCTGTCCTAATCCTGCCTGGATAACGCATCCCATGTATACATGGTCTACCTGATCAGCTGGAACTCCTGCTCTCTTTAATGCTTCTTTGATTACGATTGATCCCATGTCTACTGCTGGTACTGTGCTGAGTACTCCACCCATTTTACCAATCGCTGTACGGCATGCTCCTGCGATAACTACTTTCTTTGCCATATCAATTTTCCTCCATATTCTTGATTATTATACTTTGGCGATCTTCTCTCTCGCCGATATGTTAATACTATCACAATCTTTTCTCATTTTCAATTGCTATTTTTTAAAAAGATTTTCAATAAATTGTGCAAAGTGCCAAAAACCGCATAAATACGTATTTTTTCGATGTATACAATGTCCTTGTCGGATTGTATTTTTTTTAACACAATCCGACATAACTTATAACACTTTCTCACCGAATTGATAACTTTCTTGTATTTTCTATGAAATAATCCTGATTTTTTCGTGAAAAAAATAACAATTTTTACAATATAAATATATTTATACTCTTTATAAATTGATTTTTCGTTAAATTTACTTCACTTTCAACATGTCTAACTTAACACATCCCTGTATTTTTTCATTGAAAGAAAAAACTTTTTATTCCTATGAAAAATCCCCATATTTTTTAAAAACTTATTTCTGTACACGCAAAAAAGAGAGCTTGGTGTGTGCGTTAAAACACCAAACTCCCTTTTCTCTTCTATATTATTGTCTTCTGATCATTAACGATCCTGCATGCTGATACAATCGATCGCTACCGGACCACCTCTGACTACTTCAATATTTGTATAACGTTCTTTAAACACCTTTAAAATAGAATCATTCTTTGTCTCTGTACGAATTGCTTCTATTAATAAGCTGTCTTTTCCCATATCCTTGATCAGGAAACGGAACACTTCTGCCATCTGGAAGATCTCTGCCATCTGCTTCTCTGTAAGACTTTTCACTTTGATAAACATGATTTCCTTTGTTCGGATCGATGTATCTGTATAGTCAATAACTTTAATAACTTCCACGCTTCGATTTAACTGTTTCTTGACCTGTTCAAATGTTTTTTCGTCTGCATCAATGCAGATCGTCATACGCGACATTGTTGGATCTTCTGTTTCTCCAACTGTAAGACTGTGTATATTGTAGGCTTTTCCAGAGAATAGTCCGGAAATTCTTGCAAGAACACCAGCACGGTTTTCCACGAACAAGGACAGCCATCTTCTTTCCATCTGATTATCCATTTTCATTCCTCCTATTCTTCTCCACGTTCCATGATCAGATCTGTGATAGATCCATTTGGTTTCACCATTGGCATAACAAGTTCTTCATTCTCAATGATAAATTCAATGATCGTTGGTCCATCTGTTTTCGCTTTTGCTTTCTCAAATGCTGGGATGATTTCTTCTTTCTTAAAGACTCTGATCCCCTGTGCTCCATAACTTTCAGCAAGTTTTACAAAATCTGGCGTATATGGCGGACATTTTGAAAAATCTCCATCACAATGATGTTCACAACTCTTTCTTCTTCTTAAACATGTACCTGCATATGCTTTATCATAGAAGAGATCCTGCCACTGTCTCACCATTCCAAGATACCCATTATTTAAAATACAGATTGTAATAGGAAGTTCCTGAATCACAGCTGTCGCGATCTCCTGGGAATTCATCTGAAATCCACCATCTCCAGATACACAAACAACTTCTCTTCCTGGATTACCAATTGCTGCACCAATTGCTGCTGGAAGACCATAACCCATCGTTCCGAGACCACCAGATGTCAGCATCTGTCGTCTTCCATATAGTTGTAAGAACTGTGTCGTCCACATCTGATTCTGTCCAACGTCTGTTGTAACAATTGGTTCATCAAAGTACTCATTGATCGCATCAATGACCTGTTTGGGAACTAATTTTTCTTTTTCTTCCATTACTAATGGCTTTTGTTCATGCCATTCATTCATTCTTGACAGCCATTCATCTACTTTACATGGTTCTTCTTTTTCTGCAATAGACAACATTAATGCGATGGCTTCTTTTGCATCTCCTACCAATGGCACATCAACTGTAACGTTCTTAGAGATTGCCGCTGTATCAATATCAATATGAATGATCTTGGCATCCGATGCAAATGTTCCAAGTTTTCCTGTAATTCGGTCATTAAATCTTGTTCCAATGGAAATCAACAGGTCACAATCATTTACTGCCTGATTTGCAGCATAATTTCCATGCATTCCAATATTTCCATAATATAATTCATGATTTGTTGGTACGATTCCTCGTCCCATGATCGTTGTAACAACTGGAACCTTTAATGTTTCCATTAATTTGCACATCTCTTCTTGTGCCCCTGCGATCTTCGCACCTCCACCAATTAAGAATAATGGACGTTTCGCATCATAGATCATATTCATTGCACGAAGGATCTGTCCATGATGTGGTTTCGTGTTTGGTTTATATCCACGGATATTGACTTCCTCTGGATATTCATCACTTCCTAATTCTGCCATCACATCTTTTGGAAGATCTAATAAGACTGGTCCCGGTTTCCCTGTTCTTGCAATATAAAATGCCTCTTTGATCAGGCGATTCAAATCCTCTCTTTTACGGACAACTATAACAAATTTCGCGATATTTCTTGTAACTCCGACAATATCGATCTCCTGAAATGTATCATTACCGATCAGATTTGTGGCAACCTGTCCTGTAAAACACACCAATGGCACACTGTCATAATTCGCTGTTGCTATTCCTGTAACAAGGTTTGTGGCACCTGGTCCACTTGTTGCCAGACAGACACCAACTTTTCCTGTAGCTCTTGCATATCCATCTGCCGCATGGATCAACCCCTGCTCATGTCTTGGAAGAATCAGTTCTACTTGATCCTGCTTATAGATTTCATCAAAAATATCAATGACACACGCACCCGGGTATCCAAAGATCTTCTCTACGCCTTCTTCCTGTAATGCCTTTACCAGAAATTCATTTCCTGTCATTTTACCCATACTACATCTCCTCCATCTATTCTTCCAGATTAGTCTCATCTAGTGTATATTTCACTTCTTCCTGAGCCTGTATTTTAAAATCTTCCACCTGTTCTTCTCCAACAACTGGAAGATCATCTGTTGATTTTACTCCAAAACATCTCAAAAATTCTTCTGTCGTACGGAACAAGATCGGACGCCCGATCGCATCCAGCCGTCCAGCCTCTTTGATCAGCCGGTATTCTAACAGCTTGTTGATCGGATGATCGCATTTCACACCTCGGATCGCTTCAATCTCTTGTTTCGTTACTGGCTGCTTATAAGCAATGATCGATAAAGTCTCAAGCATTACATCCGTAAGCCTTGGTTTCTTTGGATGATTCACAATTCTTATCAATGATCCATAATATTCTGTTTTGGTACAAAGCTGATAAGCATCATCCAGTTCCAATAACCGGATTCCTCTCTCTTCTTTGTCATATTCTGTCTGTAACAGTTTGATCAACTCGTCAAACTGTTCATCATCTATCTCAAGTGCCTCCATCAGCTGCCGCCTTGTCACACTTGTTCCCATCGAAAATAAAATTCCTTCGATCGCTGCAAGTTTATTCTTCATAAATTCATTACTCCAATGCCCGTATGAAAATATCATCTTCGATATTTTCCTGTTGAACGTAAATCTTTCCTGTCTTCATCAATTCAAGAACCGCCAGAAATGTGACGATCACTGCTTCTTTTGTCTCCTGTTCGTTTAGAAGGTCATAAAAGTTCACTTCTTTATATTGTATAATATAATTATACACTTCCGTGATCTTATCTTCTAATTTGATCTCTTCCTGCTTGATCTCCCCAAATTCGCTTCGAATCGGATCTAACTTATCCTGTCGTTTTCTCATCACAAACTGAAAAACTTCAGAAATCCTCTGTAAAGTTACCTCTGATAACATCTGCACAGGATCGATCTCTTCTCTGTATGCAAGTACTTGCGGTGGAATATCTGGTGATCTAAAAAAACTCTTCTCTGCCGTCATCTCTCGTTCTTTCAACTGTAAAGAGGCATATTTATAAATCTTATATTCAATCAGTCTTCTTACAAGTTCTTCTCTCGGATCTCCTTCTTCTTCCTCTTCTTTCTTCACTGGAAGCAACATCTTCGCCTTGATCTTTAATAATGTGGCTGCCATAACGAGAAAGTCACTCATCACATCAAGATCTTCCTCTTCCATAGAGCGGATATAATCAAGATACTGGCTTGTGATCTCAGAGATTGGAATATCATAAATATCCACTTTATTCTTCTCGATCAGATGCAACAGAAGATCTAATGGACCTTCAAATGCATTTACCTTAATATCTATTCCCATAAATCAGTCTCTCTTCTTTAATTCAATGCATGAAATCTCTGGTTTATTAAACAATCTTAATTTGATGGAATGGTTTCCAAGTCCACGGCTTAAGATCATCGTTGTCTCTCCTTCATGAAACTCTCCTGCATCGTATTTTGGAAAAATCTGAAATTGCGGTGAGATCACACCTCCAAATTTCGGAATTCTTACCATTCCTCCATGGAAATGACCAGCTAAGACAAGATCACTGCCCCAATCTGCATATGTTTTTAAATAGTTTGGGTTATGTGCTAATAAAATATGAAAAATGTTTCCTGGAGAACTTCCTACCACAGATTCCATATGAGAAAGCGGCATGCGCGGTACATGAAATCTCTGATAATATTTCTTCTCAAGATCAAACGCAGTTAAAGAAATAAATCCAGTCTCTGACTGAATTACGATCGTTTCATTCGAAATGTGATGTATGTTATACTCTTTCAGACTATGAACATAATCTTTATACCGCACACCAAAGATTTCTTCATTCCTTGCAAGTTTCAGTTCGTGGTTTCCATCCGCATAATAGATCGGATACTTTGCAGATAACTCTTTCATCAGTGCAAGCGGCACTTCCTCATTCGAAGATTCGCGGCTTATTACCATATCTCCTCCAACCAGGATCATATCCGGTCTGCATTCATCAATTCGTTCGATCAATTCCTGATTATTCTCTCCAAACTGTGCACAATGCAGATCTGTTAAAAACACGATCCGATATCCATCAAATGCTTCTGGAATCTTTTCTGACTCTATTTCGTAATATTCAACTGTCAATCTCTTATTTTCATAACTGCTTAAAAGCACTGCCACGGCAATCCCCACAACCAACAGCACTGCTATGATCCATATCCATAAAGGAATCATAAACACTCCTTCTCTCTGTTTCCCAATCCATCTTCTGATTCGTAAATGTCTTTTTCCTATTTTACTAGATATAGCAAAAAAAAACAACCCATAGCACAACATCTTTAGGAATATTGTACAAAAAAAGAGAATGCCCAGATTCTGACATCCTCTTTTTCTCATTATAATATTACTGTCTGGAAAGCAGCCTTATTTTACGATTGCGATCGTGCTTCCGATATCAAGTGCTGGAAGCTCGGCCTTTTCCATGCAGATAGTTCCTGGAAGACACTCAGCGTCTTCTCCACCGAAGTTATATGTAACATGTCCTAAATTCTTCAGATTCTCGTTGGCAACTTCTCCAACTTTTACAATCTTGAATTCTTTACCGTCAATTACAAGTTTACATCCAGGAGTTACTTCTCCATCTACTGGATTTACATCGATGGAATAGCAGAAATCTTTCAGAGTATCTGGTGCGTTATCACCAAATGTAACGAAGATCCCTTCTTCTCTAAATGCGTCTACCATAGCTCCTTTTCCTTTAATCGTTACCTGATACATAATACTACTTTCCTTTCTCGCTAATAATTATTTTTATTTTGCTGCATATAATCCAAAGCTTGCTAAGTAACCAACGATAACTCGAGGTACACCAGTGATAAATCTTGAGTACAGTACAGCTGGTACACCAACTTCTACTGTTTCAGGATCTGCTTCTGCAAGTCCAAGTCCTACTGGAACGAAGTCACAAGCACACTGTGTATTGATTGCAAATAATGCTGGAAGTGCAAGGCTTGGTTCAATGTTTCCTTTACCAATTTCTACACCGATCAATGTTCCGACGATCTGAGCAATTACAGCTCCAGGTCCAAGCAGACAGCTTAAGAATGGAATAGAACAAATAAATCCTAAGATTACAAGTCCAATGATATTTCCACATAATGGCTGTAATAATTTAGCAAACCAGTTACCGAATCCAGATCCCTGAATGATACCGATCAGCAATGATACGAATCCCATGAATGGAATGATCGTATGAAGTACTGTGTTTGTAGATTCTTTCGCTGCACTATTGAAAGTAGCAACGACTTTACCAGCTCCCATACCAATTCTCTGGATAAAGCTTGATTTTGATGAGCTTCCCATTGTTTCAGATACTTTCTTATCTGCGCTGTATTTGAAGTCTTTTTCTTCTTTTGCAGGTGCTGCTTCTGAAATAGGTGCTACAGATCCATCTGCCAATGCAATGTTATCATTTTTAACACCAGATACATAAATATCTTCTGTAATATATTTTGCCATTGGTCCAGATTTTCCAACTGGGTTGATATTGATCGTTGGAATTCTCTTCTGTGGATAAATTCCACAACGAAGTGTTCCACCACAGTCAATGATCACAAGGAAGATCTCTTCTTCCGGAACAGATGTCTTAAATCCGTTAACTGGGCGGCATCCTGTTAATTCTACGATTTTAGGTAAGATATCAGGTTCTGCTCCACCACCTGTGATATATAATAATACATCTTTTCCTTCTTTAGGTTCTACTGTTAATGGACCACCAAATCCACCGCTTCCCTGTGTGATCGTAATCGCTCTATATTCTGACATAGTTTTTCCTCCTAATTATACTCGTAAATCCATCTTATTTCAATTCGTTACTTAATTCGATTCCCTGCTGTTTCATAACCATCTTTGTTGTAAAGTCTGTTACCCATCCTGAGAAGAAGTTCATAACAAGACCAACTAACATATAACGAAGACCTAATTCTGTCATATCAAATCCAGCTTTCTGAACACCCTGTGCAATTCCAAGGTAGATAAAGATTTCACCTGGGTTAATATGAGAGAAAATTCCACTGTTTGTATGGCAATGATAAGAAGCTGATGCATAATAGCTTGGTTTCATTCTTTCTGGAAGGAATTTACCCATTGATAATGCCATTGGGTTTCCTAACATAAATGCTGAAATAAATGGTAATACTCCATATGCAAGGATTACGTTTCCTGAACATAATTTAGCAAATTTATTAACTCTTTCCTGTCCAATCAGGGCGATGATCGTATTCATTAGGATTAACAGTAATAATACCTTTGGTACGATTCCTGACACCCAGCTTATAAATGTTTCTGCACCTGTATCAAATAATCCCATGAATCCTGATGCACCTTTAATAATGATATTCATATAATTCTCCTTTCATTTCAGGCTTTTTTCTTATTGACACCGTAAATCTTGTCTCCAATTCTTGTAAACAGACTCGGCTTTTCTAAGACTTCGCCTCCACTCATAATCGTGTTGTAATTTGAGGAAGCATTAAGCACTGCTCTTCTTAAGGATACACCGATCGTTGCACAATCATCTTTTTTAATCGTTCCAACATCAATTCCATTAAAGAAATCCCAGTTTTTAAATCGTGCAAGCATTGTAAATCCTCTCATAAAGCAACCATCTATGATCACTCCATCCTGATCGATCGCAAACATAACGATCGCACCTGCATGAAAACCGCCTTTTGCCTTTCCTATGGCAACCCGGCCTTTTTTTCGAAGTTTTGTATAAAATTTATTAAAACTTTTCATCTGCACCATCTGAAATAAAAACTGCAGACAAAATGCTGCAAGCATCGCCACAGCTATGACCATAAATGACATCGTCTTCCTCCTTTTCGTTTACTCAAATATATTATTTTCTTCTGCAATATAGAGAAGAAATTCTCTGTAGCTTTCCATTTTCTGGATCTTAGGAATGACATCCGGTTTCTTGCCAATCGACAAAATATCATCATATAATCGGACAAGTACTGTGTCATCTTCCATTGATTCAGGAATTCCCAGTAAAATAATGATCCGGATATTTCCGTATTTATCATCTTTTAACATATCTGGAAACACACCCATTGCCAATGTTAATTTTGGCAGCATATTCTTTGTATGTGGAAACGCAATATTCTGGTCAAGAACCATTGTTGAATATTTTTCACGTTCTCTCACTCTCTGGGCAAATCCTGCATCAAGTTCTCCCTGATTGGTAAGTGCCCTTGCCATCCGATCAACATTCTCATCATATGAACTTTCTTGATCCAGAACAAAAAATCTCGTTTCATCTAATAAGTTCATAAACAAAGAATCTATTCCCTTTCGGATCGTTCGTCCTGCTTCAGAAAGATATCTCATATTTTCAAATTTACGTTGAATATATTCTCTATCGAATACTTCATCCATAAAAACAATCGGGGTTTTCGTATCCATATGTAATTCTGTCGTCGTAACAATATAATCAAAATCATCTTTGCGATTTTCATCGAAGATACCATAGAAAAATTCAAATTCCGGTTCTACATCAAAGACTTTCTTTAACTGATTCTCGATCAGACGTCCGATGATCTTTCCAGATCCGCAAACGATCGCGATCTTGCATCGTTTCTCTTCTGGTTCCTGCTCTAATAAAAACACTCCAAAATAAGCAGCCAGAAATCCCATCTCATCTTCTGTCATTTCGATTCCTACGCGTTCTTCCAAAACACCTTTTGCAATCTCCGCCATCTTATAGGCTACACTGTATTTGTTCTTGAAATCATCGACCATCGGATTATAAATATGGAAGCCATATTTTAGCCGATTGATCATAAAAAATACGTGATAGACAAAATCATCAAATAATTCATTTGCTACAACTGTTACATTAAGTTCTGCTTTGATCCGATCTAAAATTTCAATGATAAGATCTGCAACACCTTCCGAAATACTGATCTTTTGCTCGATCTCTGCTGTATTTGCCGGTGTTCTCATTCCTGCTACAGATATACTTAAAAACAATCGCTCTTCTTTGGATATCTTATATCCTTTGACCTGTTCAATTTCATTAAGGAACTCATCCACGATCATATATGCTGAACTTTCGTATAGTTCTTCATATTTCGGCTCCAGCTTTTTGATCGTATGACCGCTTTCCATTCTCTGGATCATTACAACAAAAAATCTGTAAAAAAAACCAAACCCTAGGGCATCCATCGATAATCTTTCCTGAAAATCATATAGTTTTTCACGAATTGTCTGTCCAAGTGGGAAATTTAAATACAGTTGTTCATAAATATTTTCTAAGATAAATAGGCGAATGTTAAACTCATCACCACAAAGATCCAGTCCTGTATTTGCTTTTCCTTTGATCTTCAGGTCGTATTTCTCAATTGCCTTTCTTAATCGGTTCAGATCACCAATCGTTGTTGTTCTGGCAACCTTCATCTCCTCAGAAAGATCATCCGTTAGATACGGTTCCTCGGCATGCATCAGCTGCCAGAACATATATGCCATTCTTGTATGACTTGAATTAAAAAGGTCTTCCTGCTTGTAAATCTTATTACGGATTTCTGTAAAACCTTTCGGTGCAAACACGATCAGTTTACATATTCCTTTGTTATTGCTGATACATGCGTATCCTCCAAGCAGGCAATTCAATTCCTTAATGTCATTGCGGATCGTTTTTTGCGACACATCAAGCTTTGCCGCGAGGCTTTCTACACTGCAAACAGATTGCATTTCGATATTCTTTAAAATAACTGCGATTCTGTTTTCATTGTTAAAAAGCTGTTTCATATTGATCCTCTTTTCTATTGATACAGGTTAATTGTTTTTAACCTCTTGTTTTTCCTCCTGCTACGTTCACTGTAACTCCATGAACATAAGAAGCTCTCTGACTTGCAAGATATACACACAGATCTGCAACTTCTGATAATTTACCAGATCTTCCTAGTGGAATTGTAGATGTTTTAGAATATCCAGCTCTTAAGTCATCTACTGTGATTCCTCTTGTATATGCTAATGCTGATTCATAAGCAATTGTACGAAGTCCTGTAGCTTCCATGATTCCAGGTGCTACTCCGACAACTCTGACTCCCTGTTTTCCAAGTTCTTTTGCCCAAGATCTTGTTAAAGAGTTTACAGCGTTCTTTGTTGCTGCGTAAACGCTCTGTCCTTCAGATCCTTCCAGACCACTTTCAGAAGACATGTTAATGATAACTCCTTCACCTTTTTCAACAAGCACACGGCCAACAGCCTGTGCACAGAAGAATACACCTTTTAAGTTTACGTTGCAAACTTTATCCCATACTGCTTCATCTAATTCATACTGTCCTTTTGGATCTTTTGGATCTACTAACAAACGAGGGATGTTGATTCCGGCATTGTTTACTAATACGTCGATCGTTCCGAATGTTTCTTTGGCTTTTTCTACCATTGCTTCAACATCTGCTACTTTTGACATACAGTAATTTTCCTGCTGCTTCGTCCATCTCTGGTGCTTCAGATGCCATATCAGAAATGACTACGTTAGATCCTGCATTTAAGAATCCCTGTGCAACTGCTTTTCCGATTCCAGATGCTCCACCAGTTACGATGACTGTTTTTCCTTCAAGATTTAACCAAGATTCGCTCATTATAATCCTCCTTTGAATCTGTGTTTCTTTGCTTCATGAGTTCATTATATAGAGCGTCAAGGGAAAATTTAATTCTTTCATTTTCCATCGTGAAGAAATTTTGTGGACTTATTACAAAAGATGGCTTAAAATCAAGAAATATTGAGTGGAAATTTTTTTAATCTGTGTCAAAAAATCTGCCTTATTTATTGTTTCTTGTGCCAGGATCTTTTCTTTATGGATTATAATATTACCTTTGCTATATTGAATCTCACCAATCTTCTGTCCTTTCTTCACTGGTGCTTTCACAGAATCTATCTTGATCTTTTTCACGATCTTTCCCTTCTGTGTTTTAATATCAATCAGATCAGCAGTCACCTTTTCCTGGCAAGATACTTCTGATCTCTGACCCTTTTGTACTGGAATCCTTCCGATTTCTTTTCTTGTAGTTTCGCTGTGTATCCGCTGGCAGTTTGAAAATCCATAGTCCAAAAGAGTTCTTGCATCTTTGATCCTTGCTTTAGAGCTTTCACACCCCATCACTACTGCAATCATATGAATCTTATTTCTTGTTGCAGTTGCACTTAGACAAAATCCTGCTTTCCCTGTACTTCCAGTCTTCATTCCTGTACATCCATTGTAGTGGCGGATCAGTTTGTTTGTGTTACTTAAACCAAATTCTTTCTCACCTTTTTTCGTTTTATGTATGATCGTATCCATCCAGATCTTTGTATATTTAAAAACTTCTGGATATCTTTGTGCAAGTTCTCTCGTCATCAACGCAATATCATATGCACTTGTCACATGTCCTTTTGCATCAAGCCCGCAGGCATTTTGAAATGTCGTATGTTTCATCCCAAGCTCTCTGGCTTTTTTGTTCATCCTTGATACGAACGCTTCCTCACTTCCGCAGACATGCTCTGCCAATGCAACAACTGCATCATTCGCACTTGAGATCACAACACATTTGATCAATGTTTGTACCTGCTGCTTCTCTCCTGCTTCTAAAAACACCTGAGAGCCGCCCATAGATGCTGCATGTTCACTGACTGTAACCGTATCTGTAAGTTTGATCTTACCTTGCTTTAAGTCTTCAAAAATAAGCAGCAAGGACATTATTTTCGTTACACTAGCTGGTGCAAGTTCTTTATCCTTATCTTTCGCAAATAAGATTTCCTTGCTTTCCTGTTCCATAACTACTGCTGATTTTGCTGAAAGATCAAGTACTGGTGCTGCTGTTTCTAAAAATCTTGCCTCTCTTGCCATGACTGGACAATGAAAGCTTTGAACGAATATTACTGCAACGAGCAGTATCACTTTCCATTTCTGCATGCATCCACCTCAAACCTGTTTGTTATAGTTTAGTGGCAGATACTTAGATTTATACATAATTTCTTTGCTGTATATGTTTTTTAAAAAAAGAAAACCAGAAATATCTTCTGATCATATCTCTGATTTTCCTTCATTTATCTTGTTTTCTTACCCCAACGATTCGCAGATCTCAACTTTTTATATTCATCATATGCTTGTTTTAAGATCTCTTTCTCATTAGGAAATTTCAATAAGTGGTAAGCCTCGTGAAATTTGTAATACCCTGAGTCTACAAAAAACTCTTCCTTCTGAGGTTTTGAGTGATAGTTCTCGGATTCCATCAAGTACCAGTGCACACTCTTTATGATCTGTTCATGAAATGAATAGAAAGAATATTCACTTTTCCCTACATACTTGATAATTGATGCGTCCGCGTCTGTCTCTTCCTTTACCTCACGAAGTGCTGTCTGCTCGTGAGTCTCTCCTTGCTCAACAGTACCTTTCGGAAGTACCCAGCCATCATATCGGTTCTTATAACTTTTGTATAACAGCAAAATCTTTCCTCTAAATATTACGACACCACCACAGCTCGTTGCTTTTGTCACCAGTTACAACCTCCTGTCTCTTAAACGATCTTATTCGCCTAAGTATGTGTGTCTTTCTCTGACAAATATTATACATGGATTGTGAACTGATTTCAACTGCTATCTGTTTTACTCTTTTGAAAACATCAATCTAAAAATGCATGAAATACTTTATCTGCGATTGGCGCCGCAACTCGTCCTCCAGAATCTCCACCCTCTACAAGAACACTGACTACGATCTTTTTCCCGCCTCTTTCGGCACATCCGATAAACCATGCGTGGGAATCTTTCGCGCTGTTATATTCTGCTGATCCTGTCTTTCCATATACATTATAGTGTGAAGAATAAGCTCTTGTTCCAGTTCCCTTTGTGACAACTTTTCTCAACATTTTCTTTAATGTCTCACATTCCGATGCCTCTAAAGGTTCTGATAGTTTTGATGCTTTTGTTTCCTTGATCACTCCACCGTCAATATTTTTGACATTCTCTACCAGATATGGCTGCATCACAACTCCATCATTGGCGATCGCAGACATGACCATCGCATTTTCAAGTGGTGTGCTCAAAGTCTGACCTTGTCCGATCGAAGTGTGTGCCATCTCATTAGTTCCTGATTTCTTATCAAGAACAAAACGACTGCTGTTTGCAAGAAGATTGATCGGAACTTTCGAATTATACATCAGATCTCCTGCAAGATTTGCGAGTTTTCCTTTGTTGATCTCTTCTGACATATGCACAAACGCACAGTTACAGGATTTCTCGATTGCCTGTTCAAGATTCACCGTTCCATGTGCTTCTCCTCCATAACAATGAATCTTTAAAGTTCCAACCGTTGTATATCCAGTACAATGGTATTTGAAATTCTTATATGTGTTTTTATGTTCTCTCATATATTCTAATGCCGTCACAACTTTAAATGTTGATCCTGGCGGATATAATCCTTGCGTTGCACGGTTTAACAACAAAGAATTCTTGCTTGTATTTAATTCTGTCCAGTTTTCTTTGACGTAAGCTGGTCTGTAATCTGGTTTGGATACCATTGCGTAGATCTTTCCTGTCTCTGGATCCATCGCAACAACCGCTCCCTTTTGTCCCTGCAAGGCATAATATGCTGCTTTCTGAACTTTGGTATTTAATGTTGTGTATACATTATCCCCTATACTTTTCTCACCTTTTAAGCTGCTTGTGATCTGTGTCATCAAGTTCGCATCCGATTTTAATAGATCAAAGTTACATACAGATTCCAGTCCTGACTTTCCTTTATCGTTATATCCTACAACATGTGCAAACATTCTGCCATAAGGATAATCTCTGATCTCTGATCCATTTTCAGTAAGTGTCTGTGCCAGCACTTTTCCATCACTACTGATGATCTTTCCTCGTACTACTTTCTCTGCCATAGACTGTAATCTCCGGTTATGCGCATTCGTGATCACATTTTTACTATCTACCGCAACAAAATGTGCAATATAAGCGATCAATGCCAAAAATGATACAACAAATATATAAGTAATCTGCAGAATCTGGCGATTTGCTCTTTTTTTCTTTTTCTTCTTTATCTTACTGATTCTTTCGGTTGTTTTGTCTTGTATATTGTTTTTCTGATTCTTGTGCCTTAATATGCTCATATTCTTCTTCCTCGCTATCTGCTAACATATGTAATCCTTGTATGATATTAAAAATGATTAAAGTACTGATCACAGAGGTTCCTCCATAACTTACGAGTGGAATCGTAACTCCAGTGGATGGAATGAATTTTGTCACACCACCGATACTTAAGAATACCTGGAATAAGAAACAAACTCCGAATCCAAGGCATAACAATTTGTTAAACAATTTTCTGCTTCTTGTGGAAATATCCATAAAGAGGATAAAACTGCTCATTAAAACAAAGATCAGGCAGATTCCAAAGATCACACCAAATTCTTCACAGATCACAGAAAAGATAAAGTCTGATTCCCTGACCGGAATATCAAACGGCCGTCCGTTTCCAAGCCCCATTCCAAACCAGCTTCCAGTTCCAATAGCAAATAAGGATTGACAGACCTGAAGTCCTCTTCCTTCGATCATGGAAAACGGATCTTTCCATACCGCTACACGGATCTGTACATGAGTAAAGATCTTATCTGCGATAATAGCAGCCACAGATCCTGCTGCCAAACCGCCAAATAAGTAACTTGCTTTTGCGGTTGCAACATAAAGCATCATCAGATAGATCACAAAATAAAGCAACGCTCCGCCTAAGTCCTTCTCAACAACAAGCACTAATACATAAAGTGCTGCGATCACTGTGATCTTTACCAGATCTTTAAATTCCTTTGCCTTAGAAAGCAGTGCTGCAACAAAGAACACAAAGATGATCTTTACAAATTCAGAAGGCTGAAATTTAAGTCCCGCAATGCTGACCCAGTTATACGCCCCATACTTGTTGATGCCAAACACGAATACTGTAGACAACAGTAAAAATCCTGCCCCTGCATAAAGCCATCCAAATTTATTCCAGATCGTGATCTTATGCATCATCAATGGAATAAAACTTGTCACGATCACACTTCCTGCCGCGATCGCAAACTGTTTCATTGCCAGATCAAATGATAATCTTGTTAATATCACAAACCCAACTCCTAACAAAAAACAGGTGTTATTGATCAGCGGTCTTGAACATCTTTTATAGATTCTCGGAAATACGATCATCAAAATCTCGAAAAAGATCACTTGTGCCGCAAAAAAGATCAAGATCTTTAATTCAAATTCCTGCAAAAACAGTACCGTGTAACATAAGAACAAAAATACAAACATATAGATGACCTGATTGTCTAACAGGTCTTCCTTTCTATCTCTATTCTTTGGACGAAATACTGTATAACATGACAGTGTATAGATCAGACACATAATGATGATCAGATATTTTGCTATCGTAGTAATAATGTCTATCATATGGTTTTATAAAACTTCCCTCTTTAAATGCCCTGTCGTATATTCTGTGGCAAGAGAAGCTCTTTCCCCTTTCTGTATAGATTTCGCTGCATTTAAAATCTCCTTGACCTGCACCTCATTTTCTCTTGTAATATGAAAACGGATCACGGATGGATGAAGATCATTAAGAATTCCTGCTTCATTTCCAACCCACAATGGTTTTCCATTATAAATCTCATTGATGCAGTCACAACAACTTGTGTGAACGAAGAAGTTTGCATTGTAACGATCCTTTAATGTCAGCCAAGATGGAATCTTATCACATCCTCGAAGATTATTCTTCACACATTGTGCAGACACCATCAATGGCTGATAACCATAGAGGAACAGGTCCGCATTCAGAAGTTCTAACTGTTCCATCTCTTTTTTGTTTAATTCCGATGGATACGTCATTCGAATTTGAATACCTGATAATCTTTGATATTCTTTGACAGCCTCTTTGTTATATCCATAAAACATGTAATCCGCGATCATTTCCTTTTGATATCCCTCTTCGATCAACCATGAAAATTCTTCTAAATTGCGTACGAGCAGCCCATCAATTTCATTTGTAAATATAAGATCTTTCTTTGCCTTTAATTCTTCCATCTGACGTTTTCTTGCAATCTGTGGAAGCATCAGATAACACTGTTTTCCTGCAGTCTTTATTTTATTCAGGATAGCTTGTGGATCCTCCTGCTGTTTGAGTTCCATCCATGAAAGATAGATCTTCATTACTTCCCTGTCTTCTGTTACAATATCCAGATACTCAAGGTTCTCCATAGAAACTGCAATCTGTATCTTGCCGTCTTCCTGTTCCTGACTGCTTGCTACATCATTTTCTTTGACTGGATCTTCGTAAGTTCTTCTGTATTTTAAAATCTTTGTCTGATCCATCTGTGCAAATGCTTCTTTTCTTAGTTTCTTGAGCACAGAACCTGGTACGAACAAGTTCTCTCCAAGATCAACTTCTAATTCTTCAAATGTATAGTGGGTCTGTCCTGTTTTCTTAAGAAGCTTCTCAATATCTGCTGGCATGGCACCATTTTTCTTCGCTTCTTCGATCACTGGACCAATTACTTCTACGTGATTTTCTCCGTCTTTGAGAATGAGTTTAGCACACTGATCTTTCTGAATTATGATTTTTCCCTTAAGATTTTCTTTCTTTTTCTGCTTTAATCCTTCATCAATCCGTTCGATCATTGGATGATTCAAGGTTCTTTTAATTTCCATGCCTTCATGAAGTTTCTTCATTTTCTGTCCATTTAAAACAACCTTGCTGCCTGCTTTAAATTCAGAGGGACTGGTAAGTTCTACTTTTTCTTCTGTTTCAGGTACAAAACTTGTCATTACAGCTTTTAAGCCCATTTCCTGTGACTGTCTTTCTACCTGATGCCACATAATACCTGCTGTAAGTTTTACGTCTTCCTTGTCATCCTCAAAAAGTTTTGCCTGCTGTTTGCTTGAACGGCCTGTTACAGACCAAGCTCCCTTTCCTTCAACATAAACCCAGAAGTTTCTTGAAGACTTGTTGTTGTGTAAGTTTTCGCTACTTACCGGTTCAAGTAAAAATGTGTTTTGGTCAAGCTTAATGTCGCCTCCTAAATCCGGTGTGATTGCACTCATCATACCTGCTTCGTTAGCAAGTGGGAAGTACATGTAACTTGTTAAATCAGGATCATCTAATGTAAATGTTCCTTTTTTGTCCAAATACTTTAAATCGCTCATAAAATCTAATCCTTTCTCCTTTTTATTTTAAATTGAT
>ERZ840057.871-NODE-871-length-28479-cov-3.029623_pt1 | contig 28479 bp, 27 predicted proteins | sample MGYA00519907_ERZ840057 | MGnify/ENA primary metagenome ERZ840057 (study PRJEB31850, sample SAMEA3708862) | human gut metagenome | biome: human gut; feature: human-associated habitat; material: faeces | place: China | collected 2014 ...
TCCTTATCACGGTCATACTTCGTTTTCATCTCTCCGTCAAACCCGACAAACTCGTAAGCGGCTTCGTGCCCGGCTTTGCGCAATGCCTGAATATTGCCGTAGAGCATGGTAAGGAACTCTATCGGGTTCAGTTCCTCTCCGGCAAATGATACCTCCATATACAGGTCATTACCGCTGACGGCAACCGTCTGCCCGGCTTTTACCGCCTGCCCGAAACGCACGAACAGATTGGAAAGCCCGGCATAGGTCACTTCATACTTGCCGTAGCGTATAATCAGGTACAAGCCACGTCCCTTGTCGTTACCGATACCCGATACAGTACCGCTCGCTACTGCGACCAATGGACGGTGATGGGCATTGAAGGTTATACCGTGGTGGAAGTATGTCTCTCCGGTCAGGGCATCTTGTTGTTCGCCATAACCTGTTGAAAGCGTTACTTCTTTATTGTTCTCCTCCTCAAAGGGCATACAGTAGCCGCTTGGGGAATGTAAAATCATTTCTTCTGTATATTTCATTGTTATTGCAATATTGGTTTTATGAATTTTATCTTCTCATTCCTCCGCTATGGCTCTGTTCTTCCTGCCGGGAGGATGCTTGCCGTGTATTGGAGTTGGCGACAGTGGTTTCTTGCAGGAGATTGGCATTATTCCCGATGGTCATCATCATAAGGAATGCGCCCGCAATCTTACCGAGCCAACCGAAACGGCCGAATACCAGGAATGCGCCGGCAATCAGCCCGGCAATGCTCATCCCCGAAACCTTGCCGTTTGCAAGGTTGCTGAAGAAGTTGCCCAACATATTGCCGCCATTTCCATTGGAAACGCTACCCAAGAAATTTGATGCTCCATTGAGCGTGGAAGAGAGGTCGCTTGTCGCCTGGTTTACATTGGCTATGGTCTGCTCTGCCTTGTCGGTGAGTTGGCTTACCTTATTTCCGGCGGATTTTACCGTGCCGCTGATGGCATTGGTGGCATTTTCGCCTATTACGGCATCGCTTACGATACGGACCACGCTCTTGTCCGTGGTCAGTTTCTCCCAACCTACATAGCCTGCTGCCGCACCGACGGTAGCTGTTTTCAATGCGCTTCCTGCCCCTCGCAAGGTCTGCGAGGGATGTATAACGGCACCACCGACACTTTTGGATGTGGCACTGATGGCTTTGCCGCCATTCTTTAATAATGAACTCCAAAATCCCATATTTTTTGTTTTTACATATTCGTTATTCTAAAAAGTCCCGGCTTTGCCGCTTCGTTTCCACCGTCTTATGGCAGATCGGGCGATTTCAACCTTGTTGGCTTTGGGTACTGCCTGTTCGTTGATTTCCGCCCATATATCACCCATGGATGTGTACTTGACTGCAATCGAGAGCCGTTGCAGTTTCTTGTTCATCAGTTTGAGCTTTGGACGTATGCCGAACACGATTTCCATCCGTTCTTTCTCCGTCATCTTGTTGTCCGACAGGCATACCGCCCGTATGTCGTTGATTATCTCAATGGAATTGTATATCAATTCTCTGTATATTTTATTCCGGTTTGTGGATAGTGCAACCGCCAAGGCGTTTGTCGGAGAGCTTTTGAGTTGCTGTGTGAACTCACCCATATTCTCCGTCAGGTTGGTTATCTCGTGGTAGAAGCCGTATATCTGGGCTGCATAGCTGACAACCGAACGGAACGAATCCAGATAGTCGTTGAACTCCCTCTGCAAATCGGTAACGGCTTCCACCTCTTCTTTTGTCCAAATGTGGCCGGTAGTTTGGAGAAGCATGACTTTTTCCTGGCTCTTCAATGTTTTCTTCGCCTTTTCAGTGTATATAAGCACCATTCCGGCAAGGGTCGGGTCTATCTGTGCGTGGACTTTCAGACCCAAGCACATCAGAATGATTGTTATGAAGATTGTCCGTCTCATACTCTATATTGTCTTGATCTGTTTTACCTGATTGTTGCCGCCCTGCGCCATCTTTGCATCGCGATTTGTGCAATCTCTCCGTTATTTCGGTCCAACATCCCTGCGGTGGCATTGTTCCACACATCGGTCATCGTGTAGGTGCGGATGCTCAGGTAAAGCAGGTTAAGTTTCTTTTGGAATGCCGAGAACTGGTCGTTCAGTGCCCACAGGATCTGGCTTCGTTCCGCCCCAGTGAGCATATTGTCCTTGCCTCCTTTGGCTACAGCATCCCGGAGCAGGGAAAATACGGTTACAAGTTCGGTGGCTGTCTCGATATAGAGGTTGTTCATGTTCATGGAAGCCACGATGCCTTGTGGGTTGTCGCTCACGGCATTCTTCAACTTGCCAAGCGTGATGAAAATCTTCACGCCGTCATTGTACAGATGGGTACAGGCTTTGATGGAAGATGCGAAACCGCTTGCCGTTTTAAGGTAACTGTTGTACTTTTTCTCCCATTGGCGCATCTGCTCAAACTCTGCTGCAATGGTATTCTGCAAAAGGGCTGTTTTCTTCTGACCGTCAATCTGGTCTTTGACTTTGCCTAAAATCAGTTCGTTGCCTTCTGCCAATGCCGCATATTCCAGTGGGTTGGTGGTGACAATCTGTGCCTTTGCCGTATAGGTCAATAATAGACAGAGTGATAGAATCAGTATTTTAATGGTTGGTGATTTCATAGATGCCTTTTCGTTGTTTGTTGTATTCTACTCGTTCTCTGATAATATTCACGATATGGTTTTGTTTGGGTAGTCCAATCAATTCCAGTTTGGGTGTTGTCCTGTCCATAGAGAGTACGGTTATCGTTTTCAAGCCGAAGATTTGCTGTAACAGGGTCTGATGCTCGTGAAAGTCCACCACACGATACAATTCTATATAGCCGATGCTACGTTGGAATACGCCTTGCTCGGCTGTCAGTTGTTCGCTCCCGACATGATAGCGTATGCGCTTCAGATAGATGAACCGGTATGTCAAATAGAGGGAAAGAAGCACTGCGAAGAGGATGGCTACGGGTGCAAGTGGGGCATCTTTCATACCTCCGTAAATTATACTTATTATACATACTGTCAATAACGGCAACTCATCAACAAGGAATTGCGTTGTTTTCGGGCGAAGGGAAATCTCTCTGTATATCTTTTGATTCTGCATGGCTCTTATCTGTGGATAACGGATTGTTTGTTTGCTTCTTCATTATCGGAAGCCCTTCCTTTTGTTCCGGGTGGTGTGCCCAAAGGAAGAACCGCGTCTTTAATCTTGTCAAGGTATTCCTCGCTTGTTTTGCCAAGCAAGGCATCATTCCAGTCCTTGTAGCAGGGCATCAAAGGGAAAACCTTTATATGTCCGGAGTCGATGTGCATGGATTCCGCAATGAGCCGGAATTTATTTGCGAACTCACGTCCGGCACTGTCGTTATCGAAACACAGGTAGTGATTCGCATTCGGGGTAACGGATAGCATTCCCCGAATCTGCATATCGGTAGGAGTGCCGCCGGTGGAGACAAACACGCTTTTTCGTGCAAGTTCGGGATTGTCCCTAAAGGTCTCTCGGTGAAGCTGGTGGAATGCCATCGCATCGTAACCGCTTTCAAACCAGGCGACACCTGCTGTCTTATGTAAAGGCTCTTCGCTGAAATTGGCTATCCATAAACCTTCGCTGCTGTTACTGCCCTCGGCTTTACCTTTGTAGCTTCCGCTACCATCCATTTTGGGACGACCACGTTCCTCTAAACCGACAACCTTGTCTGGCTCTTTGGGCAATACCAGCGGGAAAGCGAGGTTGGTATAAGACAGGCTGTCTTCCCTATGTTTGGTTGCCAGAAAGAAATGGCTGGCAAAAGTCCGTTGTGTGAAGATGTCTATGCCACGTTGCTTGAAGTAAGGATAGAACCGCTTGTGCGTTTCTCTGTCTTTCACATCAAAACGATGAATGTCGTAATCATTGAGACTGAACGGATTGCTGTGTTGTTTGGGGTGGATAATACGATCGGTTCTATCCTCGATTGGATGATTCAACAATCTGTTGCAGACAAGGTTGACCAATCTGTCGGGAGACACGCCGTTTCTATGTTCCGGAAATTTTTCGGGAAACGCCTTGATAAAGGAGATGATATTATAGAGCTTCTGGTGTGGGGGCTGGAAGCAACATCTGCCACCTCCTGTCACTATGAACTTGTCTCCTCGAATGCGTGTGCCATTGCTGTCCGTGCGGATATAGGATGGATAACGCAAGCCATCACGCCTGTTAAGGTGATAGCCTGCATCTATCAGTACGTCCTGTATGTTCAGCCGTTGCAGAAAATCATCGTATGTCAGTTCTCCGTTTGCCATTGTATATGTCTCTTTTAGTTAAAAGCCTCTACGCATCTCTGCCACTTCCCGGTTCATCTGTGCTTCAAAATTCCGTGCGGCTACATCCCTCGGTGAATCCACTCCGGGCTTGAAATATGGATGTGGGACATTATGGAAATGCTCGCCGTATAATTCCGGGCAAGGCCGGTGATGTATGCCATGGGCAAGGTCGGAAACCACGACAGTTCCAGCGGCAAGGGCTGCGAATATCTTTGTGCCTAAGCCGGTCTTCATCTCCGGGCGTGTCTTCATGTCCACTTCATGAAATATCTTGGAGAAGAGTTTCATACGGTGGTAGTCATCTACTGCCAGAAATTTGTCATATTGCTTCTGACTGATTTCATGGGTTATGGCTTCGCCATTGATAATGGCGGTCATCTTATATTTGCCCTCTGTTTCTGCCGGTTGTACGGCAATCGCTTCCACTTCTACTTCCCGTCCGTGTTCTCCTTCCCGATACCATCCCTTGCTTTCATTGATATACGGCAAGTCACGTCCGTCAATCAAGGCTCCTTCCTGCTGTTGCCGGATAATGCTTTCACTTTCTTGCAAGATAGTTTCAGGGCAGGAGGCAAGGGCGTTTGCCGATTCTGATGAAAGGAATATTTCTTGTTCCTGCTGTTGGCGTACAGCCAAATCCTGTTCTACTTCAGGATGCAAGGTGATACCGATACGCTCTGTGCTATTCAGGGACTCCATTGTGATTTTATCGGCAAAGTCATCATGGATAATCGTATTCAGCAGTTCCAGGCGTTTCTCTATCGGGCGGTCTTCGATGGAGTTTGAAGTCAGTGCGGATAGTTCATCGGAGGTTAAATCATAAACCATATCGGCATTGACCTGTTCCGACTGTATGGTCAAGGTTTTTTCTTCCTTGTCTATGATGATGCCATGGGAGGACAGGCATTCCTGCCATTTCTCATTGGAAAAATAGACAGGAGAGGTAATCAGCTCCATGTAGGGCTTTGCCGGCTCTTCGCTTCTGGGCTTGCCTGCCAATGGGGTGATGACGGCTTGCAGATCCTCCAATACGTTTTGTTGGGCAGGGAGCGTTTGCTGCTGTTGCTGATGGCCTTTATAATAGAAGCCATAACCGCCCGATTGGAGTTCTCCGGGTTTCATGCGTCTGTCGGGGCGTTCTGCCACCATGGGCGTTCCTGCATAGAAAAGCTGTCCGCCTACTCTGCGGAGATGGTAGCCTTCCTGCTGCCGGGGTGTCCACCCCAGGAAAGGAGGCGGCATCCCGTATCTGCCAGTCCTGCCGTATTCTCCGATTCCGATACGGTAGCCGTGCAGACCCATGGCCACCCTTCCGTTGGCATTACGGGCATGGACAAAGCTGCGTGGCAAGTCAAAGTCATTCTTTACTATTTCCGTAAAGGTACTGTATGCCTTTTTGTTGGCATGGTTTGTTCCCCAGTCGGTAAGAGCCAATAACTGCTGCTTGCTGATTGGGTAGCGTATCAGCGGAGAGTCGTGCCCTTGTACCGCCAGCTGGTAGCCCTCGCCTACAGCAACGATGTGTGCTTGCATACCGTTGCGCATCAAAAGGTCTTGCATTTCGGGTTGCAAGTCCGCTATCCGTGGATTTGTATGGGTTCGTATTGCCATAGTGTCTATGCTTCACCGCTTCCCATGGCGGCTTCTAATTGTTCGCTTTTGTAATGGACAAATTCTTCAGCGGCGGCATCGTTGATTTCCAATGCGCGTTCTGCGCAATATGCTGCCAGTTCTTCTTGCCATTCGGCAGAAAAGTGGTTGACATAATCCAGCCAACCGTATTCACCGCTCTCCATTTTCTCAATGAGGACTTCTTCGGGGTAATAGTTGTTCTTTGCCATAATTTAGGATTGATTACTTGTGAATACCTGAGCCTATATTGCGTTGGGCACTCTTCTTCTGCTCGTTCCAGAGTTCTTCGGTGTACTGTTCTTCAGATATATAGTCAAGACTTCCGTCATCGCCCATGACCCAGCATCCATAACAGCCGAATGTGTATTTGTCCCATTCTCTTTTGGCTTGTCCGCTCCATTTCTGACTGTCGCCTTGGCAAAAACGGATGCCGTTCTTCTCGTTCAGGTCAATGCCGACTGTGACAGGCTCGTCTTCCATCACGAATGTCAGAGGTTCACCCTGCTGCATCACATTGATTTCGGTATTGCTGAGTTTCAACTCCTCAGCCAATACTTGGAGATTGCGGGCAATGACCTGCGTGGGAACGGAGATGACTTGGTTGGTCTCGATGTCAATCTGCACGAACACCTTGGTCTTGCGTCCATCCGCTGTTACAGAATCGGCAAGGATGGTTTTGCCGGCTTGAAGCAGCTTTTTCTGTTCTTCGTTATATTTTTCCAAGGGTGATTTCTTCAACACCGGGAAAAATATCACATCGGCTTCTCCGTTCTCCTTGCGCACGAAAGCGAAACGGCTTCGCTCTGTAACAGTGTTCCCGTTTTCATCTTTCACCTTGATGGGCAGGACAGGAGAGTGCCTGCCGTGGCTGATTTCCTCCAAAGTCTGCATAGGCAGATCCTCAATCATTTCTTGGGTGAGTCCGAACTGCGACAGGGTGTCGTATGGCAGTTCTTCAAATTCAAATCGTACTTGTTTCATATTTTGATATAATATTTTAATTATACTCTGGCAAATATATATACTATCATTCATACTTGATTCTTTACTGCATTAAATAGCCTGATTATTTGAATTTATTTATGGTTTAAGTATGATTTTAGTGTGATATTCATACTTTGGACTTATTTAATGTTATATTTTGGGAGATAAACAATGATACTTTTCCGTATAGTCGGAAACTGTTTCTACATTTGCGTTCATGAGTAAATCAGGAATCGTTATAGCCCTTCTTTTGTTATTGTCCGGGAACCATATGAAAGCGCAGTTCAATACGGTTTCCTTTCCGTGCAATCGCTATAAGGTGGCAGTGGAAAATCCGGCCAAAACTACAAATGAAAAAGAGGCAACCCCCGAAGGTGTAACCTCTAGAATCTTGAAGTCCGTTCCCGACAAATCATCATTGCCAAAAACGGATAAAAACAAGAAAGAGCAGGTAGCACGCTATCTAAGCGTATGCTACCCGCTCTCACATATCAAAATCAATTCGCCATACGGCTATCGTAAAGACCCTTTTACGGGGAAGAGGAAGTTCCACAACGGCATTGACTTGTATGCTCGGAGTGCCAAGGTGTTTGCCATGATGAAAGGCAAAGTGCTGAGAGTAGGGCAGGATAAGGTGTCAGGAAAGTATGTCACTCTACAGCATGGCAACTTCACAGTCAGCTACTGCCATCTGTCTCAAATCTTCGTATCACAGGGACAAGCTGTTCTACCTGGTAATGTTGTCGGGATTACAGGCAATACTGGGCGTAGTACCGGGGAACATTTGCATATGACAATACGTCATAATGGAGAATATATCAATCCTCGGATATTTTTAGATTACATTTCTTCCGTAAAATCCGGCACATATGCTAACAGAAATATTTGATATGTGGCAGTTGCAAATTATAGCCATTGTTGCCAATCGTCACATGAATCCTTGATGTGTTGTGCGGCAGCGGTGTTGCCATAGTCTTTAATCACAGTTTTTAAATATCCTAACATATATTTTGCTTCTGCTATATATTCGTCGGACTGAAGCATTGACAAGGCTTTTTTTATTTCATCCTGATAGATTTTCTCTGTTTTTTCATGACCGATTGTACTCTCGTAATCATACAGAATGTCGTCGTAGTTCTTTATGTAATTATCATCAGACCAATAATATAGCGAAGGCTCAAACAATCCTACATATTCTCCCCGCCAATACTGTGTTAAAGCCCAGCAATCTTCAAAGGAGTTGCGACGGCCTATTGCATATCTAAGCCTTGCCATTCCTTGTTCATCTGCACTCTTTCCATGCTTCATTTTGTTTTGTAGTTCCAGCATTCTTTTGGCAAACTTGTATTTACTGTATTTGTCTTTTAGGACTCTATGCGTGGATTGCTTGGTTATCCATTCTCCGGATTCATCTTTATAAGAGCCACCGTGAGGATAAGGAGCGAACGGATCCCGGTTTAGATAGCTTGTTTTATAAATATTCATAGTCCGCAGATATTTATCGGAAACATTCGCAAAATACAGGACTGCCCTCTGATAGTTTTCTTCGCGGAGTGCAAGAGTTCCGATAAGTTCGTTGATGTAGTCAGAATCATGTCGGGCATATTTTTTCAAATAATCAAACAGTTGATTATCAGTTGCTATCTCGTGCTTAACATTTATCAGTTGTTCTGAAGTCAATGATCCCATCAATTGGAACGAGAGCGAGCAATAATCATGACTATTCCAAAGGTCTTCACTCTGTCTTAAAGCCCCTAAACTCAATGAATAAATATTATAAATAATTATTGTCGGTTCGTATGATAGAATATGCTGTTTGTTGTAAATAAGATTGTCGGCATAGCCACACAGTAATATAGCCGTTGTATAATCCTTTCTATTCCACAACTCCGGCACTAAACCGACATAGACTATATTCTGCAAGATTCTGTTCCATTCATCAGCATCCGGTGAAAGCATATCAATTTTTGATTCCATCCACTTCAAATCGGCTAAAAGTGAAGAACTATTGCCATTTTCCGCATCAATTTTCATGCGGTAAGCACGGGCATGGTCTCGCAAATCATCAGACGAAAACTTGTGATGCAAAGCTTTGTGAATGTATTGTGAAGCCTTGTCATTATCTGCATGAAACTCTCCGTACATATAAGCCAAGGCAAATTCCCAATCACCACGGTTTTTTAATCTGTCAGTACGAAGCAATTGTTCTGCAATGGGTTTAATTGCACAAAATTTTGCTGAATCATCGGCACAGCCTTGAATATATGACATCAATTCCGGACTATCAGGATTACGTTCGGCCATAAATGCAACAAGATTCTCTGTTTTTATTGAAGATATGTCACCCGATTTCGCGAAATATTCATTTGCTTTGTCTATTTCTCCAAACCTCGTCCAGCATCCGGCAACATATCCCATTGCCATACGCTTGAAAAGATTGGAGTCCGGAAAGTTTTGAAAGGCTTCTTTAAAATATTCTATACATTCATCGTATCTGCGTGATGCAAAGAGGGCACGTACAGCCTGTAATGCGTAGCGGTCCTTTAGGCGTGTCCCTTTATAATCGTTACACCTGTCAATAACATATTGGAAGTTATCTGCCTCATAACCATATCCCCGTGTAGCCGGGTAGTACCATGGAGAATTGATTTCCGCCCATCTCTCTTCCATCATTTTAGCAGTTTCAAGGAAATCTGAAAGTTCGGAATCTCGTGTGTTCCGTAGATAGATGTAGAAAAGATTATCTGTATGTATGTTCTCGTAGTAATAGAACATATCGGCATACACATCACTGTTGTCTTTATATACAGCCTGCTCTATATCTTCTAAAGGTATCTTCTTGGATGTGAGTTCTTGCCATAATCTCAGATTCTCTTGTTTGTTAAAATCCCGGCTCATCAAGCCATCCCAATTAGAAGTGAAAAATTTAGGTGTCGGGATAATCGGAGGGTATGGACCACAGGCAAAAGCATGAAGAGATAGCACGAATGTCAGTACTATGACGCTACTTAGACGATAGTATATTTTGGATTTCATTGTCGGAGTATTTTGAAAAGTTATGCAAGTCAAAATGATATAATATATTGCTGTGTTGGCGGTCGGCAAGTTCTTGATCAATCAGTGTCTTGACACGTGCAATATCTTGGAATGTTGATGTCTCAGATCTTATAATGTCTCCTTTCCGGATTATAGTATTCTTGTAAGCCAAGTCTTCAAGACACCTGTAGTTGTTATGTGTTTTGTTGCATTTGAATTGTGTGGTATCTGTCACATCCACTCCACTTAAGATTCCCATAAATTGGCGTTTATGAAACAGCAGTTGCCAGGAATAAGTGGGATATGCCACATCAAGATGAAGAGGATAGTCTTCTATATGTTTTAAGTAGGGCTTTACATCTTTCTCATCCAATATGGAGTTCGCCGCATCAGGGTTACTGAAATTACCTGTGTTATAAACCATCAGTACCCCATAGTCCACTGGTGGACATTCTCTCGCAAGTTGGTGAAGCCTTATCGTCGAACTGAGATTCCAGACTAATTTATTTCTGGTTATTTCCAATCTCGTAGAATCACACAAAGAAAAGAATGATTGCTCTGTAGAGGCTGTCCAGTCACAATCAAGCTGCAAACCTTTTACATTTGGCAGCTCATTATAAGAACACATGTTCTTGACACGTGTCACGATGTTCTGAGCAAGTCTGCCTTCATGTCCTTTTGCGGCTTTTAATGCGTCCAATGTGATATATACCACCGGAATAAACTCAACAGTACTCAATGAATCCCTTAATATATAGTAGTTATCATAAGGGATCCTGAGTGTTGCATTTGGAACTGTCTTGTCTCCATAAGCGAAATTATCAACCGAGACATCGAACATGCGCAAATAAATACGTCTGATGTCATGCCGGCGTATAAAGGCTATGTCTGCCGAATCAGGAGAAAATGTAGTTTTCCAATAATATACGCTGTTTGACTCTTCGTGAGAGAATGAGTGTTTACGATTACAAGAACAGCCTAAAAACAGCGATAATACAACAATAAAAATAATGAGATGTTTCATTTTCAAAAGTAAGGGATAGTTATGATTTATTTATCGACTGCTCTGCGCACACCTTGTCAAATCTCTCTATAACGTCCAGCATATTCTGGGGCAGAAACTCTACCGTTACATACTTTACTAACCACGTCGGAATACCATAGTAGGCAGCAGCAATACCTCCTGTCATACAAGCGATTGTATCACTATCACCTCCCAAAGATATTGCCAGTCGGATTGCTGATTCATAGTCGTGACTGTCCAAAAATGCGATTATTGCTTCCGGACATGAACCTTGGCATGTTACATCAAATCGATATGCCGGTCGTATTTCATCGCAAGTCCGATGTAAGTTATATCCGAAAGTCTTTTCTATATATTCCCGGATTTCATCCTTTGGTTTCTGTTGACGTGCCAAAAAGATTGCAGATGCTATAGCCTGTGCCCCTTTAATGCCTTCCGGATGATTATGTGTCACTTCTGCTGATTGTTTGGCGAGTTCAAGAGTTTCTTCAAGAGAATTTGCATAATATCCGCATGGGCTTACACGCATACCTGCACCATTCCCGAAACTATTATAAGGATTTTTATCTTCATTATAAAACATCCATTCATAGAACATTCCTCCATATCCTCTGTTTGGATATTCCTGCCCCCAGTCTGGCATGGTGTTCTGTAGCGGAACTCCACTCAGAAGCCAATCTGCTACCGCTATGGTCATTACAGTGTCATCTGTAAATGTTGTACTTGGGGTGAACAGAGCTATGTTTGCTGACTTGGAATTATAAAACTCGTAAAAAGACCCGACAATATCTCCAATTATCGCCCCTATGATTCCTCCTCGCACCAATACCTCGTTTTCGTTCGCTTTTTCCTTTAACATTTTCAGAGTAAGCTCGTCAGCCTTGCCTCCATAATATTTTTTCAAGGCTTCTGAAAATATATAATCCGGATATACAGAATCGAAAAGCGTCATTGATGAGCGGAATTTCAAGGCATCGATTTCTCCTAGAATTTCTTCGATAGGTTTGTCATCAATTGCCAGCATCTCCATTGTTATTTCACAAAGATTCCTGCCGAGTGTAGGTTCATGTAAAAACATCAACGCTTCGTCTCGATCGGCTATTCCATAATAATTGGAATTACGGCTATGTCCAAGACCACGCAACTGTGGAAATATATACCACATCCAATGTGACTGCTTTTTGCCATTACGGATTTCCGACAAGGCAGAAGCATATATCTGACGATGTGCATCCACAAAACGTCTGATGTCGTATTGAGAAATGTATTCTTTATATTTTGCAGGATTCATATCAATTGATTTGGAGACAAAGATAAAGACTTTCAGAGTATTATTTTCATGTACATTAATATAAAAGATACCACCCGCATATTTCAGCAGATGGCATCTCGCTTTATCATTCGGTTATAGAATGAAGCAAATCTTTAGTATCAACTTCCAGGCATTTTGCAATCATAACCAAATCATCCAAACTGGGCTGAGTTGTGTTTGTACACCATTTGGATATGGTAGCTTCGTTTTTACCTAATTGAGCAGCAAGCCAGCGATTAGTTCTCTTTTTTTCTGCCAATACTATTTTTAACCTATTGATTTCCTGTTTCATTTGCTTTCTTCTACTTTCTTTTTATATGTAATTCTCAAAACTCTTTTCGCATTGTCGATTTCAATACTTCCTAAACGACTTAGGATTGATTGGCCTAATAAAAGAGGAGCTGTTTGGTTGTGTACGACAGAGGCGCGTATATTATCCAAATCCAATCCTCCGAAATTCACATTGCGAAGATTAATGACTGTACCTGCACTTATCTCACCATTAGCCATCATGTAATTCTGTTTCCCGATAACGTCTGATGATTTCAAATACCCATTTTTCATCATAAATGTTGCCTCGACAGATGAAAGTGAAACATCAGACGCTCCTGTGTCAAATACAAAATACAAAGGCAGATTATTGATTGCACATTTCACCTTGCAGACACCGTCTTCTTTGCTGAATGGTATTTCTACAGTCTGTTCTTCATATACAGAAGTAGCCTGCATTTTATCTTCTATTTCTGTTTCAAAGATGCTTTTATATTGCCGGATTAATTCCTCGTATTTCGGAAGTTCCCGTATGGCATCCAAATCATCATCCATTTCAAGATGAGAGAAGCGGCGAAAACCTTTTTTCAAAGCTGTCTGTAAAAATTCTACTGATTTATCTAATTCGCCCATTCTTGAATGCAGACAGGCGGCATCATAATAATTTCCGGCATCGTTAGGGTCTTTCTCAATGACATTATTCATAAACTCGACAGCCTTTTCCTTTTGCCCCAGTTCCAAGTAGGCATACTGCGCACAAGAACTATTGCTCGGAATAGTGTCCAGTTCAATGACTTTTTTATAGTCTGCCTCCGCTGATTTATTATCTCCTTTTAAAGCATACATGTCGCCACGTCCTAGATAAGCGTATGCGTAATCTGGTTGCAAGACTATTGCCATCGTATAATCTTCAATGGCACCATCAACATCGCTACTATTATCCTTATACCAGCCACGTCGATAATAGCCTCCGTAATACTCCGGATAATGAGCAACATATTTGTTTAATTCTAGAATGGCAGCTTTTGCATCACCCGATTCGTACAGAATATCTGCTTTTGCCATAACATTGTCATAATCCGTTGAATCTAGGGCAATAGCATTGTCTATGTGCTGCAATGCGGAAGCATAGTCTCCTATTTCACTGTAGCAGTTTGAAATCCGACAAGAGGTTATAGATGATGGATTTTTCTTTTGGTAGTCAGTATAGTATGTTATAGCCTTTTTATACGCACCCTTATTTTCATATACTGCACCTAAACAGTAAAGCCAATAATCATTGTTTGGGTTCTTGGTAGATTGAATTTTTAATTTTGCAACCAATGGCACCATTGCAGAATCAGCCACGTCCTGCATCAAATAGAATGCTTTATTGTCGTAATCAATATCCAACGCACGAATAATATCATCAATTGCTTCATCATATTTCTTCAATCCGATAAGACTTTCAGCTCTAAAAGAATATCCGGAAGAATAATCTGATGCTAATTTTGTCACATAGCTAAATTGCTCTATAGCTTCCTCATACCTTTTTTCAGCATTAGCATTTCGACCTATTCCCATATAGCCCATTACATTGCCGGGGTCAATAGATATGATTTTCTGATAGTCTTTATCCGCCAAATCATACTTTTCCATATAGTAATACAGATTTGCTCGCTTCTCATATACATTAGTATCATCAGGGGTCTCTTTTATGGCAGATGTGAAATCTGCAAGGGCTTTCTCATTCTCTCCAAGTCCCACATAAACTTCTGCACGAACAATGTACGCAAAAGCCTTATATTGTTTGTCTTTCTTAGGAATATGTTTTATAGCTAAATCTGCGGCTGTCAAAGCACGACCGTATTCTTCTTGATAATTCCGCACAACCGCAATCCACGCCAAAGCATATCCATTATCCGGATTGTCTTCCAGTTCCTTATTCAGATATTCAAGAGCTTCTTCAGCATTGTTGTTCTGAATCGCTTCAACACCACGACTGTAATTATAAGAATCAGGACGTTTGATGTTTTGAGCGAAAACAGCATTTGTCAATCCTATAATTCCAAACAATATGATAATTATTCTTTTCATACGACATACTTTATGAAATAAAATAATGGGATGAACCATGGCGATTCATCCCATTGAATCGAACATTATTTTCTAACAATCAGTCGCCAAAGTTCTCTAATCCACAAAACAACCGAAGAACCTGCAAAAATAATCAACCAATCTTTCCATGCGTCAGGATGTGTTTTACTAAAGAACATTGGTTCAACATTGAAGAAGTTATATAAACCTTCTACGATTAAAATTTGTCCAAAGATGATTACGCCTACAATGACCTTAAAGCCAGTGCTCATCTTAACTCTAAATACACTTTTCCCAGTTTCAAAAGCTCTTGCATTGAACATATACCAGAAGTGTGTCCACACAAAGATACTGAAAATCAGAGTCTGTTCATATGGTGTGACATGATTCGCTTCGCCTAATGAAAGAGCAAAGAAATCCATCATACTATTAATCTCCGCATGTTGGCAAATCCAAAGTAGTCCCAATAGCATTAAGAAGAATGCGAATCCTACTCCTAATATATTCGCATACATTGATTTATTGAGAATAAACGCATTACGGTCACGAGGCTTATCACGCATAACAGATGGTGATGGAGGTAATGAAGCTAATGCCATTGCACCAAACGTATCCATAATCAAATTTACCCAAAGCATTTGTGTTACCGTTAATGGAGATTCAGTTCCCATAAATGCTCCAACAAGCACTATAAAACATGCCGAAACATTTACCGTTAATTGGAATAGAAGGAATCGTTGGATATTTTGATAAAGCGAACGTCCCCACATGACAGCACGACCTATACTGCTAAATGAATTGTCAATTATTGTGATATCGGAGGCCTCTTTTGCCACGGAAGTTCCGTCTCCCATTGAAAGACCAACATGTGCAGCATTAAGAGCTGGTGCGTCATTGGTCCCATCTCCTGTAACAGCTACTACATGATTCTTGGCTTGGAGTGCTTCTACAAGTCGTTTCTTATCCATCGGACGGGCGCGAGCAATAATCTTCAAGTCATCTACACGCTCTCGCAACTGCATATCACTTAGAGTTGCAAACTCCGGTCCGGTAATAATATTGTCTTCCGAATCATCGGGCTGCCATAAACCGATCTCTTTGGCTGTGCCTGGAGTATCTCCAGTTACAATCTTAACAGCAATACCTGCATCCATACATTCTTTTACTGCTGGAGGCACATCTTCGCGCACTGGGTCACTAATGGCAACAATACCTAAGAAAGTAAGATGTTCCGCTACAACACTATTATCTTTTATATATGTGTCGCCATCTTCCAAAACTTGGTATGCAAATCCCAGGGTTCGCATTGCTTGCTGTTGATAACCAAATAATTGTTTATCAACATCGGCTTTTGACATATTACCGCACGATTTTTCACACATGCCATACACTATTTCTGGCGCACCTTTTACATAGAGTATATTTTTACCTGTTACAGAACGAACTACTGTTGCCATATATTTACGTTCTGTAGAAAAAGGCACTTCTGCGATATGTGTAGTTTTCTCTTTTATTGCTTGATAATTTAGACCTTGGCTATGAAGCCATAATAATAATGCGCCTTCAGTTGGGTTACCAATAGCTGCCGGTTTTTCTTTTGACAAGTCAAGTGAAGCCGTAGAATTGACCGCAATACCTTCTGCGATGATAGTACTCATTTCATCATCAATCAATTCTTGATTTTTCAAATCATAGAAATTCGATTGATAGACTTGCATTTTATTTTGAGTAAGTGTCCCTGTCTTATCCGTACAAATAACAGTTGTTGCGCCCATTGTTTCACAAGCGTGCATTTTTCGCACAAGATTATTGGTTTTGAGCATACTGCGCATAGAGTAAGCAAGGCTCAATGTAACAGCCATGGGTAAACCTTCGGGAACTGCAACAACAATCAATGTCACAGCAATCATCAATGTGTTTAGAGTATGAGCCAATAATCCAGATAATTCTTCTGTCGGAAGCAGTAAGTCGTGTATTCCAACAACCATACCGATAAATATGACAAAGAAACCCACGATTGTTCCAATACAAGCCCATTTGCTCCAATCATCAAATTTCTTGATGACCAGCCAGAAGAAAATGACAGTCGGAATAACTAACGACCATGCCACCAATTGGTCAAAGCCGAAGTAATGAACCAAACGCCCGACAATAATCAAGGCTGCAAATCCATAACTCAATTTAGTAATCAGTTCACCAAGACCATCGAGTTGTTCGTTAAGAGGAGTTTTGACAGAATCATCAATCTGCGCTTCTTCAAATACTTTCCCGTTTTCCGTGGCATCACCTACTTTTTTCACCTCGAATATACCATGTCCTTCCATCACTTTTGTACCACGCAATACATAATTGGACGGATAAGTTGCCTCCTTATCAAACTCTTCTTTATTAATTGTTTTGCCACATACTGGTTCTCCTGTCAATGAAGATTCATCCATATGAAGAGTGATTGCTTCCAATAGTTCTCCGTCGGCAGGGACTTCATCTCCTGTATTCAAGATAACAATATCTCCAACAACAACTTCTTTCTTGGGTATTTCAACGGTGTTGCCGTTGCGCACTACTTTGACAGGTTCATCATCATTCACTTGATTGAGGATTGAGAATGCTTTGTTTGCATTCAATTCAAAATAGAATGCGAGTCCGGTTGCGAGCAGAATAGCGATAAAAATACCTATTGGCTCAAAAAACACCGTCCATTCATGATGCAGACCAAAAAATTCATAGCAAGAAATGCCAATCGATAGCGTTCCTGCTACCATCAAAATGATAATCAAAGGGTCACTGAATTTTTCAAGGAACTGTTTCCATAGCGGATCCTTTTCTGGTGGTGTAAGAATATTTGCACCATACTTCTTTCGGTTTTCGAGCACTTGGGCATCAGTTAGCCCATTGTAATGTTTCTTTTGTTCCATATTTTGCTTTAATTTTAGTTTTTCAAATATGATTTTATTTATTGTACATCTCCTTGTGCTATTTATAATTTGCGATGACATTATATGCGAACCAACTACTAACTCCTTCTAAAAATATAGGCCTACTATTAGCCCCGTCTTTTTGTATTCCAATACCATTAGAATAAGATTCTATGCTGATAATTTTATTGTATGGTATTTTAAGACTTTTTTCCATTGAGGAAAAGTATAAGTTCTTGTCCGTAAGACACACACTACCAACTCCTATTTTTTGCATATAACTTGTTTCTATAGGTGAACCTTTGAAGCCACCTGTCCTATAATACACTCCTTTGGCGATCCTTATATTCAAGCCTCTTGACCGGCCTACATACTCTCTTTTAATTTTTTGCTCATGCAGAGTAATATTACGGTATAGCCATATCAAAGTCTCATTTTTTGCAAGCATAAATGGGAATTCACCAGCAACAGTAATTGCTTGTTTAATAGGATTCCCTTGTAAAATATCCTGTATCATACGAGACTGCACAACTTTATCTAAAGCGTGAGTGGTATTCAGGGTGCTTTGTGACATTCCGGTGAATTGAATGAATCTTGCGATACATGTTTCTTCTTTCTTATCAATGATCCCGTCGTTCAAGAATTTAGTAACAGCTTCATCCAACAAATCCCTATAGATCAAGACTTGTGCGTCATAATCAATAAATGATTTAGCTATAATACTGTCAATTTGTGATTTATAAAGAAAAAAATCTTCTTTCAAATCAAAGCAGTTTTTAATAATGGCTTTAATTCTATTTATTCCGTGACGGTTTTTTTCTTCACATGCCGAGTGTTTAGAGCTAAACCAACCTGCATCTTTGTGACAATATTTACACATTCCCATATCAGTTCCGTAATTTAGATTGATAATTAACCCCTTGTTTCAAATATGTCATAAGCAATAAAACTGCAATAAAACATATACAAACTGCAATAAATATTGATATGCTATTTCCACATAGTGTATCATACAATCCGTGTAGTAATGCAGGAATTGCTAATGACAAAAAATAGAGAGAAATACGATATTTAGGATATAAACTTGCAAAAGCTATGAAGTAACCCCCTATACCGCACCATATAGCATGAAGAAATGGCAAGCTTGTCAATCTTGCTATATTCATAAAAAATGCCCCAGTATAATCAAGTTGGGTATTTACAGATGTTTGATATCCAACTCCTTCATATACTCCGAATGCAATGCCTGACATCAAACCGTAAAAAACAAGAGTTTGTGGAATTAATGGTTCTTTAGAGCGGGCAACAAGAATATAAAGAGGTATTGCTTTTGCCAATTCTTCTGTTAATCCAACTCCTAAGGTATAACCTAAAAAGTTAAAAGGAAAAGCCACGTTCACTAGATTATAGAATGGATTGATTTTTACCAGGCCAACGACATCCCATAAAATGAAAATGCAGGCTTGCGTTATAAAAAACACTACTAACGTAGATTTTAACGATACTTGTTTAGTCTTAAAGAAATAATAAAAAAATACACCCCATATACAAGAAAAATATAATGCGATGGCATAGAATATACCTATTGCAGGGAATGGTATTGCCATAAAAATTGTTGGGAATAGTCCAATGATAGCCAACAATAGCAGTCTTTTATCAGCAAGCCATTGTTTATTAATAATAGTTGATTTAGGTAAAATCAATTCACTACCAATTGCTTTCAATTGCTTGATAAGATCTCCTTTATGTATCACTTTTGCTTTAAGTCCAGCCCTCTTAAGGAAATACTTTACAGTATTTTCCTCATTTGTAAGACTATCTCGTGCAGAATCGTTTTTAAGAATTTGTCCCGAATTTACATACGCCAAAAGAGTCGCTTCGTCATAAGGACCAAATTCTTGATTATTTCTTTTTATATATATCATGGCTATGATCTAGAAACGAATTGTACTCATTAATTCTTCCAAACATTGAGTGTCATTTTGTAATGAATGGATTACACAGACCTTACCTGTTTGAGGATTGAATAGCATTACAAAATCCCATTTGATAGGATTTTCTGTTTCATAAAGTACGGATTTTATAAAATAAGGATTACCATTAATTTCTCTTTTCTCATTAAGAATTTCTTTGTAGGCAATGTCTTTCAGTTCATCGTCTTTCCACCCTTCCCAATAAGAATTAAAATTTTTTACAGAAATATCCGTATCATAATCACTAACTATGCATATATAACCATAATCCGATTCTAAATTAAACAATGTAATTTTAGGATCTTCCAATTCTTGTTTCTCACATGTAAAGCCATCAGGCTTAGTAAATACTATACGGCCATCAGTATATTCATTGTAATTTAGTTTAGTTGTAGATATAAATTCTTTCTCCTGTTCTTTTCGTTGAGAAAATATATCTCCAATACCAATAGCGAGGCAAAGTATTGGTATAATGATAAAAGCTGCCATGAAATAGTAATCTCTGCTAAAGGTCTTACGATAAGGTTTAGGAATAACATTTTGGACTTGCTCTGAAAAAGACAAATATAAGAACCAAATTAACCCCCAAACAAGGCTACGAATTATCTGGGGCAAACTTCCTAATCCAGTATCTTCATATCCGCCTCCAAGCAGAAGTAAAGTGTTGGATGTAAAAGTCACGATAACATACATTTTTGCAAGAAAAACAGCATTTGGCTTTCTTTTGCAAAAAGAATATATAACATAACACGCTAAAACAAGTAGCATTATTCCTAACACCACATCACACATTGCAAGGAAATGACTTCCATCATACTCCGTTACATTATAAGTAAAAATAGGATAGACTGCACTAATCAATCCTCCGAGTGCTATTGAGAACAAAAAGAATGTCAGCCATCCATGAATTTTTATGTCATAACTAGGACAAGCAATGTGCTCTTCTTCGTTTTCAGCATCAACAATGTCTTTCGTGCTTTCTACTTTTTCTAGGTTTATGCGCTTATTATATTGATCACATGACATACCATTATAATCAATTGGCTCAATACAACTCTCGTTGTATTTTTTACATTGCTCGCATTGATCTTTAATAGCCATAAGTTAGTTATTTACAAGTTGCACAATAATAAGCCGACCGCCATCTTCAGTAGATAAGAGAATCTTTTTCCCTTCTGTCAATTCTACATATTGACCGATTTCTATTTTCTTATCCAGATCTTTATCATATAAACTATTTAGTCGCCGATTGATAAGAATCCACTTGCCATTATAAAAATGAAAATCTCCAACAGGTTTCTTGTCTTCATTGCTAATCTTTTCGTTAGGCGTTACGAACCTGTTTACATGCCATTTGTATAAGGACTGCTTGTCATATACCATTAAACGATAATTCTCAGGCTTAAATACACCTTTTTTAGGGGAATAATATAAATTGAGAACAGGCAGTTGTCCGTGATATTCTTGTCCGCAGAATGGACATCTTGGCTTTGTGGAGTTATCAAAAACAAACCATTTCGATTCACAATTCGGATTTTGACAAGGTTGCATCAAGTCTGTCGTCTTGATTAAAGCCTGTTCCCATTCATCCGCAGTCGGACGTAATGACGGGTTGTGTAATCCGTCAATAAAAGCTCTGTCAAACAACTCTTTCAGATAAGGCCCACAAATAGTATAAGGAAGTTTGTTTACGTCTCCTTGTGGCAATTCGCTTTTAGCTAGCTGGTCTATTTTGGGGCGATTGCTCTTATCTGTAGGATGTTCAATGAACAACGCTTTTGACCCCATGGACAATTCCTCATCTTTTGCCGCATCCAAGTCGTTAACCTTGCCACCTCTTAAAGGATGACGATAGAGTAGATACATATAGATAAGCACAGCCAATGCGTGCCTGTCAGTCTGAATACTTGGCAATTTCTTATTTGGATCACCAATTTTCAGATTTCTAGTTTCAAGAACCTCTGGTGCTATAAAATCAGGTGTGCCAACGACATCTGGGGGATACTTACCTGGCACAACTAAACCATCTATATCTATGATTGACGCTTTGCCGCTAACTGGATCAACAAGTACATTCTTATATGACAAGTCTGAATGTGCCAATCCTGCTGCGTGTAACCTTTTGACTGCACGAGCTATTTGGATGCACATATGATAATGAGTAAGCCAAGTCCCTTTTTCTTCAACAGGTAAAAAACGATTCCTGAGTTTGGCCGAAGCAAACCATTTGCCTTCTTTTTCTTTTCCCTTGAAATTACCGGAACTAAAGAAAAAGTGTTTATGATAGGTTGGACACACGATTCCTACCTTGCCATTCCATTCAACCATTTTAGTTGGCCAGCAAAACAGGTTTTTCCAATATTCGCCTCCCACTTGATTAAAGATTCGTTCTCGGTAGGTTCCTGTAATATTGGTTAATCGATCTTTGGCATTGGCGTCTTGTGGTTGTCTAAAGAAACCTACGACGTAGCTTTTGTCTGGGCTGAAATAAACGTCCTTCATTGCACCAGAGCCTATAACCTCATCTACAAATTCAACTTTGCTACCATCGGTCGCAGTCAATGTGATTGTCTTACTCATATATACCTCTTGTTTTTAATATAAAATGGCTATAGTCCTGTCATCATGATTCCCAGGTGACCAGAAGTCCAACCATTTTAACAGTTGATATTGCGACTCGGTGTTATCATCAGACAAATCAACTCCTGATTTAATATTATTCCAGAGTTCATTCCACTTCTCTATTTTATTCAGATTAGCATCTGTTTCAAAGAACGGATCTGATATTCCATCTGTCATTAACAGAAGTGCTGAGAAATCTTCTTCAATAGAATATTTTAATCTAGACATGATTGATTCCGGAGTGAAAATTTCCTTCATTGTCAAAAAACGAGTTTGACCGGCATATTCTCCACCATCCGGACTCCCTAGTAATTTTATATATTGACGTTTCTGGTCATATATACACATGGCACCATCACCTACCCAAAATGAGGCAACAAACCATCCAAAGTCAAATTTTTTGCAGATAGCAAGCAATAAGGTGGTTGAATAATCTCTTGGCTGATCTTCATTTGCTTTGGCAGTTTCGAGTATTGCCCGATGTGCTTTATGGGCAGCACCTCCAACTATATTATAAATAAGAGTGCTGATAGCTCTGTTAGAATGCCCTTCTGCTGCATTACTTAAAGCAACAATCGCATCTTCTAATTCAATAGGCGTTGACAAAGCTTGTTTGCAGTACTCTATACAGGTTTCACAAGCAACAGCTGATCCCTTTCGCGAATATTTAGCAGAACCTGCTCCGTCCGCAACGGCCATGATGTACCATCCATTTTCATTATTATGGAATAATTTGAAATCATCATCACGTGCTTTCCCCTCGTGGGCGTGAGAGCGACCACGCTTGCTTGCTGCAACAATGTCTTTTTGAGGACCTTTGTCGTTTTCAGCGACAGTTATATAATCACAAGCATAATCCTCCTTGAAAAATTTAACATTCTTATCTGTTGGTATATCCCTCCACAAAGACCGTGGGTCTGGATTTACTACGAACTTAAATTTACGCTCCAATATGTTACATCCAGTGTACCAACCACGGTATTTATATTTTAGCGTAATGTCATAATCACCAGCTGTTGTAGGAATACCTTTAATCACAATACCTTGATTGGCATTACCAATAACAACATTGTTCTCCGAATCAGATAGAAAAGTCTCTACATCTCCAGCATTTGCGGGTTTTATATCTTCTATATTTTCAGATTTCACATCATCAATTTCTGTTGTTTCTTCAGGATTTAATGTTACTTCTAGTTCAGTGTATAATCCCGTTTTATCCAGACCTTCAATCCAATATTCGAGAATATCAGCATCGTCGATCTTTATCAATTGAAAATAATCCTCACCAGCCTTGGCATTAGGTAATGCAATTTCCAAAGCATCTATCTTATTCTTTATCACCAGTTCTCTGTTCATATAATATTCGTTGTATTCATTATATAATTTCTCCGAAAAGAAATTCATTATATCTGAACGCTTTTCAGGAGTAATTCCTTCAGGGAAATGGCTGCTAATTAATAATTCAAACAGCTCTGTCATATTTACCCCCTTGCTCTGTTTACATTCATACCTTCAGCTTTACCTTCTCCTAATACCCCTTCTAATCCACACCAAGGGCATTTGTTATGTGATTCTTCACCCACGCAAAATATATTACCACATTCGCAAACAACAAATCCAAATTGGTTTCCGCAACAAGGACATGTTGGTGATCCAAATAGCTCTATGGTATTGATGTTTCTTTTACCTTGCGAATCGTCTGATAACATTTTATAGGATTCTTCCTCAATCGGAAATGCTCCAACCAATTTGAAGTCAGTTACATTGTAATGTTCTAATCCTTCTACATCCAATGGTTTGATTCTTTTTGCATATTTAATCAAATATGGACGTTTTGTCGTTTGGCACTTTCCTATGACAACCGCAAAATTTTCGTCAACTCTATATATTTGAGTGGTATCAACCTTCTCCAAATTAATACCATCTACTGGAGCTAATTTCAGTTCATCACTTGAATATTCTGTAACGGAAACACTTGAAGTTTTTATAGAAGCAGTTACCCATTTAAAGAAAGCTTTAAATGAATTTTCGTCTGTGTCTTTTAATCTCAACACATTATCAGTTATCTTACCCAAGATATTTGTATCTACATTATCGCCAATAGATACTGCAATCAGATTGCAACTTTTCCGATATTTTGTATTCCATCTTTGAAATGCTTTATCTGGATTATCGGTAGGAGTTCCATCAGTAAATAAGAAAATTATTGGTTTCCAATCTCCTTTAACTTCAATTGTTGTCTTTTGGATTGAATTATCCATGTCATTCATTAAGAAGTCCAAAGCATGACCTAACGATGTTCCACCTCCGATTGGTAAAGTCGGAGGATAAAACTTGAATAATTCTGTAAGTGGTATTAGAGTTTGTGCTTTTCCAGCAAAAACTATTACGGAGACAAATACTGTTTCCAACGCATACGGATCAGTTCTTAACTCCTGTATTATGGTTCTAATACCATTTTGCATCTGTTCAATAGGTTCTCCGACCATTGATTCAGATACGTCTAAAAGAAAATATATTGGTAGTCGTCTCATTGGATTCAATTCTAAATTATTACATTAACTTCTTCTGGAGGAGGTGGTAGTACCAACTCGTCTGTTGCACCGACACTTTTATTGCCCACTTCAATTAGATCAGACACCCATTTGAAGAATGTCTTGAAACTCGAACTGTCCATCGTGTCTAAAGAATAGACCTGATCTGTCAGCTGTTTTAACGGGTCAATCTTTGCTTTCATCCCGGCGGCACAAGCAATAATGCTTGCGAATTTCTTTTTTTTGACCTCTGGTATAACTTGGTTATACACCAATATGTCGGATGGATGACCATCCGTCATGATAAACAGAAGTGGCATCCAGTCTCCTTTTCGTTCAGGCGTACTTAATGTAACTTCCTTCTCTACTTGGCGACAAAGTTTTTCGAGTGCTGCACCTGTATGGGTTGGACCTGAATCGGGTGTAGTTATATTGGGTAACTGTAAATCCTCCAAAGGTGTTAATGGCAGCAGAACCCTTACGTCTTTATCGTATGTTATAATACTTATATTTACAGTTTCCAAAGCATAAGGATCTTGACGCAATGTAGCAATCATAGATTCTATACCAACTTTAACGGATTCAATGGGCTCTCCTTTCATTGAACCGGATGTGTCTATAAGTAAATATACAGGCAGTCTTCTCATTTTATTTAATCAATACTCCTTTTTTGCAGATATGAAACAATAGGTATTTCAGTTGTAAGGCATACGCTTCACACCTGAAATACCCAATGTTGTTTTATAATTTCTTAAAGTAGTTCTTCTAATTTCGCAGGGAAATTCTTCGCATGAGATTTCAGATACAAAAGCAATTCTTTTTCAAGGCCATCAATTTGTCCGTCTCCTTTAACTTTATTGTATAACCATTCTGCTTCTGCTTCATCTATTTCACCCGGAGATTTCTCATCATCTAAAAGATAAGAAGCAATTGCTTTAATAAACAATTTATTCCAAGCGGTATCATTACTTTTACCTGAGACAGCGTCGTTGAGTTCAAAAACGAAGTTTGCTTCATCTGAATCTATTCTTCCGTCCGCAAATAGCAATGTTTCCAGTTCTCTAGCTTCATTAGCATCAATAATACCATCAGCTAGTAGTTCATTCTTTAGTTCTTGTAAAGTTTTCATTTTTTCTTGCATTAAAATTACACAACAATATTTACTTCTGGAGGAGGAGGAGGGAGTTCGCTCAAACCGCTGACTTCTTGACAAGTTTCTTCAACCTTCATACTTCCTGCACTCACTGATGCAGAAACCCACTTGAAAAATGACTTAATGGTGGCACTATCTGCTGTATCAAGTTGTACGACGCATTCGGTTATCTTTTTCAGCGTGTCTGTATTGGCTCCCTGACCTGCGGCACAAGCCACAACCATTCCGAATTTGCGCTTTTTGAACTCTGTCAAGCCTTTGTTTAGGTCATCAGTTGGTTCACCATCTGTCATGATAAACACCAAAGGTTTCCAATCTCCTTTAACTTCTGCTGTTGTTTTGGTAACTTCGCTATCAACTTTTGTCGCCAATAATGCCAAGGCTTCCCCTAATGCTGTACAGCCACTAGCATCAATATTCGGTTGCTGGAAAGAAGACAATTCTGTTAGAGGTGTTATTTGTTGTGCACTGCTGTTAAATGTTATGATACTCAAATAAGCAGTTTCCAAAGCATAAGGGTCTTGTCTCAAGGTTGAAACAAGAACCTGAACACCATTCTTAACTGCTTCAATAGGCTCACCATACATTGAGCCGGATGTATCTAACAAAAGATAAACTGGCAATCTTCTCATAAGTATCTTTGTTTTACTGTTTGTAATGTACTTTCAAAATCCTTGTCTTTAGTTGGTTCGCCAATGGCATTGAACTTCCATTCCCCATTGCGTTTATAGAAAACACCCATTACCATTGATATATTCCCAGCAAAAGTCGAATCATTTGCAATATCGTAAGTTGCAAAGACTTCTTTTACTTTGGTCGGAGTTCCCTCATATATCCTAATGGAAGCAAATGGTATTATCTTGAAATCGTGTCCTCTGAAACTATTGAGAACAAATGCTATTTTTTCTGTCTTAGGATTCAACTTGGTAAGGTCGACGGTTATCACTTCATTATCCAAACCATCATCGCCATCCGTATCACCTGTCAAGTCATCGCCGCTATGTTTAATTGCGCCATCGTTTGACTTTAGATGTCTAAACCATACTTTGTCGATTACATTTCCATCAGCATCAAATTGAGCACAACTTGCATCTAAATCAACAGCTTCAGTTGAAGTAAAACCTAACCAGTTCTTTTTCTTGATAGCCCCCCAGTTAACGCCTACGCAGATGTTCTCCAATTTAGAACCATTTCCCTTTTCAAGGTTGATTCTTTGTCCTTTTTCTAATCGTATTGCCATAAACTCTTATCTTGAATAATCCTTAAAAATTCTTGCTATTGTTTGCACGATATTACTATCTTCATAGGCATCTCCGATAGCAGCAAATTTCCATTCACCATTACGACGATACAATTTCCCCATAATCAAAGCCCTCATTCCTCGACAATTGTCTTTTGTTGCTACATTATATTGAGCAAATACTTCACGGACTTTTGAGGAAGTACCTTCATACATACGAATTGATGCATATGGAATTTCAGAGAAGTCTCCTTGAAAATCATTATTATTATAGATATTCAAGAAAAAGACGATTTGATTTATATTTGGACTTACCTTGGTAAGATCTACGGTAATAATTTCATTATCTAATCCGTCATCACCATTGGTATCTCCAGATCTATCATCACCAGTATGATGTAGTGCCCTATCAAAAGAGTCCACTTTACCATTAGGTAAACCTATATTTTTATCTCCAAATCTGTACAATGGAGAATATATATGATCCACCGGCTTACCTTCTGCATCAAACATAAGACAACTTAAATCCAGGTCAACATCCACAGCGGTAGATGCCAATCCAAAGAATGTTTTCTTGATAATCGCTCCCCAATTACAACCAACACAAAAATTGGTCAATTTGGATCCATTGCTTTTTTCAAGATTAATTCTTTGTCCTTTTTCTAATCGTATAGCCATAATACATTAATTATATTTGTTAAGGTATTCCTGTAAACCACCCTTTTGACCGACACCAATTGCTTCAAACTTCCATTGACCGTTTTTCTTATAAATACGACCAAACTCTACTGCTGTTTCCACAGAAAAATCTTCTTCCAATTCATATTTCAGGATCTCTTCCCCTGTATCAGTATTGAATATTCTGATAAAAGAATTGTGAACTTGACCAAAATTTTGTTTGCGTTCATCCGCTTTGTGAATCGTAACCACAACAACAATTTCCGCAGCCTGAGGAGTTATAGATGTTAAATCAATTTTGATACTTTCGTCATCACCATCTCCTTCTCCATCAAGATTATCTCCTGTGTGAACAACGGCACCGTCAGGTGATTGCAAATTATTGTAGAAAACAAAATGCTCATCAGAAATGAGTTTTCTGTTTTCTCCAAGAATGAAAACAGATGCATCCAGGTCGAATGCCGAACCGGTACTGGAGGTATTGGTATCCCACCCTAAGCCAATTGTGAATTTGGGTAAATCAACATTCACCCTTTGTCCTTTTTCTAGATTAATCATATAAAATTATTTTTAGTGTCACATTAAACTTCATTCCTAAAAGCATAAATGCAATTATCCGACGGCTATATGCTTATTAATAAGCGTATTTATCTACAAAGTACTGCAATCCTCCTTTGTAGCCGATACCCATTGCTTCAAATTTCCATTCGCTGCCTCGTTTATACAATCGTCCAAACTCAACTG
>ERZ840057.879-NODE-879-length-28343-cov-6.592018_pt1 | contig 28343 bp, 32 predicted proteins | sample MGYA00519907_ERZ840057 | MGnify/ENA primary metagenome ERZ840057 (study PRJEB31850, sample SAMEA3708862) | human gut metagenome | biome: human gut; feature: human-associated habitat; material: faeces | place: China | collected 2014 ...
TATACAAGAAGGGCGTTCTCTTTTTTGTGGAGACTATGAATTATTCAGGTTAAATGTTTCATGCTACTTAAAAATTTGGTTGATTCAGACTTTATCATGCGGTATTTACCCTATATGGATGCAAAATTACCCGTGTTGCTTTGGCTGTAACAGTAAAATTCGGCTGAAACGGATAAATTTATATCTGAACCGCCCAAATAGGCGGTTTATTTTGAAAAACAGATTTTCTAAATGGTATTTCGGCAAACATAAAGTGCAACTCCATCCGTTTCAACATTCATTTTCATCACTTCAATGGTGATTTTATCCGTTTCAGTCGGTTTTATCCTATCAACTAAAGATGTAAATCCCTATTTTTGCGGAATATGAAGTAACTTTGTATCTGATATGGCCAACGAGAATATAAAAATAATGAATTGGAAGAACGGTCTGTTGTTATCAACCGTTTCCTATATGCTCTACCTCATTCTGTGGTTTATACTCGATGATGAAACCGCCGGCCAATTACCGGAGATGGCAATAGCCGATTATATCATCGATTATCTGTTGTGTATGCTGTTTACCTACATCTCTTTAGGATTTTCCTTTTTGGTCTTTAGGGTATTGCCATTTAGGACATCTTATGTGTGGGTGATTGTCTATGCTTCCTGCCTTTTTACCCTGAACAACGTTGTCGCATTCGGCATGATTTCTTTGTTCAACTTCTTATGGGGTGAAAACGGCAACGGGCTTCTTGACGAGCTCCTCAACATGAAAGGCGCATATACTTTTGCCATGATTTCCACATTCTTGTCAAGCGTCTATGCCAACACGTTCTATCTTCAGTCTTACATCAAGGCACGCAACGAGAAACAGGCACTTGAAATGGCACTGATGAAAGAAAAGGAGATAGCCTTGCAGTCACAGCTCAATTCCCTGAAACTGCAAATCAATTCGCATTTCATGTTCAACAACTTCAACAACCTGCTGGAGCTGATTGAGGAGGATAGCGGACTTGCCGGAAAATTCCTGAGCAATCTGTCGAAAGTATACCGATACATCATCACCAACTTGGACCGAAACCTGATACCTGTCGCGGACGAAATCAAGTTTCTTGATTCATACTTGTACTTGATGAAAGTGCGCCACGACGAAGGTGTCATTGCAAAAGTAAGTCCGGGCGTCAGACAATGCAAAGGTTTTCTTCCACCGGCTGTATTGCAGCTTCTTGTGGAAAACGCAATAAAACATAACAGCTTTTCATCTGAACATCCGCTGGTCATCGACATAAAGCTGTCCGATGATTATATAACAGTCAGCAATCTTAAGTCACCTTTGATGTCCCCAATCGAATCAACCGGTTTAGGACTTAAAAATATCACAGAACGATACGCTTTGCTTTGTGATAAAAAGGTCAAGATAGAGAATGCCGAAAACTTCTATTCGGTAAGTCTGCCCATCATAAAAAACACCATCCCCTATGAACATACTGATTCTTGAAGACGAGCCACGCAATGCCAAACGCCTCATAAGGCTGCTGAACGACATTGACAGAACATTTATTGTCGAAGGCCCTCTTGCCAGCATCAAAGAGACGGTCGAATTCTTTCAATCCGGCAAAACCACAAACCTCATTCTGGCGGATATCCGTTTGACTGACGGTTTGAGTTTCGAAGCTCTAAAATATGCCCCGGCAACCATACCCATCATATTTACCACCGCATACGACGAATATGCGGTACAAGCATTCAAGTTCAACAGTTTCGACTATCTTCTGAAACCGTTGGATTCGGATGAACTTGAAGCGGCCATTGACAAGGCGGCCAAAGCCGGTAAGAATTACACCGACGAAAACCTACAGCAGCTTTTCGATGCCTTACAGAAGAACAAGTTCCGTTATCGGGAGCGTTTCTTGCTTCCTTACCGTGACGGATATAAGACCGTGCGCGTTTCGGACATCAACCACATCGAAACAGAAAACAAGATTGTATATCTCCGTCTTAACAACGGCACTTCCGAAGTGGTCAATGTGTCAATGGATGAACTTGAACACCAACTGAATCCCGACTATTTCTTCCGGGCAAACCGCCAATATATTATCAATGTAGAGCACGTTTTGTTCCTCGGTAATTATTTTGGAGGAAAGTTGATTGTCCGTTTGAAAGGTTATCCGAAAACGGAAATACAAGTGAGTAAGGAAAAGGCGCAGAGGCTTAAGGAATGGATTGACAGGTAATTATTAACATGTGCGTAAAGTGAAATTATGTTCGTTTAGATTTGATTCTTACAAAATTTGCATTTGGCTCATCCTCTTTTAAACAAGTTATATCATTATCGGATTCACTTTCATCGTTTCTAAATTAAGGAACAGCCCGTGATGTTCCAACATCCCGTTACGGAACATCTTCCAAAGGATATTGCATCCGAGTTGTGCCAGTGTGGAGTTGATGAACAAGTCCTGCTTTTCCAACGCCTCCGCCAAGGAGCAGCTCGGTCCTGAATCCGCCTCCTTCACCCTCGCGTATTTCACGAACCGGGTAATGACCTTCAACGAATCGACAGTCTTGTACAACTCGGAAGCGGGCTGTTTTATTTTCTTGGGTATGGTTCCCAACACAACCTGACCCGTACTTTGTGTGTTCCCGAAATCCATCCAGTAAAGCGGTGTTTCGTAATCACGGTAATTCGAGGTGGGCACGGCTTTCAATACGTTCCATAAGTCAAGCCGTGACTTGATGTTGTCGGTACAGGTGACGGTGATATTCGCCATGTCATCCCGTCTGGCATCTTTCAGCACGGTCGGGAAAATATCCGGTACCGCTTTCCAGTCATTGCCGAAGAAATTGTTCACTCGGGTAATCAGGCATTGCGCCTTGTTCAGTCCAAGGTCGGAACAGCCGAAAAGCTGGCGACCGATGTTGGCATCCGTCACTATGTCCGGGTCATAAAGTGTTACGAACAATCCCGGATGTCCGAGTGCCCGCAATGTCACGTCCAGCCGTGCCAGACAGGTCAATACCTGCGAGCCGGTTCCTCCCGCGCCGATCAGGTTCACCGTGACCGGGTGCTGCGGGTTCAGCAGATAGTTATCTATGTAGTGTACTCTTTTCATTTCAATATATCTTTCAATTTCAAGTTATTCAAAGGTTTCAGTTCGTCGAGGTTGAAAGGCTTGTCCTTTGCGGCCTTTGTCACCAATATCAGGTTTGATCTGGTCGGGTTGCCCCCTCCGCCCAGGTGTGAAAACTCCGTCAGCCAGAACTTCTTCTCCCAATACTCCAACAGGTTTTTGTAGGTCAAATCTCTCGGCTTGTCTATTTTAGCGGAACCCAGACAGACATTTGCCCCTGTCACGTTGAAGAACGGTGCAGCATAAAGATCCGTCTTTTCCGTCAGCTTCTTGTCCTTGTAAGCGTAGATGCTCAACGAACTGCCACCTGCCACGTAAATGACTCCCGGCAGGTTGTATTTTGCATTCTCTACTTGAAGGGATTCCTTGAAAAACATCATCCGTTTCTGTGGGGGATTGTACCAGATATACCTCTCGTTGCCCTTGCGCGGGTCGCACCACAGCATATTGGGCGGAATCCTGCCGTATGGCGTGGTGCTGTGGCTTTCTGAATAACCGCGCACCAGTTCGTTCATGAAATCCACCGTGACGGGCCGGCCTTCTCCCATCATTCCGTTATCGTCTATATCCCTTATCTCAACAAAATAGTTGTTGTCAGAGGCATAAGAGTTGTCTTTCTCGCCTGAATAGGCAATCAACGCCGCCCTCGGATGGAGCAGCGTCCTCAATTTTTGGGTAAGTTCATTCGTTTCCAACATAATTCAACTGATTAAAGATATGAATTCGTCCGCCCACCGAAAGAACCGTTCCGGGTAATCGTCCATGCTGAACAGTTCTTCGGTATCGGGCGACAGGTCAAGGGCAGTCACCGGAGTGATGTCGTAGGTCTCCCTGCTACAGGAATTGTAATAGTCAACGAGATAGTCGGATACAATGTCGTTGATGTCATACACGACCCTTATCTGCTGTTGCAGGTACATCGGGTGGAAGTCCGGATTCTCCGAGTAATAGGCGTCATAAGCGTATTGCATGATGCCCCGTGCAGGCGTCAGAAACGGGAGACCCCGTTTCATCGCATCGACCAAAGGCTGTTCAAACCCGTTTTGGGGTTCGTATGTATCCAGTGCTTTCGGCAGGTTCTTGTAGTAGGATTTCGATTCCACCCGTTTGAGCAGCCTGCCGATTTTCCCTTCCTGATAGGAGTCCAGCAGTTTCATGCGTTCTTTCCACTCCTCCGGGTCGCTGCCGTCATCCTCCGAAAGCATTTCAAACAAAAAGTCCGATTCTTCGTAATCCACGAATGTATCAATGCCGTTTGCTTTCATCAGTTTATGGATAAAGGTAATGGCAATCCTCCTTAAAATGGGATTGAGCGATTCCAGAAACTTCACCGGGAAGTAGTACAGCGTGAAACTTCCCCACTTGTGGTATTTCCACAGCCGGAAGAAAAGCCTGCCGGCTTCCTGCTCGATGTTGACATGCAGTTCGTCACCGACAAGCGTGTTCATTTCATCGTACAGATTGGCGATGCCTTCCCCGATACTGTTTCCTGGCATGTGTACGCCCTCCTTCTGCAATAGCAGGGAATACCTGAAATACGAATCACGCAGGAATTCGTAGTTATCCCGCGTGATTACGTTTATACTGTTGCATTCGCCGCTGTCGTAACAATCCACGGTAAGATTATTCTGTGCCAGCGGTATGAAGGCTGTGCTTAGAAAAGAATTACGGCCCCGCTTGGAGCCGCAATCCGTTCTTCCCTGTTCACGCCGTACCGTACATTCCTCCGCGTCTGGCCGATGATGAGCCTCGCCAGCTGCCTTGACTGTTGTTCGTCCAATGGTACACATGGTTTCCTTTTCTTGTTGTTCTTTTTCTTTCGTTCCTTCTTCATGCTTCCTATCCTTTGGTCCCGATGGTGGTCTTGAACTCGTACACGGCTTTGTCGTCCTTGATGACCGGTCCGTGTACCGTTGCCGTTGTCAGCTCCGGGTAGAAGTTGGAGTAATAGCTCATGACCATTTCGGGGCTGTCCGACGGGTTGGGGTCATCGAGCGTTACCATTCCGCTGCCTTTCTTGAATGTGAATGAGCGCGTCATTCCTGTTATTTCGAGTGCCATAATCTTATACTGCTTGATATTGTGAGACATGATTTTCTAACATGGACTGCGGAAAATCGGGATATTCCTCGTAATCCTCCGGACGGTAATTGGGTTCATCCTCTCCGGCGTGATAATGTGGGGAGAGTTCTTCAGGGTGCTGTACCGGCTCCTGCCAATGTGTCCCATGGTATCCTCCGTGTGCGGGTTGTGGAGCCTGTTGCGGCACTGGCTGCTGTCCCATATAGGGTTGTGGCTGGGCGTAATATTGTGCCGGCCCCTGTGGCGGTTGTTGCAGCGGCCACATTGCCTGCTGTTGCTGAGGGCTGGCTGCCGGTCTCTGCTGTCCGCCAGGAGCCTGCGTTGCCATCGGTCTCTGCGCCTGCGGTTGCGGAGGATATTGTGGAGCCTGCCGTGGTTGTTGGGGTGCGGCTGCCGGTTGTGCCTGCGGCTGTTGTGGCTGTGGAGCCGGTTCATCCATCAGTTCAAACAGGCTGCCCTTGTTCATCGCCTTTGTCTGTTCCGCCACCATCTCGTCGATTTTCTTCTGGTCTTGTGGTTTGGCGTAAAGACGTGCCTGCCCGAGCGCGGTAACCGCCTCCTTGTGGTTCTTGGCGGCGATCAGTTCCTCCGCTTTCTTGAAATGTTTCTCGTACTTCTCCCGCTTCTCCTTTTCCTCTTTCGTTTCCTTCGCTTTGGTCTCCTTGGCAGCCTTGCTCTCGGACGCAGCCTTCTCAGCCTGCGCCTCGAATTGCGCCATGTTGGAAATCAGTCCGGTAGTCTTCTGTATAGGACGTGCTACGGCTTGTAGGAAGCCTGCGTCCAGTTCCTGCGGATGCCCGCTGACGGTCAGTGGTACGAGGTGGTTCTGGGCTTCGTCCTTCAGCCCGTTCGACTTCGGCAGTAAGGATACTGTCAGTTGTCCGTTCGCTTTGCGGATGACGAGCGTGAGATCCACGCTTTCGGTCATCATCTGGTGGATTGCTGTAAAAAACATAATTTGATGTATTAAAAGTTATTACTGGGTTTTATTCTTCACTGAACAGTTTGGCCAACAGCCTGTTCCTGTCGGGATGGTGGCATATTTCCAGAATCGGGTTCAACAGGGTGGAGATGTGTACCGGCCCTGTCGTCCCCCGTGGCGGGAACTTGACGGCAAGTTCGGGTTCCACCGTCCTTTTTCTTCTCGTTACCGGCATGGGCATCCTCATGGGAGCCGGCGGTGCGCTTGTGGCAAATGCTTGGTTCATGTCTCTTTATTTTTTAATTGTGAATATTCGGGCTTTGGCAGCCCGTGAACTACAAGGGCCCGACGGCAGATGCCTTCGGTAAGGCAAGGTTTTCGGGAAAAATACCGCAAGCCCACGGCGAGGATGATTTTTTCCGAAACCGCAAGGCTTGACCTTGCCGTCCGAACAAAGGCATTTGCCAACTTTGCCCGGTAGTTTCCGGTATGCCAAGTCTGTGTTTTCATCCCTTTTCCTTTTATTCCTGTCGTTATGGTTTCCGGTTCCACAGAGGGCGGAAAACAAAAAGAGCCGTCCCGGAAGACAGCTCTGTTCTGTAAGGTTCCACTTGATTTTGTATGGCAGTTATGTTTCATGGTCAAATATTGTCAGGATACCAGAAAACTGAGTATGCAGAAAAGTATGGCCGCAGCCACCAGAAGGCAAGCTATCCGGTACAGGAACCTGAAGAATCCCCTAAAACACACGATGGCTACCGCAGCCCACACGGGGGATATGCCCCGTGTGTACATATAACTGAACACGATGAAGGCTGCAAAGCCCAATGCGATGGTCCGTACCCATCTGTTCGCTTGAATCTTGTCGATATATTCCCTTGTTTTCATGACATTCCGGTATTAACGGGTGAAACAGTCTTTTCCAATTTCAAGGGCCGGGATGCGTACCGCCTCCACAGGCAAGGTTTCCGGAGGAAAATACCGGAGCGGCGCGAGGATGATTTTCCCCGAAACCCGGAGGGCCTGACCTTGCCGGTGGAAAAAGGCGGTGCGCTACCTTTGCCCGCGAATTGGAATGACGGTGTTATTTTTTCTTTCCGTTCCCGGTTTTCGGGAACGAGAATACCGTGTTGTATTCCGCATCGAAAGTGACGGCGGCATCGAATGGTACGCCTTTCTTCCCCTTGAACCCCTTGATGAGTCTGGTGGTGCCGGAGGAGAAAAGCTGTTCCAGATGGGTGTCGGTCAGTTCCTTGTTCAGAATACGGCGGAACACCAGCAGCCCGCACCCGTCATGGTCGCACCTGGCCACTTTGGAACGGAGGATGATTTTTCCCGTCTTGCACTTGGGGCAGGTGAATGCCCTTTCCTGCATCGCCGGAAAATCCAGACGCAGGATCTCTTCGGTTGCCCTGCGGGTGTAATCCAGGATGGACTGCATGAAGGTTTCCGTATCGAGGGTATGCCTCTCCACCTGCGCCAGGGTCTTCTCCCAGCTTCCCGTCAGTTCCACGTCCGCCACACGCATGTCCTTCACCGCCTCATAGATATACATCCCTTTTTCGGTCGGGATGATGCTTTTGCCGGAGCGGGCGATATAGTCACGTTTGACAAGGGTGGTAATGATGGCGGCACGGGTGGCGGGTGTGCCTATGCCCAATTCCTTGATAGCCTCCTTTGCCTGTTCGTCCGTGATGTTTTTCCCGCAGGTCTCCATCGCCGCCAGCAGGGTGGCCTCCGTGTACAGCGGCTTGGGTAGGGTCTTCTTCTGCGCCATCCCGTGTCCCATGACCGGAACAGTCTCGCCTTCGGCAAACTCCGCCGTCCCCCCGTCACGTTCCGGCTCGTCCTTCTCCCTGTCCTCCTTTCTGGCGAACACGCCGCGCCAGCCCGGTCTGACAATGGAGGAAGAGCGGGAACGGAACGCCATTCCCTCGCAGGCACATTCCATGACCAAAAGTTCCTTCTCGCAGGGTGGCGAGAATGCTTCCAGCATCCTTCCGGCTATCAGGGTGTAAACGGTAGATTCCGCCTCGGACAACCCTTCGGGTGAAATGCCCGTGATAATCAGGGCATGGTGGTCGGTCACTTTCGTGTCATCCACGCTGCGGGTATTCAGATCGGACATGTCGAAAGACTGTCCGTATTCCCTGAATTCCGGCATGGAAACCACTTTTCCCAGCAAGGAAGGAATGTGCCGCATGACATCCTCCGGGATATGGCGGCTTCCCGTCCTCGGATAAGAAATAAGCTTCTTTTCATACAAGGATTGGGCGATGGAGAGGGTCTTCTCCGCTGTCAGGTCATAATGGACGTTGCAATCTTTCTGGAGCGTGGTCAGGTCGTACAGAAGCGGGGCCTGTTGGAAAGTCCTCTTGTGTTCCGACCCAGTGACTGTCGCCACAGAACCGGAAGTGATTTTCCGGTATGCCGCCTCTGCCGCATCCTTCTCCTTGAACTCTTCCGTGTGGATGAACATGCGGTGCGTGTCCTGCCGTTTCAGCGTGAGGTGCAGCTGCCAGTAAGGGGTGGAGACGAAATTCCGGTTCTCCTTGAAGCGGGCACAGACCATGGCGAGCGTCGGGGTCTGTACACGTCCTATGGAGTTGTTCGCCGAGCCGGAGGCTACCGCCAGGGCACGGCTCGCGTTCATGCCCACCAGCCAGTCCGCCTTTGCCCGGCAGTCGGCGGCGGCATACAGGCTGTCGTAGTCGCTGCCGTCCCGGAGATTCGCCAAGCCCTCGCGGATGGCCTCGTCGGAGAGAGAGGAGATCCACAGGCGTTTGAACGGTTTGGTATAGCCTAAGTAGGAATATATCCAGCGGAAGATAAGTTCCCCTTCACGGGCACAGTCGGTAGCCACGATGATGCTGTCGCACCGGTCGAACACGCTGTCGATGATTTTCAGTTGTTTGGCGGCGGCGATGTCCGTCACCATCCCTTTGTCCGTCCTGACCTGGCGGGACACCAGACGGAACGGGTCCGGCAGCATCGGGAGGTTTTCGGCGGAGGTTTTCGTGTAGCCATACGCACCGGGCATGGCGAGCGACACCAGGTGTCCCAACGCCCATGTGACCATATAGCCGTTACCTGTACAGTAGCCGTCCTTCTTGTCGGTAGCCCCGACCACACGGGCTATATCCATGCCGACACTCGGTTTTTCTGCAATGATTGCTTTCATGTTCGGATAAAATTTAAGCCGTTCCCCGCTACCGGAACCGGAAAACGGGAAACGGCGGTTTGACATTTTTTACTTGTTATAATGGATGAGCGTTTGTCAGGCCACCGGCTTGACACCGAGGATTTCGATCAGTGCATCACCGTCCTTGCGCACCAGTTGCAGGGTGGCGTCCATCACCACGTCCACGCCCAGCAGCACGAGGCTGAGTGACATCACTCCTGTCTTTTCTCCCTTGAGCAACGTATCAAGTTCCCCCGACATTTCCAGCTCGTCCTTCAGGATCCCGATTCCCGCGAGTTCTTCCCAGTTCACGTCTTCCGCCTTGAATGGCGTGTTGTTTTTATTGTTTACGTTCATATTTCTGTTTTTTTGATTTGACATTCATTCTGATTCACGCTCAGGCAATGCTTGCCCCCTTGGACTTGCGGCCAGCCTGTTCCTGTCCCTGCTTCTGGGCGTTCGCCACCACGTTGCGCTGCGATGCGTCACGCTTGCGGTCCGGGTTCTCGTTATAGAAGTCCAGCCTGCCCTGGTTGAAGTTCGCCTTGACATACTGCGAGATGGTCTTTCCATCGTAGCCTTTGATGCCCTCGACCAGTACCGCCTTGCCGCTCTGGAGGTCGGCACGCTGGTTTCTCGTCAGTTTTACGTCCCATACCTTTTCCGGTATCTTGAACTCGGCACGCTGCTCGAAGCCGTCCGGCGTGCGTGAGTAGCTCAGGCGTCCCGTTTCCAAATCCGCCTTGATGAAGGAGGAGAACTCCTCGCCCTTGCGGTTCACCATGTCGTTGAGGAAGATGACTTTGCCCTCGCGCAGTTGTTGCTGTTCCTCGGCGGTGATTTTCACGCCGCCTATTTCATTCGGGATGTAAATTTCACGCGCTCCCTCCGGGGAATCGGGATTGTAGCGTGTGTAGGAAGGTCTGCCCGTGGCCTCGTCCAGCTTGACATACGAGGAGAACAACTCACCGTCCTTGCGCTCCATACCCTCCACGAAGATGGCCTTGCCCGCGTTGAGGTCTTCAATCTGCTGCTTGGTAAGTTCCACTCCGCCCAGCGACTGTCGGTTGAAGAGTTTGTCGTTCTCGAAGATGTATTCGATGCCCCTGCGTTCGGCGTTGACCTGGATGTGGGCGTCGAACTCCTTGCCGTTATTGGAAATCATGCCTTCGATGAACACTTTCTTGCCTTCCCGCAGGTCGTTGATTTCCTGGTCGGTCAGTTTCACACCTTTGATTTCTTGCGGGATGTAGGCGTTTTCCGCGCGCATGGCGACCACCTCGTTGGTGAGCTTGTCGATGCTGATGAAAGAAGGGATGTATTCGCCGTTGCGCCCTTTCAGTTCCACCACACGCCCCATGTTGCCTGTCTCCAACAGGTTCTTCTTGTCCTCTTCGGAGAAGATGTGACCGAAGTACGGGCGTTCGAGTTCGGGTTTCTGGCGGATGCCGTGGATACCTAATACGATAGGGCCTCCCACGGACTGCTGGAATGACAGTCGTGCATCGGTACGTAATACGGCGGAGCCGAAATTCATGCTGATGGGTACCACCTGGTTGGTCTTGTAGCCCCTGAGCATCTGGTCAAGGAGACCGCGCTCCATGAGGTATTCACGGGAAAGTCCGAAATTCTTCAGTTCCTCCCAGTTGATCATGGACTCGTTGTAGCGGTACTTGGGTTGCTGCGTGCCGTCACCTTGGGTGGCCTGCTGCTGTGTCTCATTTTTCTTTGCCATTTCTTCTTGATTTTGATTGTTGATACTTTGGTTTTCCTTGTCGCGTGGAACGATTTCGTATTTTTTGAGGAAGTCTTCCACGGCTTTTGTCTGCTTTCCGGCGGCGAGGTCTTCGATGGCCTGCTTCACTTCCGGGCTGTCCAGCGTATCCGCCTTGACGGAGAGGATGCCGAAACGGGTCGGGTCTTTGAGCTGGCTCCAGAAGTTTTTCACGAAATTCTCGAACATGTTGGCGTACCGGTCGATTTTCAGGAAGGAGTTGCTGTGTTCCTTGTCTGCCGGAACGGTGCTGTATTTCCCGTCCTTTCCGATTTTTGACACCGCCTGTAAAATCAGTTCCATCTTGTCGAGTATGAACACGATGTCACTCATCTGTTCGTTCTCGCTCACTTGCGGCTTCAGGGGTTCGTCCCTCACATTTTTCTTTGCCATAACTTTGAGTTTTTAGAGTTGATAACTACTATTGTCACCGCAAATATATATAGCAAAATTTGATAAATAATTGATTTTTAATTAGTTGAACTACATATTACATCATTTGTCATCACGTTTCACCGCAGGGTGACAGCACGAAAACGAAAAAGGGAAAAAACAGAGGGAAAAGGGCGGGCCACAAGGTACGGGAAGGCAGAGAGAAACCGAAGCAGGGAAAGGGACGAAGAGGGAAAAAGAAAACCTATATTATGCAGAGTTGAGAGCGAGCTGCTTTTGTCCCTACTTCCTTGTATTTCTCATAAGACAGGCGACCGAAAGGAAAAGGATTTATGATAGGATAGATGTTCCAATTGGGACGGTCTGAATTTTATAAAGTACTCCCGTCAGGTTTTGTCTTGACCTTGTTCTATGCGTCGTAGGTCGCTTCGCTTGCTAAGTCCCGACCTTTTCACCCAACTCGGACGGCGATACCGGAACGTTTTTTCGAAGAAAAATTACCGCAGGGAATTTTTTGTACGAAAACCGGAGGCCTGAACGTGAAAGGTATCGTCCTCCGAGTTACCTTCTCAGAGGGACTTAGTGAGTGAAGCGTGACTTAGGATGGTAGTTTATGGAAGAATATGGAAAAATTACCCTTTGAACGAAAATGCGCATCTTTTTAGTGCAATGGTAATCATTTTTTGAGTACCTTTGCACTAAAATTACGCATTATGACAATACGTGAATGGATTAGAGATAGAGAGATAAGTGGATTTCCAACTTTTTCGGTTGAAGAAATTAGGTTGGCATTGCCACATTATTCAGAGCAGGTCATTAAAAATGATTTGTTCCGTATATCATCACAAGGTATAATATATCCGGTCTATAAAGGTTTCTACGTTATTATTCCTCCTCATTATGCTGCCAAAAGAATGGTACCACCGATATATTACATAGATCAGTTGATGTCGTATCTAAACAAGCCTTATTATATTAGTCTCTTAAATGCGGCAGAAATTCATGGTGCAGCTCATCAACGTCCACAGAAATTTTCTGTAATGTCGGTATTTCCAAAGTCTTCTGTTTCGCAATCAAAGAACAATACACTTGTTTGGGTATACCGCAAGGAAATTCCAACAGATTTTTTGTTATCAAAAAATTCTGAAACAGGAGTGATATATTATTCGAATGCAGAATTGACAGCTCTTGACATTGTACAATATGAGCAATATATAGGTGGACTTTCAAGAGCATCTACTATATTGGAAGAACTTACAGAAAAATTAGATTTTCGTGGTGCTTCCAATAAGTTGTTTGGTTATACATCAATCGCAACTATACAACGACTGGGATATATACTGGATGAAGTTCTAAATGCAGCAGAAATTGCAGATACGCTATATATGGAATTGACTTCATATGTAAAGCGTTTCAAATATATTCCTCTAACTATAAATAAACCAAAAGATTGCGCGGAAAGGAATAACCGTTGGAAAATTTTTGTAAATACGATAATAGAAACTGACGAAATATGATAAACAGAACAGCCATCACTCAATGGAATAAGATAGTTCCATGGAATGACAACGCACAAGTAGAGCAAGACCTCATTATATCACGTGCGTTAGTCGCTATTTTTAGCGATGAGTTTCTTGCTTCACAATTAGCATTCAGGGGAGGAACTGCACTCCATAAACTATATCTGACGCCACAGCCCAGATATAGTGAAGATATTGACTTAGTTCAAATTACTCCCGGACCGATAAAGCCAATAATGTTCAGACTTGGGGAAGTTTTGGATTTTTTGCCGGATAGAGTAACAAAACAAAAACGATATAATAACACGATGTTGTTTCGTATGGAATCGGAAATACCTCCCACAATTCCTCTACGCTTAAAAATCGAGATAAACTGTTTTGAGCATTTTAATGAACTTGGATTAGTCAAAATACCATTTGAAATGGAAAATAGTTGGTTCTCAGGCAAGTGCGGAGTAACAACATATCGTTTAAATGAACTGTTGGGAACAAAACTGAGAGCCTTGTACCAAAGGAAAAAGGGGCGAGACCTTTTTGACTTGTATGTCGCTTTGTCTGAAGCATCAGTTGATGTCGAAGAAATTATGCGTTGTTACCACCGTTATATGTCTTTTGTTGTTCAACAACCACCGACATACAAACAGTTCATTAATAATATGGAAGAGAAGATGTCTGACTCTGAGTTCTTAGGAGATACACAAAATCTTATCCGTCCGGAGAGGGAGTTCAATCCTCAGTTGGGGTACGACCTTGTTCGCTCTCAATTAATAGACAGATTGCAAAAATAGCATATCAATAAAAGTAACACCTGAAAAAGAAATATTGCCGGTATCTAAATTTGCCATATAACGATTTAATCTTTGATTTTTGCGGAAAACCTGCGAGAATTGATTTTTAATCCGTCAAATACAGATTTTAGCTTTCTGATTTTGGAGATTTCAGAATGAGCAGACGGAAATAAAATATGAGCGAAGAAAGTGTAAAAGGTAATCAGATTTTGAGTACTTCTGCGCTTTTTTCGCTCAACACAAACTGCGAAACGATTTTTCAAGTGTGTATGCTCCAGCCGTGAAACGGTCCACCAATCATTACAGCAAATGACCGATCCGGCTTGCCGTGATAGAGAAGCCCTCCGACAACGCCCCTTGTCCCGTCTTTCGCCACTTCAGCGAAACCGAATGAATATGGTGCGAAATCGGTGTACAGTTCGATTTCATACCTGCCATTGGAGTTGACCTCCCATTGCTTGAGCCGTTCAATACATTTGCTCAACGTTTCATCACCGATGCTTTTCGCATACTTGACGGTATTCTCGTAGTGTTCCTGACATTTGATTTTCATGTCTGATGTTTTTAAGTTGTTTGTAACAATTCTTCGTATATCCCGAAACCAATGCATCCGGCTATGATGAAATCCTCCTTACCTTTATCCGCCAGTGATTTTAAATTTTCCAAGCTGTCGCAGTAGAAGAATATCTCATCGTCCTTTTCGTTGTCGGAATCCATCGCCAGCGCAATCCTCACTTCTTCCGTTTCCAGCGTGTCGCACCACCGGATAGTGCAGTCCGCATAATGAGGTTCACGTCCCTGCTCACAGTAGAATTTCAGGAAATGGCTACCTATTTCCTTCTTGACTTCATCCGCCTTTTTCCAGATACTATCATCCACGATTTCAAATCCGAGTCCTTCCACCAGCAGGCATGTTCCCTTGTCATATACCATCATGGTGCGCTTTCCCATGTGTTTTTCGCGTATTTCCGCCCAATTCGGCAAGTCCCAACGCTCCACGGTCCAGATCCCTCGGTAATCCTTCGGGATGGAATTGTATTCGCTTAATGTTATCTTTCTCATAGCAGGTAGTTTTAGTTTGTTACAAAAGTCACCTTGTGAGTCTTGCACGGTTTCCCGAATGCCGGACGTGGGTTGAACTCCGTGCATGATTCCCAATCCACACTCATCGTGTAGCCGTTCGGGAAATTCTCGCCGATGAACCGGCTTATCATTTCCAAATCCTCGTTCGGCAGGAACAATTCTTCCTCGATGCCGTACTCCAATGCGAAAATCGCCCATTCAGGAATGTTATCCCAAACGAGCGTCTGTCTGTTTTTCTTGTGCATAATGTCAATGTTTATTGCGGTGATACCATAAGGCTGTTGATGATTCCTTCCAGTTCCGTTTCCCATTTGTCCGTACCGTCCATGACCGACGGATAGGTCAGTTGCTGCCACTGCCGGTAATCAAACAGTTTCATTCTCAGCGGATAGTAGTCGAACAATTTCCGGTTGCCAAAAAATACTCTCAGGTGGTTGGTTCCCACCTCCATCAGTTTCAGACCATAATTGTCAAGAATCTCATGGAATCTTTTCATCGGTGTAAAGTTGCTTCTCTTTTTCATGTCATTTCTGTTTTTTATTGTTTGAATTTTATTTCAGCAGCACATTCTGTACAGGTCATCATCGGTCAGTGTACATAGTTCCTCATCCGTGCAGTAACCGTCAATCTCCTCGCTCGCTTCCATCGCTTCATAAATGCCGTTATGCATATCGTTCACCAGCTCATCGCACAGGCTTTTTACTGACACCCTGAAAATGTCATTACCGACTTGGATTTCCCGAACTGGATAAGCCACTCCTTTCCAGTAGGTCTTTTCTATGGCTATTTCATCGGTACATCCCTCCATGCGTTCCAAGTATTCCTTGATGATGTCCCCATGACAAGGATTCGGCTTGCAGAAACACCCCAATGTCTTGCCCTGCAATTCTCCGATTCGTCTGCGGAACTTTTCATCCGTACTTAAACGATAGTAGAAATACTTCCTGTAACGGTCCAGCGTGCCGCCCCTTGTCATTGTCGCTTCCAGCCTGAACGGATTTCCGAAATAACCGTCTTTCCCTTGTCCCGCTCTTCCTATATATACATCACAGGATTCCTTGCGGATATTGACCACTCTTGTATTGCTCATAACTTGTTTTTTAGTTAAACAATTCCGACCGGCGAGCCGGTATTTTATTTCTTGCCTGCCTTACCGTTCCGTGCCGGATTGTGCAAGGCTTTTCGGGAAAATACCGCAAGCGGAGCGCGGAAGATTTCCCCGAAAACCCGTAGGGCTCGACCTTGCTCAATCCAAAAGGCACGGGACGACCTTTGCAGGCTAAAATAAAAAAGCGGCCTTTCAATGGCTATTCATTATCCTTGTCATTTTCTTCCTGTGGTATCAGGTGTTTCAAATCAGGGTCGTTCTTTATACGGGTCATCTCATCTTCGATTATCCGCACCACGTCCGCTTTTATCTGGGAATAGTTCCGGTCTATCTGCTGTTGCATGATGTCGTTGCCGTCCGCATCCTTGAACTCGTTGATGACGGGTATTTTCTTGTAGGCTTTGGTTTCCGCTGCTACCTTCTCATTATCGACAATAATGCGGGCATGGAAAATCTTCTGGTCAATCTCTTCCCCGAAGTTATCCGCTACGCTGCCCACGAATGTACCCTGTGAGAGGTTGGCTATTTTCGATGCCGGAATGAGCGAATCCATCTGCGTGTTGATGGAGGTGGAGGTGTCCTGCCGGTTGATGGAAATGGACTGCCGCTGTTGGAGTATCTTACCGAAGCGTTCCGAAAGGTTCTTAGCCGTTTCTCCCACGACCTGACCGCTGAAGATGTTGCCCACCGTATTTTGGATTACCTTCGCTTCTTTTTCACCGTAGTCACGGGTCAGCTGAGAGAAGTCCTGGAAGCCGAGACATACCGCCACCTTGTTGCTTCGTGCGGTGGCAATGAGATTGTCAATACCGCGAAAGTAAATCGTGGGCAGCTCGTCTATGATGATGGAAGACTTCAGTTGTCCCTTCTTGTTCACCAATTTTACGATACGGCTGTTGTACAGTCCGAGGGCGGCTGAATAGATGTTCTGCCTGTCGGGATTGTTACCGACACACAGGATTTTAGGGTGTTCGGGATTGTTCAGGTCGAGCGTGAAATCATCACCGGTCATCACCCAGTAAAGCTGCGGGGAAATCATCCTTGAAAGCGGGATTTTTGCCGAAGCGATCTGGCCTTGCAACTGGTCTTGTGCGCCCCCTTGCCAGGCGTCCATGAACGGGGAAAGGTAGTTTTCCAAAGACGGATACGAGGTAAGAATTGTGAAAATATCGGCATACGGCTTGTTCAGAAATTCTATCGCGTGAGGGAACGTGCAGTATTTTCCGTCCTGGTAGATGGTAGGCTCGGCACTCAGCGCCTTGCCGCATTGCTGCGGTAGGTTTCCGAGTACCTGCCCCCGAACCGTGCTTACATGTCTCCATGTACACGGCTCTCCATTACATCTCAACTTAGTCATCATGTATATGCGCATAACAGTTAGGACATACTGCCAGTGATTTTCGGTGCATCTGTAGCATCGCTCTTTCCCAAGCGGTATTCTCCGTTAGAGTTTTAAGCGTTCTCACATGGTGCATGACGGTCTTGCCTTTTGCTCCGCATAATTCGCATACTTCGGCTTTGAGTCTTTCAACAAGGCTCGGAGAAGAGATTACGAACGGATTTGGAAGATTATCACATTTTGCATCGGCAGTAGGTTCTTTTTGTTGAAATCCACCGTTATAGAGCATACGGCAACGTTCCCGACCCTTTGCATCAGTATATCTTATCACGCAGTCCTTTCCCTCTCGATATTTCTTTATCACTTTGGGATAGCTGATGTTAAGTTTCTGCGCAAGGGTGCAGTAGAAACTGTATGACATAACGTAGCCGAACCGTTTTCCAAGTGTTGAAATATTGTTCGCTATGGCATAATAGTTATAGAATCCTCTGATTTCCGAGTTGACTTTGGCGAGAATGTCCTCAGGTTTGCAGTTATTCATCGCTCCTCTGGATTTGGGCTTCCAATCCTCCTTGCCGTTAACTTGTATTATAGTCATGGCATTGTAGGAAAGTAGCCGTTTTCGCGCCACTTCTCTCGGCAGAAGTAATATGACCTTGCCGTTGAACATTCGTTTCAACATTCCGTTTTTGTCACGTTTAGTGGATTGAGACTGACGAACCGTGATTTCATATCCGAGGAACAAGGCTCGGTCCTTCGCATTTGTTATCAGCGTCTTTTCATCGGAAAGTTCAAGTTTGAGTTTTTCTTTCATGAACATGGCGATGTCATTCTTGATAATTTCACACTCGGCTTTTGAGCCGCATACTCCTATAAGGAAATCATCGGCGTATCTGACATATTTCATCCTTTTATATGTCGGGGTCATCTCATCCACGCTTGGGTGTTCATACATCAGACGGGAATATTCCTTTAGCCTTTGTGCCATTTCTTCCCGTTTGTCTGCATCGGTCTCAGCATTGAATTTCGCAAGCAGTCTGCGCTTTCGGTCTGAATAGATACGGTATTCCCTATTCTTTGGGCGAGTTTTACCAGTATCGAACTTTTGGATGTATTCAGCAATGTACTTGTCGAACCTGTCAAGATAGATGTTGGCAAGTATCGGGCTTATGATGCCTCCTTGCGGTGTTCCGCTGTACGTGTTGTTGAATTTCCAATCTTCAATATACCCAGCGTTGAGGAATTTACGAATCAACCGAAGAAATCTATCGTCTTTAATCCGTTCCCTCAGTGTTTCTATGAGCACATTATGGTCAATGTTATCGAAGAAGCCTTTGATGTCTCCCTCTATGAACCATTTTGTGCCCAAGAAAGTATTGCGAATACTTGTCAGTGCAGTCTGACAACTTTTACGGGGTCTAAAGCCGTGCGATGTTGATTCAAAGTATCCTTCATAGACAGCTTCAAGAATCATTCTCACGACTTCCTGCACCAATTTGTCTTCAAAGGACGGTATTCCGAGAGGGCGTTTCTTCCCGTTTTTCTTCGGAATATAAACTCTCTTGGCTGGATGTGGCTTATAAGTCTCATCACGGAGACTTGCAATAAGCCGCTCAATACGTTCGATACTCATTCCGTCAACAGTCTTGCCGTCTGTGCCGGATGTCATGTTGCCTTTCTTCGATGCAATTCTCTGATAGGCTTGGTAGAACATTTGCTCATTGAAAAGAATACGGTAAAGCCGCTCGAACTTATAGCCCGAAATTTTACTATGCTTTACTAAGTTGTTCAATATGATTTCCGGATTTGTCATAATGTATTTCACATTTTCCATTAATAATATTGAGTTGATGTAACTGCCTCCCTTTGCCATGTACAAGCCATTAACTTGCTCAGACTACTACGGAGGCTCCGTTACCATACCGAATTTTCAAGCCCTGTGGCTATAGCCTTGCGGCGTTTCGGGTTAGGTAATCCCCATTTAGTATGTATATTAACAGCACGACAGACTGTCGGATGCAACTTTCGTCCGTTAATCTGCTTATCGCAGACGTGTCGTAGTCGGTTCTATGTCCCAAACAACCTACAAATCTTGCTGGGATACTCACGACATGGCGTTTGGAGGTAACTGCCTTGTGCCATGACCCTGGTATGTGCCACTGGACTATTGTTCAACCAATGCAGGCTTCATCCTCGTGTCTGTCTTTATGTCTTGCCATTCAGTCGCAACACGGCAGTTAGTTGACTTATGGCTTTTCCAACATGCTACACTCCCCCTCGGGTTTCCCTCTGGGATAAGTTGGATGACATTAGGTTTATTTAACATGTTAAACTTTATTATCTGCTCCTTAACGAATGTAAAGTGAGCAAAAATCAAATTAAACACGTCTTAGAACCCTAACCTAACTTATGCTACTAAGTAATTAATATACAACCTTATGGGCGCACCGCAAATACCATATAATAGCCGCCAAAAGAATAATCGGGGATTCCACGAAGAAATCGCCCTGTTTCTGTATCCAGGTCTTGTTCAAATTGAGCATAATCGTGTAGGCAGATTCGTAGGCATCCGAGATGTCCGCCATGAATTTCGGGTTGATGGGATTGCACCTGTGCGAACGTCGCGGATCATCGAAATTGATGACATAAAATTCCGGCTTCACTTTGTAATTCTGAGTGTGTTTAAGTAGATGGTTATAAGCAATTTCGGACAAATCTGGGTCGGGTAGGTCAGCACCCTTACGGGTGCTTTCCCCCCTAAGAACCGTGCGTGAAAGTTTCCCCTCACACGGCTCAAGCAAACAATATTCCTTTTCAAATAGAAATACGCTCATACTTACTTCTTCTTTTTATGTGTAACACTTTGATAACAACCATCATGAACTAAACAGAGGTGGTTTCTGCCATTCTTCTGCTGGCTCATGGTGTGCCATGAGGTTTCTGCTGTTATCGGCTGTCCGCATAACACGCAGTTTCGATTTTGTCTTTCCCACATTGAGATAAGCGACCTCTTACCTTTCAAACTCATTTTCATTTTGGCAGTTCTCCTTTTTTCAAGGTATTGCTTCCATTCAGGGTCAAAAGGATTGACATCACATTTCAGTTGAGGGTATCTTTCAATCTTCGTATTGAACAGAATAGTGATTGGAATAAAATATTCCTCATGCTTTTCGTTCTTCCTTTTGACTGCAAATACCCAGTCACGACCATCAATTCTATGGAAATAGCGGTTCTTAATCCACCCTTTGCATTTGTTACCATGCCTGCGGAGTGCCCACCGCCATAACTTCTTATAGATTTGATAATCTGTCTTACGAAAGACATTTGAGGCTGCACTATGTTTGTAATAGTTTGCCCATCCGTTAAGTATCGGGTTCAATCGCATAATCAGCTCATGTTGAGCATCGCCACGAAATCGTTTGATTTCATCTTTGACTTTGCTCAACATTCGTTTTGTCCTATCTTTAGAGGGTTGTGTCAGCAGGGTATCTCCAAATTTCCGTACATTGAAACCAAGAAAATCGAAACCATCCGTTATGTGTGTAATCTTAGTTTTCTCTTCTGATAGTGTCAGTCCTCTTTCTGCGAGGAAATCAGCTACCAAAGGTTTTACACTATGTTCCAATATTTCTTTAGTATCACCTGTTATAATGAAGTCGTCTGCATAACGCACCAATCTGACTTTCGGGCAGTACCATCCTGATTTTCCTGATACCCGTTCCCACGGGAAATGGGTTTCCAATAGGTTCTGTAAACCGTCAAGCGTCATATTGGCAAGTGTCGGTGATATGATACCTCCTTGCGGTGTACCTTCTTCTGTCGGGAAAAGTTCTCTGTTATATACGTACCCACATTTTAGCCATTTTTGTAATATGGATTTATCCATAGGGATATTCTTCATCAACCATTCATGGCTTATATGGTCGAAACAACCTTTAATATCTCCCTCCAATATCCATTGGGCAGATGTTTTCTTGGACAGAAGCGAATGGCATCGAGCCATAGCGTCTGCCGTGCTGCGGTCTTTCCTGAAACCAAAGGAATAGTTGTCTGCTGTAGTTTCAGACACTGGTTCCAATGCCATCAGATAAAGTGCTTGCATGGCTCTGTCTTTCATTGTCGGTATTCCCAACGGGCGAAGTTTGCCGTTACTTTTCTTGATATTTACTCTTTTTAACGGTTGGGGCTTGTAGCCTCTTCTTCTTAGTGTCACAATGGCTTTGAACTTCGATTGCGGAGTTGACCAAAGAATTTTATCAACCCCTGAAGTCTTCTTTCCATTATTGGAAGTAACTCGCTTGACCGCCAATGCTTTGGCATAAAACGAGTGGGTAAGTGTCCATTGCAAGGCTTTTACCTTGCCGAACTTACCTGCTTTCTGAGCTTTTACAATACGCGCTTGCAGCTTATTGACTGCCTGCTCGTACTTGTTCCAGTCTATGCTTTCCCAAGTCCGACCATTGCAGTCAGAAGACGCACACGATTTTTTGTTTTCGTACATTTGCTTTTCTTCTTTCATAAGTTCTAAAAGTTATCTTGTAAAACGTCACCATACCGGAAGTCTGCCCGCTTTCACGTAGGATAATGTTGTCAAAAACAATTCATGGTTTCGGCTCAATCCCTATCCACCCGATTACGGGATGGCATTCGCTTTCTCCGGTTCTCCTTTACCCACATATCCGTCAGATTACCTTGCGGTTCTCCTACCCTTACGGGAGATATATGGGCTTACCGTGTTTTACACCAGTACCGGGAATGGGTTAGGTCTTGCCTCTTCGCCGATGGCTCTATTGTTCACGTGCCCCCAAAATTCACAGGGACAACCAGCCATTTTACCTTTTGGTTCAAGCCTGATAGCATTAGTAGGCTTGTTCGACTTAACGACGTTTATTAGCAATTCACTTACGTTGACCATACCTTCCGAGCCAAGCTCCCCAACCGCATAATGCTTGCGACCTTTGAATTTCCCTCACGGTTCATTCTTACCCTTTCGGGAGGGCTACCTTGTCCGAGCAGCTTGATACCCTTGTACAAGCGCACCTGCTCGTAGGCTACTATTGGTGAAACAATAGGTCTGCTCTATCGATGAACGATTGACAGACAGCTACTGGCGTAACTTTCCACGTCACACAAACTTATAATCGTAAATATACATGGCGAAGGATTTTTCAATCTGCTGTTTTATGTAGTTGTTTACCACTGCGTAGCTCTTACCCGAGCCGGGAGTTCCAAGCACGATGGACGCACGAAAAACATTTACAACATTAATCCATCCGTTCCATTCCCTGCCTTGATAGACGAACTTTGTCGGCAGGTTGACGGAATACTCGTTCTCCATGAGCCGTGTCTCCTGCATGAAACTCTCGTTGGCGGTATTGAATACATCTTCCATGAGGTTGTGTTTCAGCATCCGGCTTATCCACACGCCGGACATCAACAACAGGATATACCCGGCTGTAAGTGTTGCCGTGTACAAGGTGGCATTGACCATCGGACTGAACGGCAGGTCGAGCATCCACCAGTTCATGAAAAACAGCACCAATCCGGCAAGGAAAGAGGCATATATTTTCTGCCATGTCATCTTCTGATTCTTTACGCCTTTTGTTCCCAAACACGAGAGGGCAAGGAATATGACGGCAAATACTTTTGTGATGAGCAGGTTGCTGAAAAGCCCCGCTGTCCTCTGGAAATTCAGGAGTATCCTGTCGACTACCCCGATATTGATACCCATATCCACGAATGAACGGTAGCAGTACCAATAGACGTGGATGACAATAAACACGATGGATATGGCACGCATGAACTCCATGACCTTGGCCAGTCCCCTCAAATCATCTTCTTGTTGCATAATGAATATAGTTTTAATGGTTTATAAAATCTGTAATCAGGATATTCCGCGGGAACGGCGTTTCTTTTTCTTCTTGCGTTGCAGCCTGCGGGCAAGCGCCTCTTCCTGCGGGTCGGGACCGTTGGCGTCAATGCCGAAGATTCCGAAAGCCTGTTCGATGGAGCTTTCCATTTCGGAGGAGAAAACGCCTTGCCGATTAAGAGCAGGCATTGGCATATCCAAGTCAGGCATATTGGTCGGACTGTTAAACAGCCGCTCAAAAGCGTTTGCCGAAAACTCTTTTCCAAGTCGGGAACCGTTATATACCTCACGGTTCTTATGGTCGATGAAAGTTGCGCCATAGATACGTCCTTCATCATTTTCACGGAATACCACATCAATACCTTTCCCGGCGAGCAAACGGGTGAACTCCTCCTTGTTTCCACGGCATCCGTGCATGGCAAGCGCCACTTCGTTCCGTATCTTCGGTTGCCATTTCTTGTTCTTGTATTCACGGGCGTTGTACCCGATACGCTTTTCCAATCCCTCGTAGCCGTAGCGTTTTCCGATAAGGGAGGACTTGACAGGGGTGCATACCGGCTTCCCCGTATCGTCAGTCATGGTATAAACGATGCCGTTATAGGACGTACAATCAAACTCACCCCTGACCTGTTTCGCCTCGATATTGAAACAGGAGAGCAAGGCACTGAACTCGCCGAAAGACTGGAAACGGTAAGTGGTAAATACACTCTTGACGATATTGGAAACCTGCCGCTTCACATCACCATTTTGGTAGTCAGCCTTTTTCAGATACGGCTCCAATAGTTCCTTGCGCTTGTCATCCACCTGTTTCAACCCGAATTTTTTTTCCAGTTCCCGGCAGGCTTTCATCGAGCGGTTCCACTCGTAGGCGTCGTCTATCTTTTCACCTTTTTCGTTCACGCAGGTGGAAACGATATGGATATGCCTCCGGTCTATGTCCTCGTGCATATATACAATGTAAGGCTGGTTGCCATAGCCCATTCGCTGCATATACTCCCTGGCCAGTTCCGTGAATTGCAAATCCGTGAGCCGGTCGTCCAAAGAAGGGTTCAACGATATATGCAGGACTGGCTTTTCTGTATTCTTGTTGGCAAGCAGGTAGTTGTCAAACGCCCACAGGGTCTGTTGCATGACACGCTCCGTGTTCCCCGACACATTGGCAATCATGCGGTTCCCGTAAATGATGCGGGCTGTATTGTCGTTCACTTTCTGCAGGTTGTAGATGATTGCACCGTAGAGCGAAGCACCTCTGTTGATTTTAGCCACCATTTTCCTCCTCCTTCCGTTGTTTTATCAGATAGTTTTCTTCAAACTCACGGGTCAGCATGATAATCCGCTTGCTCAGCAACACTAAGTCTATTGTTGCTTTTTCCAGATTACGGAGCAGGACGAAAGCCCGTTTCTCCCCGAAATTTGTCTTTACGGCTTTCACCGTCTGGTTGTAGTTGTTGCCGATACTCTGGAATTGGTGGTAGAAATTGGTCAGGCGGATATAATAATCCATCGTCGCCTTGTCTATTCTCACCACCTTGATTTCCTTGCCGAAAATCATTGTCTTGATAAACTTGGAGCGTTCTTTCAATCCTGATTTTTGGAATTGAATATCAAAACGTCCGTTCTCTTCCGAGTTCAACCGTACCACATAACGATGCACGGCAGGGTCGGATTTTGGTTTCCTGCCTGCGCTTTTTCTTGAGTTTTTCTTCTTGTTTTCTTCCATACGCATTGATATTTTCAGTTTCTAATCTTCCGGCCCCGGATTCACGACTTTGGAGTGAATCCTCCCCGAGCCGTCAGGCGAGTGGCAAGTTGTTTTGAGTGCCCGAATTTATTTCGGGTGCCTCAAAACACAACTTGCTATGTTCGCTTGAACATGAATTTTCCTTCGTCAAATTAAGTTTTGACCTTCAGCCTCATTCTTCGGCTTCGGGAAACCTCCGCAGCGGTATCCGTTCCGTTGCCGGTGCAAAGTTATGGCGGTTTATCCTATTGTAAAATAGCGGGTTATATGTAACGTGATGACAAATGATGACACAGGTCGTCACCTCCCTTAAAACATAGTGCAGGTATGAAAAAATACCCTTTTATTTGCAGCGTGAACGGTAAAACAAACCAATAATCAAGTGGCTGTCCGTTGTATTGTCGGTTAGCGAAAACACTTGTTGCAACAGGTGGGCAGTGATTGTTTACTTGCTTTGTTGGGGCAGATAACTATCGGTTGGTCGGTTTGCCGGTTGGTGAGCACAAAGTAACCATATCACTAACAAACCTTGTCACAAAGCAAACAACAGACAAGTAAAACAATAGTGTAATAAACCATTAAAAAAGTTCAGTTATGAAGAAGAATCCGTTATTCGTTGCGGTCAGCAACCAGAAAGGTGGGGTCGGCAAAAGTACAATGTTGGTAACACTTGCCAGTCTCCTGAATTATTCGATGGGCAAGAATGTGGCTATCGTTGATTGTGACGCCACCCAGCGCAGCCTGTTCAATCTGAGGGAACGGGACATGGAGATGGTGGAGATAAACAAGAAGTACATGGTGTTGCTGGAGGAACAGAGGCTCAGGGGATGCAGGATTTATCCTATCAGGCAGGCAAAGCCGGAGAATGCACGCCAGGTGGCCGGAGAGTTGGCGGCAAAAGCAGATTTTGATATCGTTTTCATAGATTTGCCGGGGTCTATGGACATATCCGGCGTTTTGCAGACCATTTTCAATGTGGATTATGTATTGACCCCCATTGCCGCTGACAATTTCGTTATGGACAGCAGTTTTGTCTTTGCCAAAAGTGTTATGAAATGTGCGGAAAACCGGAAGAACATTCCCTTGAAAGACGTGTTCCTGTTCTGGACCAAGGTAAAGAAAAGAAGCAATACCGAAGTGCTTGACAATTATATGGCACTGATGAAGAAACAGGGGTTGAAAATTCTGGATTCAATGATTCCCGATCTCTGTCGCTATGACAAGGAACTCTCATCGCGGACACGTACCTATTTCCGCTGCTCGCTCCTTCCACCGCCGGCAGGACAGCTTAAAGGCAGCGGATTGCAGGAATTGGCAAACGAACTGATTGTAAAATTTAACCTGTAATTGAGATATGGCAAAGAAAATTGTAAAAGTGAATGAAGAAAAAATCAGGGGGTATATGGTCGGTGACATTCCTGATGCCATCGAGAACGAGGATATCATAGTGGTTGAGGTTCCGGAAGAGGAAAACAATGAAAGGCAGGATACGGAAAAAGGAACTGCCCGGAAAAATCCCAAACCTTGCAATATGCCCGAATGTGACAGTAACTTTCGTCAGAAGTATCTGGTGAATACCCCCATGCCAGGACGCATCCAGGTGTACCTGAACCGCAAGCTGTACGACGAGATAAAGAATTATCTCCATGTGATAGCTCCCGAAGTAAGTATTGCGAGCTATATCAGTAACATCATCGCTGAGCATATAGAACTCAACATCGAGGAAATCACCCGAATGTATAAAGACCGTTTTTCACCCCCTAAAATTCAATAGTCATGGAAACAACATTAATTTATTTTTCAGTAAAAGCCATGTCGGCAACCTACATATTATATAAGGTATGGATGTTCATTTTCAGTCCGAGAGTTTATAATTTTTGGGATAGTCAGCTTCGTCATATGCGTATTGCACGTATCCGGTTATGGAAATCACGCAAAAAGCGGATGGCGGAAAAAGCAAGGAAAGCCCGGTATAGGGCAAGACTGGACAAGGCTGAAGCGTGGATTGCACAAGCGGAGAAGGATATCCTTAAAGTCGGGCATGAAGAGAAAACCGAAACGCAGCCGAATCCACTGGACGAGTACAATGAAGTAATCGGAAAGACAAAAATAGTCTATCTTGAAGACCCGGACATGGCGAGAAAAACTCCCACACGTTCTGAACCTATGAAGAAAGAGCCTATAGAGGAAGATGAGGATATAGATCCGGATGATGTGATAGATGGTTTCTCTTCACAAAAGGGACTGACAGAATCGGAAAAACGGGAACTTATGTCAAATGACGGGTGTGTTCCTGACCCGGATTTTTCAAGGGCACTGACTTTTGAAGAATTGAACAATGTCGCTGATGTACTTATTTTGGGGACGGATGACAGAAAGAAAATCCGAAATGCAGCCGAAACCCTGTACCAACTTCAGGATACAGACCTGTTCAGGTTCTTTGCAACCGAATTGAGTACTCAAAGCCAATTGGAAAAACTGCTTAAGGAAAATATGCCAAATGGAAAAGAGGCGCCAAAACAATCTTTGGAACAGATTAGAATTGATTGGAATAAATACATGTAAATATGGAATCGAATGTGAAAAACAAAAAACAACAAGCAATGCCGAAGTCAGAAGCAGAATCTTTTGGCATAAAAAGAAATCCTGCAATTCGTGCCCCACGCATCTATCTATCTGAAGAAGAAATCATCAGAATTATGCGGAAAGAAACCGCTATTAAAAAGAAGATAGGAAATCTTATTGATAGTATGCTTTGTGATGACTCACAAATTTCAGAAATGGATAATACAAAAAATGAGACAGGGGCATTCGATATAAATGAATTTGTTTAATTGCTTCTTTGTTGTCATATTTTTCAGAAGGCATGTCGATGTGATATCGGTGTGCCTTTTCCTGTTTTTGGAAATTTATATATATCCCAACTGTCTCTTTTTATTTCCATCGTCATATTAAATTTCTGCCAATATTGGCACTTATATATTATGGACTATAAGGTAATGCTGACAAACAAGTATTTAAGAGAAATCAATGCAAAATTCTATCTTTGCAAAAAAATGAACGATGGCAGTGACAAAAGCGATATTAGAAAAATGGCTGGTGGCGCAGAAGCGTCACCGCCTTTCAGACAGGCAGGTGCAGATGGCCCGTGAATTGGGTCTGAATCCCGACAAGCTCGGCAAGATAGACAACCACAGGCAAGAGGTCTGGAAAGCTCCGCTTCCACAGTTTATCGAAAGTATCTATTTCAAGCGGTTCAAACGTGAGGAACCGGAAACGGTCAAGCCTCTGAAACAGATCATGGCGGAAATGGAGGCTAAGAAAAAGCTGCAAAAAGAGAAAAAGAAGGAGCGTAAGATGCAGCAGGAAACGGGTTCTGATATAACCTTAATTCCGCAACACTTTGATTTAACTTTATTTATAAGTTCCTGAGC
>ERZ840057.888-NODE-888-length-28149-cov-52.317612_pt1 | contig 28149 bp, 21 predicted proteins | sample MGYA00519907_ERZ840057 | MGnify/ENA primary metagenome ERZ840057 (study PRJEB31850, sample SAMEA3708862) | human gut metagenome | biome: human gut; feature: human-associated habitat; material: faeces | place: China | collected 2014 ...
AAACCGATGGTTCTATAACGAAAAAGAGGATGCATCATTTTGACACATCCTCTTTTCATTATAAATTAAAAATAAGGACTCAACGCTGCCTCCGAAGCTGGTAACGGGAACAAGATACGAATATCCGTATAAGAATTAGGTGCAACCGAATATCCTGCCGGGAAATAATAAGCAGAAGGATTAGACTTCACTCTCTCTCCATACGCTTTCATCACCGTTTCGACTTCTCCTGAACGAGTTAAATCCAACCACCTTTTATTTTCAAAAGCAAGCTCAACCCGACGTTCTTGTAAAATAGCCTTCCTTACAGCTTCTTTCCCTGTCGCCTGACTATCATCCAATCCAGCTCTATTTCTAACCTTATTCAAATAAGGTAAAGCTTCATCTGTTTTATCTTGTTCATTTAACGCTTCTGCTAAAAATAGTAATACCTCTGAATAACGATAAACCGGCCAATTATCATTCGTATTATTCGTTAGAGCATGTGCATGGCAATACTTCTTTATATAAGGATATGGATTCCCTGATGCTGTAAGCCAACCTATAGAAGCATCCTTTCTTTCATCACCTTGCTCATAAGCAGCAATAATATCTGGAGTTGGAATATTATATCCTTCTACAATGTAAGAATTCTCTTTTATTCCAGTGATAGCCGAAACTTCTTCTGCAGTAATAGGTTGTGGCAAAAATACATAAAAGAAATTACTTGCATAGCCTTCATTACCTTCTTTAAACTGAACTTCAAAAATAGATTCTATTCCATTCTTATTGGCTGGTTCAAAGGCATCCTCATAATTATTCCATAAATCATATCCGGTTACTTCTTTCAATACTTTTTCAGCTTCACTCCAATTTTTTCGAGCAATATATACATTTCCTAAAAGAGTTCTCGCTGCCCCAGAAGTAGCCCGTCCAAGTTCTTGTTTACTTTTATCAGGCAACAACTCAATAGCTAGTTTTGCATCTTTAATAATCTGTTCATAAACAGCATCTACTTCTGATAAAGGCAAAGCTGTTTCTTCCATGGTCTTTACTGGAGTCAAATGTAAAGGCACAGAACCAAAATATTGAACCAAATCAAAATAAGCCAAAGCCCGTAGAAAATATGCTTGCCCTTTAATATTATTCTTTACAGATTCATCAAAATCAACTCCATCTATTGGTTCCAAAAGATAATTGACATTAGAGATAATACTATAATTTGTCACATATTTATGATAAGGAACACTGTTATTCGCATCATCCAAAAAATCTTTTACAAATTCAGCTGAGATTGTTCCTCTGTCTGTTGGATTATACACATAAGTTGTATTATCAGACCTTAATTCACCCATTGCCCATGCTCCATTACTTCCACTATATAAATCTCGTAACAAAGCATACGCACCATTTATTCCCTGTTCAAAATCACTTTGTGATTTATAATAAACTTCAGAACTTAGTGATGTCTCAGACGGTATATCTAGGAAATTATCACAGCTTCCTAATAATGAAGCAAATAATATTGTATATAAAGATACTCTAATTTTCATAACTTTTTTCTTTTAAAATGAAACATTTAGTCCAACAGTAAATGTCCGCGGTATAGGATAAGTAGAGAAATCTATACCTTGCAACAACGCATTAGGAGCATTTCCGTCAAAATCAACCCCAACTTCCGGATTTGCATATTTATATTTAGTAAAAACAAACGGTTGTTGTACACTTGCATACAAACGTAAACTCTTTACATACTTAAGAATATGAGTAGGGAATGTATACCCGAAAGTAATATTTTTAACAGTCAAATGACTTCCGTCACAAATAAACCTAGAATGTAAAATATCTCTTTCACGACCTGTACCACTAGTACTCTTTCCGTATTTCCCTGCACCTGGATTTTCGGGAGAACGCCATCTGTCTTTTACTTCTTTCAATACATTAAAGTTACCATCCAAATTGGTTGTTCCTTGTTCACTCACAGCCACAATCTTATTTCCATAAGAACCTGAGCAAATAATAGATAAATCAAAATTCTTATAAGAAAAATTATTTGTAAACCCAAAAGTAAACTTAGGATATGGATTTCCTAATTCAGTCTTGTCTCCTCCCATGTCATCATAAGTTATACTTCCATCTCCATTTACATCTTTAAACTTAATAGTACCAACTTCAGAGTCTACAGCCTTCGGAGAGCTATCATAATCTGCCTGATCCACATATACCCCTTCTTGTACCATACCATAAAATTGACCTATTCTGCCTCCTACCTTGGTGATAGTTTGCACAATTCCTGTAGACGCCAGCATATAATCACTCATACCTGATAAAGCCAGCACCCTATTATCACTAAAAGCGATATTGAAATTAGTATCCCATTTGAAAGCTCCCACGAGGTTATGTGAGTTAATACTAATTTCATGACCCCAGAATTTTATTTTACCCACATTTCCTGTAATTGTAGAAAAACCCGATTCTCTTGGGACAGACAAGGAATAAAGCAAATTATCCGTAATTTTTTTGTAATAGTCATAAGTAAGAGTAATACGATTATTCAGGAAAGAAAAATCTATACCTAAATCTAATTGTTTTGTTTTTTCCCATCCTAAATTTGAGTTTCCCAAATTAGTTACCTGACTTCCGTTCACAACCGTACTCCCAAATACTCCCCCTTTTGTAATATTGATTGTGTTATATTGGGTATAATTCCCTATATTATTATTACCTATTACTCCATAACTACCACGTAATTTCAACAATGAAACCCATGAAAGCTTCTTCATAAAGGCTTCATCACTAACTAACCATCCCGCAGATATAGCAGGGAAATTACCCCAGCGGTTATTCATTCCAAAACGTGAAGAACCATCCCTACGTATACTAAATCCCAACAAATAACGTCCTTTAAAATCATAATTAAATCTACCCAAATAAGACATCATACTCCATTCTTGAACATCCATTGTTGGATTATTCTTTATTAAAGCAGCATTTATTGTCTGAATACGGTCATCAGCAAAATTATACCCAGACACAACTCCATATTGAGCATGATACTTTTGAACAGTAAATCCAAGTAAGGCATCAATATGATGGTCACCAAAATTTTTTGAATAGTTAGCTGTCGTTTCCGAAAGATAAGAATAATAATCATTATCTTCTTCCCTCAAATTAGCATTAAGAGCGCTTGGTTCTGAATTAAAAGCCCTTCCAGCAGTAGAAGGCTGAAAATAATGTCTGTCTTCATACCCTAAATCTGTACTAATGCTAGTTTTTAAAATTAAATTCTTAACAGGTTCATATTCAAAATAAGCATTAGCCAATATACGCAATGTTTTATATGCATTCTCTGTATCCTGAATAGAGCGTACCCAGTTAGGAGTAGGATTCATAGTAACCCCCTCCGTTGTTACAGATACAGGCATATTTCCGTCCTCATCTTGATATGGAAGAATGGGAGGAGTTAAATTTGCATTAGCCAATAAGCCGCCACCTCCAAAAAATGCTCCATCACTTAATGGGCGATTCTCAAAAGTATAAGTAGGTGCGATATTAAAGGCTACCTTCATCTTGGGATTTATTTTATACAATGTATTAGAACGCAAAGAAATACGTCTATAATCTGAGTTTAAGACCACTCCATCCTGATTAAAATATCCTAAGACAGTTGAATTCTGAAGTTTTTCAGAACCAGACTGAATAGAAACATTATAATCTTGTATTAAGGCATTCCTCAACATTGTATCATACCAATTATATCCTTCTCCGTATTGAGATGGATTTTGAAAAGCTTCTGGAACAGGCTGTCCTAAATCTTCATAATGTTCTTTTCGGAATTGTGCCCATTCTGTTCCATTCATCATATCTGGCCTACCTTTTTCAGGAACAACCTGAACTCCCCAATATCCATTAAAACTTACGTTTGTTTTACCTGTTTTTGCTCCCTTTGTCGTAATCAATACAACTCCAAATGCAGCCCGCGAACCATATAAGGCTGTTGCAGCAGCATCTTTCAATACGGTCATTGACTCTATCTCATTAGGGTTCAAATTATTAATATCACCCACAATCGGAAAACCATCTACCACATACAATGGGCTTGAATCTGTGGATAAAGATGCAGCACCACGAATTCTAATATTCATTCCCTGTCCTGGAGCACCAGTCCCTTGATTAATCTGAACTCCAGTAATCTGACCTTGAAGTTTTTGCGCAAATTGTGCTGCCGGAATATCGCCAAGCTCATCAAATTTCACCGTTTCCATTGAACCCGTTACATTTCGTTTTGTTTGCGTTCCATAAGCCAAAATAACAACTTCATCTAGATTCTGAGTATCCTCTTTCAATACCACAGAAAGAGGTTTTACTGAAGATGCAATCTCTACCGAACGATAACCTATATAAGAAATATCCAGTAAAGCTCCTTTACCTGTTTCCAAAACAAAATTTCCATCTAAATCTGTGATTGTACCGTTTGATGTCCCTTTCTCTTTAACAGTTGCACCTATAATCGGCTCTCCATTCGCATCAACAACCCGTCCTTTTACCTTAGAAGTGACAGCTGTAGCTGTACTTGTCCCTTTCTTTAAAATAATCTTCTTATTCTGAATCTGATAAGTTATTCCGTCTTGCCCTGCTAAAATTTGCTTAATCGCATCTTCTATTTTCCCATTTTGAACAGATATAAACACATTTTTTTTGGGTATCCAAGTCCTCAGATGAAAATACAAATGAATACCCTGACGACTTCTTCAACTGTTCCATCGCCTCCTTTACCGTTACATTACCGGTTTTCAGTGTAATATTCTGAGAAAAGACCGATAAGTTCAGGCAAAGCGCAGCCGAGGCTACTAACATAGCCTTATTGAAATATCTCATAATTCTGTTGATTTTTAATTAAATAACTAAAAGTAAGAATTGTAAGAATCGAAGAATACCTATCTTTGCGGCATCTTTGATTCAAGTTTTTGCCCTATGCAGAAGACTTGTAAACTTACAAGGAGGATGTGCCCGCATCTTCCTTGTTTTTTATGTCTTCACTTTATAAACTTTATCAGCCGGAAGATTCTATGTTCATGGTGTTTCTCTTTTTAAGGTTTGACAAATTAGTTAATAAAGAATGTATTTCTCATTTTCGTATCGATACTTCATACGATTGGTCGAAGCAATGGTTTCCAGTACTTCTTCTATAGTATTACCCATCACCTTGAAGCTGCCGTAGAAACGACGATTCTTCAGGCTGTCGGCTATCTCAATTCGTACGTCGTAGCTACGCATCAGTTTCTTGGCAATGTCTTCCAATAATTCCTCGTCGAAGAACAGCTCATCATTTGTCCATAACATGGAATTCTCTGTACGAGCTCTCAATTTCACCATTTCGCCCGTACGCTTGTTCAGCACCATTTTCTCATTAGGAGAAAGATATAAGTCTGACATGGATTTCAAACTATTATGCAAGGCAACCTTTCCCTCCAATAGACTCACCGTCACTTCTTCATCATCCGAGTAGTTCTTGAAATTGAACTTGGTACCCAATACACGCAAGTCTACTTCATGCGTATGTATTTCAAAAGGAAGGTCTTGATTATGAACTACCTCAAAATAACCTTCTCCTTCCAGACTAAGCTGACGGTTGTCCACGCCAAATCCCTGCGAATAGGTGATTTTGGAACCGGCATTCAGCCACACTAACGTACCGTCCGGCAAATACAACTTGGTACGTGCTCCCAGCGGAGCCTCTACCACCATATCCGAGAACGTCTGACGAAGTGTTTCCTGTCCTTTCCAGTAACCGGCCAGCGGAAGCAGCACAATCAATATCACGGCTGCCACCCGGTAGAAGGTCTTCCATGAGAAACGGTACATTTTCGGCTCTTTCTTTCCGATTCGTTTCTGGAAACGGGCAAAAGCTTCTTCCTTATCGAACACCTTATCTTTTACAGCCACTCCCGATGAAAACCAGACTTCTATCTGATTACGGACATACATACGGTTCTCGTCCGACTGCTGACTCCAGCTTTTCAATTCCTGAAAAGCATCTGCCGTCAAACTACCGGAAAGGTATTCCGCAATCAACTGATCAATCCGTTCATTTTTCATTTCTTCGTGCTGCATAATTTGCTGTGTTTATAAGTAAGACAAAAAAGAGAAAAAAGAGGGTAGTCAAAAAAGAAGATTTTTTTCAATTTCCCAGAAAAATATACCACACGAGCAGCTTCAGATAGCCTGACATGCGTTTCTGAAGAAAAGCCAATGCATTCTTTATGTGATACTTAACTGTATTGACAGAGATATTCAACTCGCGGGCTATTTCTTCGTATTTTTTTTGTTCGAAACGACTTTTTTTGAAAACCACACGACATTCTTCCGGCAGGGCCTCAATACTACGTTCGAGTTCTTCCTCCAGTTCCTGCTCCAACAGATAACCTAACGGATGGTCTTTCTCTATAAATAAGGTATCCAGAAATTCCGCATTCTCGGGAAGGGAAAAAGAAGAAAACTGCAATTCTTCACGATGCGCAAGCGAATTCAGTTCATTCAAGCAACGGTTGCGAACCGATTTCATCAAATAGGCTCTCAAAGAATAGGTGATTTCCACCTCACTTCGATGTTCCCACAAATAAAAGATGGCATCATCTACCACCTCCTCCGACAAAGACGTGTCATGAAGAAACAAATCAGCGAAACGGCAGAGAGGGACATAGTGCCGGTCGTAGATGCGTCTGAAAGCAGATTCATTTCCACATCGCAGTTCTTCTATCAGTTGTTTTTCCGTCATAGATTGATTCATACTCAGCAAATTTAGAGATTTTCTGCTTATATTCACGGTTTTCCTTCATTATTTAATGTAAGGATATACCCAAGTAAAAGAAAAGCAGGCCTAATAATCTGCAAACCCAGCAGAATTAACTCAAAATTCAGTAATATATTCCTCAAAACGCTTTGAAAAATTCTCTGTTTCACAGTGCGGGATTTGTATCCCACAGTGTGAAATATGTATCCCACACTGTGGTTTTTATATTTCACACTGTGAAACAGAGAATTTGCCTTTGCAATCCAAAAAATATGAACTGACAAACGGATATTTCCTTCCTAATCCGGAAAAGAATAAAAATTTATCGTTTTTCGATAAAATATTTCTGTTTTTCTTTTGCAGTTCAAAAATAATACCTACATTTGCATATCGAAAAACGATAAATATTTATCGAATACAAGCGCAAACAAACACTATTATTTACACACAAACACGTACAATTATGAAAAAGACATTCACAAAAAAGACACTGGTAGCAGGAATCGCTGCTGCATTGATGACATTGACAGCCACAAATGTAAACGCAAAAGAAACCTTCATTTACGGACAGAACCAGCAAAGCCTGATTGTTTCTACCTTGAATGAAGACGGCAAAACACTTACTCCCAAGTGGAAGTACGAATACCAGTACGACACGTTGGGAACCATGACCGAAAAAAAGCTTACCGATGGGATGCAGAACAAATGACCTGGACACCAGCCTATCTGCTGACCTGGAGAACTGAGGGGCCAACCCTTCAGAAGCTTTCTGAAAACAAATAAACTAACCATTTAAAAACGCACACATTATGGGACGCACTATCAAATTATTACTGTATTTCTTCGCTTACCAATTAGCTTTCATGGGAGTAGCCATCTGTGGATATATGTTGTATCAAGGCAGTTATGAGGTTCCACAGACACCCGACAGCCTGTATACAAACCTTATCATGCTGGCACAAATCCTCTCCACCGCGGCAGTAGGTATCCATCTGTTAGCAGGAAAATATGTGGGACTGGACCAAAAGACTTGGGGGTATCACAACTCACCTAAACTGTTAGCAACCTCAGTGGTATTTATTGTAGCGATGGGCTTATGGAGCAACTACTTCAATGAGCTGGCCGACTTACCTAACAACATGCAGGAGGCATTCGAAATGATAATGCGTAACCCACTGGGCATCATTTCCGTGGTTATCATGGCTCCCATTGTAGAGGAACTGCTGTTCCGTGGAGCCATTCAGGGACATTTACTTCGCAAATGGAAACATCCGGCAGGAGCCATCGTACTTTCGTCATTGATTTTCGGAGTAGTGCATGGCAACTGGGTACAGGCTCCATTCGCCTTCGTAACCGGATTGGCACTGGGATGGATGTATTATCGCACAGGCAGTCTGTTGCCCGGCATCCTGATGCACTTTGTCAATAACAGCGCAGCCGTAGCTTCTTTCTTATTAGCAGACGATCCGAATGCTACCATGGTTTCTACTTACGGACAAACGGGAGCTGCGCTTATGGCGGCTGGAGGAATGGCTCTTACCATCATCTGTGTGCTGTTCATTCAAAAGAAACTGGTTCCGCAGCCGGCAGTATGGCATCAGCCTGCTCAGGCAGAAACAATCGAAATAGAGAATAAAAAATGATTTGACCATTTAAAATCTTCATCTGCATTATGAAAAAGAGACTGAATATATTCTGTGTATGCATGATTGCTGCTTTCCTGTTGTCCGTTTCCGGGAATGTATACTTAATTATAGAAATGTTTATAAACGGAGTAGAAGTAGGCATGAAGGCTGCACAAGGAGAAATCACTGAGATACCTCAATATAAAATGGTACACGTCTTGCCTACTGACATGATGGAAACGACCGGAACAGTCACCAACTTGAAAGACGGCAGACAACTGGCTGTCAAACCGATTACAGCTCTTGTGGAATGCCCCTATTCCCATTCCAGCCATGGCTTTGAAGTGCTGCAAGGACTCATCGGCTTTATTGTCATTATCGGATTTGTCTATGCAACTGTCTATTTCGCCAAACTGATGATACACATCAACCGAAACATCGTGTTCGACTGGATTAACGTAAAACACCTGCGCCGCGTCGGATGGAGTCTGACAGGAATGTGTGTGCTTTCTTTTATTAGTGTCTGGATTTCAAATCATCAGCTTGCACAATACATTGAACTGGCAGGAAGCAAATTGAATATATTAGTTACCTTCTCTGATTCCACACTGATTTTAGGCTTTGTCGCCCTCTTAGCTTCAGAAGTGTTTGCCATCGGCTTACGGTTGAAAGAAGAGAATGAATTGACCATTTAACTTTGAATGCAAAGATGAAAACTACTAATACTAAATGGAAAGCTGCAACCGGTATCATTCTGACCATGATACTTACCTTGATGCTGCTGACCATCATTTACTGGCTGTTCATCGAGCAACAGATAGAAACACGTTCCCACCGCGTGTTAGTCATGATGGGAATGATTTACGGTGGGATGTACCTACACCATGTATTGATAAAACGCTATACCTGCTGGTGGAAGGTATTGACTGAAAAAAAAAAGAAAACTAAACTGAATAATTTATGCCGATTATCGTAAATCTAGATGTGATGATGGCGAAACGAAAGATTTCGCTGGGAGAGCTTGCTGAAAGGATTGACCTAACGCCGGCAAATCTCTCTATTTTGAAAACAGGAAAAGCCAAGGCCATACGTTTCTCCACCCTGGAAGCAATCTGCAAAGAACTGGACTGCCAGCCGGGAGATATATTGGAATACAGAGTGGAAGAATGAGTCTAATATGTAGCAAGAATGCAGCTATCCGGAATGAAAAATCTCAGATAGCTGCATTTAAATTACCATTCAAATAATTTGCTTCTTGATAATAAGCAGGCTCCTATAACTCCAGCTTTAGCTTGTAGCTTAGACAATACAACAGCCGAATCTTTGCTTACTAAATTTAAAGAATACTTACGTATAGCTGTCTTTATAGGTTGTAAAATATAATCCTCCGTCAAAGCCAAGGTTCCTCCAATTACAACTAGTTCTGGATTAAATAAATTTATCAACCCGGCGAGATAGCGACCTAACTTACGGCCTATCTCCTCAACCAGTTCAATACACAGAATATCTTCCTTGTTGGTCGCATCTACGATTTCTTCTAATGTGACAGACGTTTCTCCTGTAAGAATCCTTTTTGAAAGAATAGAACTTTGACCACTTTTCACTTTTTCACAAAGAATCCGATGTAAGGCTGAGCCTGAAACTTCTGTTTCCAGACAGCCTTTTTTTCCGCAACGACAAATTATCTCGTTATCAAACACACTAAAATGACCAAATTCACCTGAAAAGCCGGAACGACCTGTATAGATTTTCCCATCAATAATAAAAGCAGAACCTAATCCCCAGCTAATATTGATAAAAACAATATCTTTTTCTCCTTTCACAGCACCCTTCAACAATTCTCCGTAAGCCATTGCACGAGTATCGTTATCAATGCTTACAGGAATACCTATCTTTTCACCCAGAATCTCCGCCAAAGGACGTTCTTCAAAATTGAACATGCTGAAACTATACCCTTCTTCAGGATTTACCCGCCCTGAAATATTTACCCCAACCTGAAGGATTCTTTCTTTGACAGTTTCATGCTTATCGATAAAATTACGGATATGTAGAGTCAACTCTTCCAAACTTTCCAGCGTATTATAAAGCCGGCACTCAACTCCCATCTGAACATCTACCATATCACCCGTGAAATTCATCAGACCGATGTTCAAACAAGAAGCTTTGATATCGACTCCTACCATATAGGCAGAATCAGGATTCAAGCCATAGAGATTGGGAGGTCTACCTTCACTGGTCTCTTGTTTTCCATAATTCATAATATACCCTTCTTCTACCAGCTCCATTACAAATTTAGTCACTGTAGGGATACTCAAATCTATATCCTTTGCCAGATCGGGAATAGTAGATGAATGGTTATGCATCAGATAAGTAATGATACGCTTCTGGGTAAGCATATTTTTTGTTCCACTTCCTAATCCTTCAATTAATCTTTGTACCATAGTCACAGCATTTAGGGTTAAACCTATAGTAATCTATATTATATTCTGTTTTAGTTCCTACAACTTCATTAATAAATTATTATATTTAAGGCTTTTAAATTTAGAAATCCCTTATTAACTTTTACCTAATAATAGGACTGCTAAAATAATAAAATTAATAATACCATACAATAAAACAAAGTATTAATTATATCGGGAAGCTCTCAAAAAATCTTTCATTAAATAGCCATTATTTTAAATATTATGCTTATTTTAGCATACATGAGTTTCTACAACCTTAACCTGATAAAAACATCGTTATGAAAAAATTATTTTTGATTTTAGGCATACTAATTGCCCAATGCACAATAAATATGGCACAAGTTCCTACGCTGCTTCCTGATTACCCTATTACAAAAGGCGTATCTGCACCTTTCGCCGGCTTTATAAGAAACTGGCTAATTGTGGGGGGAGGTTGCAATTTCCCGACAATTCCTGCAGCCGAAGGAGGGGAAAAAGCCTATTACAATCAATGCTATGCACTGGATATTCATGCCGCATCTCCTCGTTGGACAAGAATCTCTGATCTTCCCTGTTCCGTAGCGTATGGTTGCAGTGTAGAAACCCCTCAGGGACTAGTCTGCATTGGGGGAATGAATGCAGATTCTTGTCTGACCAGCGTATTCCGGATTCAAAAAGATCCTTCCTCTGAAAGCTTTCGAATCCACCAGCTACCTTCTCTTCCTGAAACAATAGACAACGCCTCCGCCACAATGTTGAATGAATGTATCTACATCACAGGAGGAAATCAACAACTGCGACAAAACGCATTATACAAACTGGACTTAAAAACATGTGACAGATGGCAAAAATTACCTTCCTTCCCTGGACCTCAACGAGTACAACCTATTCTGGTCAATGATGGAAAGAAGCTTTATTTGATTGGAGGTTTTCAAGCCCCATCGGATTCTTCTGCCAGTATCCTTTCACATGACATATTATGTTATACTCCAAAAACTGACCGTTGGGAATACGATTCTCACATTCCTTATCAGGGAAACAAAGAAAAACGTTGCATGGCAGGAGGTAGCGGTGTGCAGACAGACACACATCTTATCCTGACAGGAGGAGTTAATTATCACATCTTCAAAAACGCACTGGATGGAAAAGCAGGAAAAGATTATTTAACTCACGCCCCCTCTTGGTACAAATTTAATAATGATATCCTATTTTATGACTTTACCCATAAAACATGGACCATAAAGACAAATATTTCAGGTATGGCACGTGCAGGAGGCATCCTGCTACATCGTGAAGGTTATTTATATATGATATGCGGAGAAATAAAACCAGGCATAAGAACTCCAAAAATTACAGTTTATCCTCTCAAAAAAGAAGAATAATTTCAAAATAAGCACATAAAACCTTGTAATATAAAAATTATATCCTTATTTTTGTAGCTATTAAATAAACTAATTTATTAAATATAATATTATGGAAAAGATTATTGGACTAATTGATGCCCCGTTTACTCCATTTTATGAAAATGGTGAAGTAAATTATGAACCCATTGCTGCTTATGCAAAAATGTTAGCAAAAAATGGACTGAAAGGTGTGTTTATCAACGGTTCATCTGGCGAAGGCTACATGCTGACCGAAGAAGAACGTATGAAACTGGCAGAAGAATGGGTGAAAGCTGCTCCCGAAGGTTTCAAGGTAATTGTACACGTAGGAAGCTGCTGTGTAAAGGCAAGCAAGATGCTGGCCGAACATGCTCAAAAGATTGGTGCATGGGGTATCGGTGCCATGGCTCCTCCATTCCCGAAAATTGGCCGTATCGAAGAACTGGTGAAATATTGTGAAGAAATCGCAGCAGGCGCACCCAACCTTCCTTTCTATTATTATCACATTCCGGCATTCAATGGCGCTTTCTTACCAATGGTAGAATTGCTGAAAGCTGTAGACGGAAGAATTCCTAACTTCGCAGGTATCAAATATACATACGAAAGCATTTACGAATACAACCAGTGCCGCTTGTACAAGAACGGAAAATTCGACATGTTGCACGGCCAGGATGAGACCATTCTTCCGTCATTGGCTATGGGCGGTGCACAAGGTGGTATCGGTGGTACAACTAACTATAACGGTATCAACCTGGTTGGCATCATCGATGCATGGAAAGCTGGTGACATCGAAAAAGCACGCGAACTGCAGAACTTCTCTCAGGATGTGATCAACGTGATTTGCCATTACCGCGGCAATATCGTAGGTGGTAAACGAATCATGAAGCTTATCGGGCTGGATTTGGGTAAGAACCGTACTCCGTTCCAGAATATGACAGACGAAGAAGAAGCACGCATGAAGGCTGAACTGGAAGCCATCAACTTCTTTGACCGTTGCAACAAATTCTAAATCCATCCTTATGTCTATAGAAACTTACGCTAAATATTGGGCCGAGAACTACAAGGAAGATCTCACCCATAACATCATGCCATTCTGGTTGAAGAATGGTCTTGACAAAGAACACGGTGGCATATACACCTGCGTAGCACGCAACGGTCAGTTGATTGACACCACTAAATCGGTCTGGTTTCAGGGACGCTTTGCTTTCATTTGCTCGTACGCATATAATAATATTGAGAAAAATCCTGAATGGCTGGATGCTGCAAAGCTTACACTCGATTTCATCGAAAAGCATTGTTTCGACACTGATGGAAGAATGTATTTCGAGGTAGCAGCAAACGGAACTCCGCTCCGGAAAAGAAGATATGTATTTTCTGAAAGTTTTGCTGCCATCGCCATGTCGGAATATGCACTGGCTACCGGTAATAAGGAATATGCCCAAAAAGCACTTGACTTATTCAAGCGCATGCGCCATTTCCTGAATACTCCAGGTATACTTGAACCGAAATATTTACCCACGGTTCAGGCACAAGGCCATTCCATCACCATGATTATGGTCAATGTGGCTTCCAGCATCAAGAAAGTCATTTCCGATCCTGAACTCGATGCACAGATTGAAGAATCTATTTATGCATTGAAAAACTATTTCATGCACCCTGAATTCAAGGCTTTACTGGAAATGGTTGGCCCTAAAGGAGAATTTATCGATACAATGAATGGCCGTACCATCAATCCGGGACATTGTATCGAGACCTCTTGGTTCTTGTTCGATGTAGCACGTAACATGAACGATAACAAAGAGCTCATTGACATGGCTCTGACCATTCTTGACTGGTCCTGGGAATGGGGATGGGACAAACAGTATGGAGGTATCATCAATTTCAAGGATTGCAAGAATCTTCCTCCACAGGATTATTCACAAGACATGAAATTCTGGTGGCCACAAACAGAGGCCATCATCGCTAACTTATATGCATATAAACTGACCAAGGACGAGAAATACCTGAAACGTCACAAACAAATCAGTGACTGGACGTATGCTCACTTTCCTGACAGTGAATTTGGAGAATGGTACGGATACTTGCACCGTGACGGAACAGTAGCCCAACCTGCGAAAGGAAACCTTTTTAAAGGTCCTTTCCATATTCCAAGAATGATGATAAAAGGATATACATTATGTAAAGAAATACTTGCCGGAGAATAATCCGGCAAGTTACATTACTAACTGAATAACCATAATATATGAAAAACTCAAAAATTTATCCGTGGATTGTTGTAGGCCTACTATGGGGGGTGGCATTGCTTAACTATATGGACCGACAAATGCTTAGCACCATGAAAGATGCGATGCAGGTCGATATTGTAGAACTGCAATCAGCTACCAATTTCGGCTATCTGATGGCAATCTTTCTCTGGATTTACGCACTGATGAGTCCCGTATCGGGTGTCATAGCCGACCGTATGAGCCGCAAATGGCTGATTGTTGGAAGTTTGTTCGTATGGTCTTCCGTAACCTATCTGATGGGAATAGCCGAAACTTTCAACCAAATTGTCTTTCTGCGTGCTTTAATGGGAGTGAGCGAAGCACTCTACATTCCCGCCGGACTTTCCTTGATTGCAGACTACCACACCGGAAAATCTCGCTCTTTAGCCGTAGGTATCCACATGACCGGTTTGTACACAGGACAAGCTATTGGAGGATTCGGAGCGACTGTAGCCGATGCTTTTTCCTGGCACACCACTTTCCATTGGTTCGGTATCATCGGAATTGCCTATGCCGTAATTCTGATGTTATTTTTACATGACAAAAAAACAGAGATTCTTCCTACAGAAAAACTGCAAGCCAATCCACAAAAAGAGAAAGAGAGCGTCTTTACCAGTCTGAAATCCTTGCTAACCAACGTAGCTTTCTGGGTAATCTTACTCTACTTTGCAGCCCCAAGTCTCCCCGGATGGGCTACCAAAAACTGGCTCCCGACCTTGTTCGCCGAAAACCTTGATTTACCCATGTCACAAGCCGGACCTATCTCTACTATAACCATCGCCGTATCTTCGTTTATCGGAGTCCTTATTGGCGGTCCTTTATCGGATAAATGGGTACAGAAAAATCTACGTGGACGCGTATATACCGGAGCTATCGGTTTGGGACTGACCATTCCGTCACTACTTCTATTAGGATTCGGACATAATCTGGTAGCAGTAGTAGGTGCCGGACTGCTGTTTGGTATCGGCTATGGAATTTTTGATACTAATAACATGCCTATCCTCTGTCAGTTTGTATCTCACAAACAACGGGCTACTGCATATGGAGTGATGAATATGATTGGCGTATCTGCCGGTGCTTTCATTACTCACCTTTTAGGACGATGGGGTGATAGCGGCAATTTAGGAGCCGGTTTTGCCATGCTAGCCATCGTGGTGGCTATTGCTCTTGGCGTACAGTTGTATTTCTTACGTCCTAAAACTGACAATATGGAATAACTAAAAACTTTTATATATTATGATTGTTTCCAATTTACAAAATAGTAGCAGAATCGAACCGCTACATCCTTTATTTAAACAATTGTTCGATTACGTAAAGAGTCACGACTTACTGCATACACCATGTGGAAGAATAGAACTGGATGGAGATAACCTGTTTATCAACAACGTAAATCCCACATGCGTGAAAGAAGCTGAGCAGGTTCTGGAAGTACATCGTGACTACATTGATATACATATCCTCCTGGAAGGGAAAGAACGTATCGGTTGGAAAGCCATTGAAGATGTAAACCAACTGAAACAAGCATATCAGGAAGAAGGTGATTGCGCACTCTATTCAGATGTACCCACCACCTTTGTTGATTTACTTCCCGGACAATTTGCTATCGTATATCCGGAAGATCCACATGCACCTGTAATTGGAGAAGGGAAAATAAGAAAACTAATAGCAAAAGTAAAAATCTAAACCAGCAACTGCATTATGAAAAAACTATTATCCTTATGTATCGGAATGCTTTCCATCGGTCTGCACGCTGCTGATACTGTCTTTGTTAAAACTCCACAAGTACCGATATTAATAGAAAGACATGATAATGTTTTGGCTTATCTGCGTCTCGATGCCAAAGAAACAAAGACCCTTGACAATGTCACTATCTCGTTCGACAAGAACGTACCTTTGTCACAAATCAAAGCTATTAAATTGTATTATGGAGGAACAGAAGCCCCACAAGACAGAGGGAAAAAACGCTTTGCTCCCGTAGAATACATTTCCAGCAACAATCCGGGACAAACCCTTTCGGCTAATCCGTCCTATTCTATAAAAAAAGCAGAAGCAACACCTAAGAGCAATACTCTGACACTCGAAGGAAAACAAAACCTCTTTCCTGGATATAATTTCTTCTGGATTAGCATAGAAATGCAGCCTACCGCTTCACTACATACAAAAATCTGTGCAGAAGTAACTCAAGTAAAAGGTGACGGAAAAATTATACCTACAAAAAGTACAACTAAACAAAAAGTCGTACAAAGAATGGCAGTAGGAGTTCGCCATGCAGGTGATGACGGTTCAGCCGCTTTCCGTATTCCCGGACTGGTTACTACAAACAAAGGCACTTTGTTGGGAGTATACGATGTACGTTACAACAGCAGTGTAGATTTACAAGAACATATCGACATAGGTCTCAGCCGCAGTACAGATGGAGGAAAAACATGGGAGAAAATGCGCTTGCCTCTATCGTTCAAAGAATACGGTGGACTTCCTTCAGCTCAGAATGGTGTAGGTGACCCTTCTATCTTAGTAGACACCAAAACTAACACTGTATGGATTGTAGCAGCATGGACGCACGGAATGGGTAACCAGAGAGCATGGTGGAGTTCACATCAGGGAATGGACTTGAACCATACCGCTCAATTGGTACTTGCCAAAAGTACAGATGATGGAAAGACCTGGTCAGAACCAATCAATATCACAGAACAGGTGAAGCTTCCGGAATGGTATTTTTTATTGCAAGGACCGGGACGAGGCATCACAATGGAAGATGGTACATTGGTATTCCCCATTCAGTTTATCGACAAAACCCGAATCCCCAATGCGGGTATCATGTATAGCAAAGACCGTGGAGAAACATGGACCATACACCACCATGCACGTACAAACACTACAGAAGCACAAGTGGCAGAAGTTAAACCTGGCACTTTAATGCTGAACATGAGAGACAACCGAGGAGGAAGCCGCGCAGTATATACTACCAAAGATTTAGGTAAAACTTGGAAAGAACACGAATCATCTCGTACTGCCTTAATAGAACCCGTATGTATGGCTAGTCTGATTAGTGTAAAAGCGAAAGACAATGTATTGGGTAAAGATCTTTTAATTTTCTCCAACCCCAATTCAACAAATGCCCGCAAAGACATGACAATTAAAATCAGCATGGATGGAGGAAATACCTGGAGTCCGGAACATCAGCTTCTGTTAGATGAAGGATACAATTGGGGATATTCCTGCCTGACAATGATAGATAAAGAAACTATCGGTATACTATATGAAAGCAGTGTAGCTCACATGACTTTCCAAAGCATCAAGCTAAGAGATATTATAAAATAATTTATTATATAAAGATTTCCATAAAAGAAGGGATATCAATTATGATATCCCTTCTTTTATGGCTGAATATCAGCATATATAAATAATATTTTTATCATTATACATATAATCAGAACCATAATAAAAGAAATTCAGCTTTATAAACTATCGGCAGAAACAGAAATACAATACAAATAAAATCGACATTTTATAAAATATTTTATCAAATAATTGTGATATCAAATTTTTATTTCTATATTTGTCGCATGCAAATAGACGTATTAATAAAATTCATTTTAAAAAGGCCTTAAGTTAACTGAAGAATCATCAATCGCAAACTTTAACCTTATATATGCATGAATTATGAATAGAAAAATGAAGTCAGTCGGTATGTGGCTGTTACTAGGCAGTTTATCTACGGGTATGGCATATGCGGACTTATCAAAAAACGAATCTGAAATTGACATTGTACAACAATCTGGTATATGTCAAGGTATTGTGAAAGACGCAACAGGTGAATCTGTCATTGGAGCTTCTGTAATAGTAAAAGGAACTACAAATGGAACAATTACAGACATTGACGGAAACTTCTCTCTATCAAACGTAAAGAAAGGGGATGTTATTGAAATTTCTTTCGTAGGATATATTACACAAACCATAAAATGGGATGGTACTCCGATTAACATCATTCTGAAAGAAGATACCCAAACATTGGAAGAAGTTGTCGTAACCGGATATGGTGGTTCACAGAAACGAGCTGCATTGACTACGGCCATTTCAAAAATGGATGATCAAGTTCTGAAAAATGCTGCTATGAGTAACGCAGGACAGGCTTTACAAGGTTCTGTAACAGGTTTGCGAGTTATCAATACAACAGGACAGCCTGGAGCTGAACCTGATATCACTCTTCGTGGTGGAGCAACAATTACCGGTGGTAATAGTAAAGCATTGATTGTTGTTGATGGTATTATTCGCGAAAGCATGAGTGACATCAACCCTTCAGATATTGAATCTATACAAGTATTGAAAGATGCCGCTTCTACTGCTATCTATGGTGCACGTGCCAACGGAGGTGTTATCCTTGTAGAAACAAAAAGCGGAAAAGCAGGTAAAGCTTCAGTAAACTATAAATTTAAATTGGGTGTAAACTTTGCACGTTACGGATATGATTTCTGTAATGCCCACGATTATCTTTACTATAACCGTCTGGGTTATAAACGTTATACAAACAACGTACCGGGAGCAGCAAGCGTAGATACTCAAACTGGATATGGTACACAAAATGACCTTATCGACGTAAAATATCTAACCGATGAAAATTCTCATCTAAGAAATGAAGGTTGGTTAGTTATGGATGATCCATACTATGAAGGTAAACAGCTTCTTTATAAGGATTATAGTGGTCAGTTGGATGATGCAGTTTTTGCTAATACAGCTTTGACACAAGATCATTATGTAAATATTACCGGAGGAAATGATAAGGGTACTTACATGGCCAGCATGGGATATTACAATGAAGATGGTCAGATTAAGGGAACTGGGTACAAACGTTTCAACGGCTCTGTAAGCGGTACCTACAAGATTTTCCCATTCTTAAATGTGAAAGCCGGTGCTACCTACACATGGTCACAGCAACCATCGTTATGGATTGGTTCTTATGAATTATTCTATCGTACACGCTCACAACGTCCGACATGGAATCCATACAACGAAGATGGTTCGCCTGCATCAGGTTGGGGAACAGGTGATGGTAATCCTGAATATTATCGAGACAAACTGACTAGTGAAGATGGTACACGTAAAGCGACATATAACTTTGGTTTCGATCTGGATATTATTCCTAAAAAGCTGACATTCAGCGGAAACTCATCGCTTTACCATTATGATTATCAATATGAAACATTCAATAAATCATATCAAACTCAAACCTCATCAACACCCAATAATACACGTGATGCTAGTGCAAAGATAGAACGCTATACTCAGATTCAGGTCAATGGAACATTGAATTATAAGGATACATTCAAAGACAAGCACAATTTGGATGTAATGGTAGGAAGTGAATACTTCGGCTATAATGAGTTTATGATGGAAGCTAAAACTCAGAACTCTCCAACAGACGATATTCCAACTCTGAATGCTGGAGCTACACGTACATCTACTACTTCTCAAAAAACAGGTTACCGAATTGCATCTGTATTCGGTCGCATTAATTATAACTATCAGATGAAATATTTGCTTTCACTGGTGGCCCGCTACGACGGTATCTCTCGCCTGAAAGACAACCGTTGGGGTTTCTTCCCGGGAGTTTCTGTGGGATGGAATGTCACAGAAGAAGATTTCTGGAAAGAATCTAAAATTTCAGAAGTAATCAGCAACATTAAACCACGTTTAAGTTATGGAGTAAACGGTAACGTAAATGGTATCGGAAACTTTGATATTTACGGAATTTATAAACAGATTGGAGCAGGTAACTATGATGGTGCAACTGCATACTATAACTCTTCATTAATAAATACAGGACTAAGATGGGAACAGAGCCGTTCATTTGAAGCCGGTTTAGACTTAGGATTCTTCAACAATCGGTTAAGCTTCATCTTCGACTATTACAACAGAACAACAGATGATTTGCTAACCGATGTGAATCTGCCTGCATATACTGGTTTTTCAAGCATGAAAACCAACTTGGGAAAATTGCGTAACTCAGGATTTGAAATGGAGGTAAGAGCTAATATTCTGTCTAATGCCAAAGGTTTTAACTGGGAAGTTTCTGCTAACTTAACTTCAGTGTCAAACAAGGTTTTAAAATTACCTACAAGTGACAAACCATTTAACCAGATTGATGGTTATGAAGTGGCAGCTGGACTCTACAACCCTGAAACAGGAGAGACTCCGACCAAATGGATTGGCGGCTATAGAGAAGGTGGAAAACTCGGTGATATGATAGGTTATGTACAGAATCATATCTTTAGAGATTGGAATGATGTAAAAGCTAACGCCAACATGGTCATTGACGAAGTTGCCAACTTGTATGGACCAGGTATGGCCAATGAAATAAACCCACAGACAGGTGTAACTTATGCTGAATCAAACGGATGGAAACCCATAGAACCAGGAGATGTATGCTGGGAAGACATCAATAAGGATGGAAAGATTAACAGCCTTGACCGTGCTGTAGTTGGTAATATATTCCCTAAAGTAACAGGTGGATTCTCAACGACCTTATCTTACAAGAACTGGTCATTGTACGCACGTTTCGACTATGCCGTAGGACACACTATTTACAACGACTTAAAGGCCCGTTCTTTAGGACAGTATCAAGGACAGTTTAATATCATAGATAAAGTGCATGACACATGGAGTGAAACGAATCCTGATACGGATCTTCCAGTCTTCACTTATGCTGACCAGTTGAACAAGAAAAACATTACTCGTTCTAACAATGGTACTACAGCTATCGATAATAATAGTTCACGTTTCTATGAAAAAGGAGATTATCTGGCACTAAGAGAGATTACCCTCAGTTACTCTTTGCCAAAGAAATGGATTGGTAAAGCAGGTATGCAAGATGCATCTGTATATGTAACAGGACAAAATCTATTCTATATTACTGGATATGACGGTGTATCGCCTGAACCAGCCGTATCTACAGTTTACGGACGAGGTATTGATAATGGCCGTTATCCAACTCCTAGAACCTTATTGTTTGGCTTATCTGTAACATTCTGAAAAAACAACAATTATGAAAAAAATATTCAACTATATTATAGCCGGATGTCTGGCAACATCTTTTACTGGTTGCTTGGACATGGAACCTGTTAGTAGTATTACTGATGTAAACTATTGGAAAGACGCGGCTCAATTTGAGGCATTTAATGTGGGACTTCACGGTCTGCTCCGCGAAAGATCTTATACTATTTTCGAGTTAGGAGAACCTCGCGCTGATATTTACAATTCCAATCCATTCACTGGAGAAGCTACTCAAGGAGTGGAGAGAATGATTGACAACACCTTAAATGCAGCCAACCCAGTGATTAGTAATTATGGAGATTTCTATGTATTAATTAATCAATTAAACTTGATGATTAGTCATACTGAATCTACTGATTTACTAGATGCAAGTACTAAAAACTATTACCTAGGAGAAGCTTATGGTTTAAGAGCTTATGTATATTTCCATTTGCTACGTTCATGGGGTGATGTAGTACTCCAGTTAGATTATACGAATGGTAACTCCATTGATATAGGTAATCCTAGCAAAGCCGCTTCATCTGCAGCTGATGTAATGACCCAAATCAAAAAAGATATCCAAAGTTCAGAAGATGCCTTTGGTGATGACTATTCTTTCAAATACGGCAAATGCTATTGGTCAAAAGCAGCCACAATGATGCTGAAAGGAGAAGTTTACTTATGGAGCGGAAAACAAATGAATGGCGGAGAAAGTGATTACACTACAGCTAAGAATGCGTTAATGGCAGTAAAAACAGCTGGTGTAGGATTGTTGAACGACTTTAAAAAAGTATTTGCATACGATAATAAAGAAAATGACGAAATCATTTTCGCTATACATAACGGAAGAAACGAATACAGCCTCTGGAATGACCAATATCGTATGAATATGGTAATGAACCAGCAATTCTTCTCTTCTTACTGTGACGAAAATGGAACTCCATTATCTAATAGTGAAATTGCAGATATTAACGGACTTATACGTTACCAGATTGAACAAGATCTATACACTCAACTGTACCGTGAAGGAGACAGCAGAAAAGCAAATTCTTTAAAAGGAATTTATAACAAAGAAAATGAGCAAATTACATTCAAAGCGCCCATCGCTTATAAATTTCAGGGAGTATTATTGGATGGTGACGCAACTAGAAGCTGGCTAGATGACTATCCAATCTACCGATATGCAGACTGCCTGCTTGCATTAGCAACTGCCAAAGCCTTCTTAGGAGAAGATATTTCTGCAGAAATCAATGAAGTGCGTGAACGTGCCTATGGGACAGAATATTTTAACGAACATAGAAACGAAATAGCATACCCCAATGACAAAGATGCTTCCTTCTATGCCAATAACAGATTTGTAGGCAGTGATGACAATCCTATTGAAACTATTCTGAAAGAGAGAATGAGAGAATTCTTATTTGAAGGAAAACGCTGGTATGACATCCGCCTTATGGGAGATGATTATGCAACCAAATATTCTGATGCAAATTCTTCACGCTTGCTATGGCCTATTGACGAAAATACTTTAGGAGAAAATAGTGCACTAGAACAAACACCAGGATATTAAATCTTGAATAATAAGTTTAATTCCAAGAGGATATTCCTGAAAGGGAATATCCTCTTCTTCTATATATACCACCATGAAACGCTGCTTACTTACGATTTTCATTTTGCAACTATTTTTGCTCCCTTGCAAAGGGAATAATTTCTATCCTCTTCTACCTTATCCACAAAAAATAACTTTTACCGGAAAACAATTAGTATTAGATCAAATACATCTTGAAACAACAGAAAGTAGTATATCAAAAGAATGGAAAGACTGGCTACAAGGCAACAAGGCATTCTCAACCTCTGTACAAACCGATAAGATCATTAAAATTAGCATTATAGATAACTTACCTGAAATTCCTATTAATTCGAATGAAGGTTATAAACTAAAAATTACAGAAAAACAAATCTATGTCACAGCGACCTCTTCTACAGGAGTATACAGAGCTTTGCAAACTATACAACAATTGACTTGCAAAAGTAATGAATATCATTTTCTTCCTACCTGTGAGGTTATTGACTGGCCTGCTTTTCGCATCAGGGGATTTATGCATGATGTAGGACGTACTTATATTTCCATGGAAGAACTAAAGAAAGAAATTGATTTACTCAGTAAATTCAAAATCAACGTATTCCATTGGCATCTAACAGAAAATCAAGCTTGGAGACTGGAAAGTAAAATATACCCCGAACTCAATGCTCCTGAAAACATGAGCCGTATGCCTGGAAAGTATTACACCCTACAAGAAGCCAAAGATCTTGTGGCTTTCTGCAAACAGCGACATGTCACATTAATTCCCGAAATTGATATGCCCGGACATAGTGAAGCTTTTGTCAAAACCTTCCGAACTGATATGCAAAGTGAAAAAGGAATGACTATTCTAAAGCAACTCATGGATGAGGTGTGTGAAACATTTGATACACCTTATATACATATTGGTACAGACGAAGTACAATTTACAAATCCACAATTCGTACCAGAAATGGTAACCTATATTCGCCAAAAAGGAAAGAAAGTCATTTCATGGAACCCAGGTTGGCAATACCAAGCAGGCGAAATAGACATGACACAGCTATGGAGTTACCGAGGAAAAGCCCAATCAAGTATTCCAGCAATCGACAGCCGCTATCATTACATTAATCATTTTGATATTTTTGCTGATTTGGTAGCTTTATACAATAGCCGTATTTATAATCAAGATATGGGAAACGAAGATATTGCAGGAAGTATTTTGGCTATATGGAACGACCGTTATCTCAGCGATGAAAAACAAATCGTAGCAGAAAACAATCTATATGCCAACATGCTGGCTCTAGCAGAACGAAGCTGGAAAGGAGGAGGATATGGGTATTTTGACGACCAAACTAACCTTTTATGGAAAAACGACACAGGAATCTATACTCAGTTTGTTGATTTTGAAAATAGAATGCTTTGGCATAAAGAACATACATTCACAAACGAACCTTTTCCCTATGTTAAACAAACTAATGTAGTATGGCGCATCACAGATGCATTCCCTAACGAAGGGGATTTGCCCCGTTCATTTCCACCAGAAAAGGAAGAAAAAGAAAGCTATTTATATAAAGGAAAAATCTATCAAAGCCACATCATTTATGGAGCCGGAGTATACTTACGCCATGTATGGGGAGATTTAATTCCTGGGTTCTATACTTCTCCAAAGGAAAATCATACAGCTTATGCTACTACTTGGGTATTTTCTCCTTACGAACAACACGTAGGACTATTCTTGGATTTTCAGAACTACAGTCGTTCCGAAAGTGACCTAGCCCCACAACAAGGAACATGGGACTATAAAAGTAGCCGTGTCTGGCTGAATAATAAAGAACTACTTCCACCTGTTTGGAAGAATACCCATAAAGACCGATCAAACGAAATTCCATTAATGAATGAAAATGCAGCCTCCCGTCCGCCAATACAAGTCACTTTACAAAAAGGATGGAACAAACTCCTCCTCAAGTTACCTATAGGAGAGTTTAAAACCCCAGAAGTCAGATTGGTAAAATGGATGTTCAATGCTGTCTTTGTATCTCCTGACGGGAAAAAAGAAATAGACAATATTATTTATTCCCCCGATAAAAAATAATTTTAATCTGTTTAATACTATATACTTATGAACAAAATAATATTATTCATCATAGGCTTAGCAGTAAGCCTATCTACTTTCGGACAAACAGAAAGAAAATATTCTACTTATTACTACCAACGAGCTTCATTATTTGAACAACTTCCAACAAGTTCGGATGATATTCTTTTTATCGGAAATAGTATAACCGACGGAGGAGAATGGAGTGAATTATTCCAAAATCCCCATGTCAAAAATAGAGGAATCAGTGGAGATACTACTTGGGGAGTCTATGATAGAATCTCTGTCCTCCTTAAAGGAAAGCCTGCACAAATCTTTCTAATGATTGGAATCAACAACGTTCCTCAAGGAGAATCTCCGAATAATATTGCCTCTGATATACAACAAATCATACAAAAAATAAAAAAAGAGTCACCGTGCACAGAAATCTTGATACAAAGTGTATTACCTGTTACCACAAAATACAACATGTTTCAAGAACATACCTCCCATTGGCAAGAAATCCCTGACATTAATCAGGCTATTTTAAATATTTGCCAAAAAGAAAATGCGAAATATATTGATCTTTTCACTCACTTTGTAGATGATAATGGACAAATGAAACCAGAATATACCAATGACGGACTACACCTTTTAGGAAAAGGTTACATGTTATGGAAAGAAATAATTACCCCTTATCTAAAAAAATAAAATGAAACAATCTATCTTAATTTCACTAGTATGGCTGTTTGCCTTTTTGCGGCAACCGATACAAGCTACAGAAGCAATAAAAGTCGCTTGTGTAGGAAACAGTATCACATATGGCACCGGCATCACAAACCGTGATGCAGACTCTTATCCTGCACAATTACAGAAGCTACTGGGAAAGAAATATTCTGTGGGTAATTTTGGAAAGCCAGGCGCCACTCTACTAGCACATGGACATCGTCCTTATATTCAACAAGAGGAATATCAAAAAGCTCTTGATTTTTCTGGAGATATTGTAGTCATTCACCTTGGTATCAATGACACAGATCCAAGAAACTGGCCTAACTACAGAGATGAGTTCGTTCATGATTATTTGAAGCTAATAGAGTCTTTTAAAAAAGTCAATCCTCAATGCCGCATTTTATTGGCATACATTACCCCAATAGCTGACCGACATCCTCGTTTTATCTCAGGTACCCAACAATGGCATGAAGAAATTCAAGAAGCAATTAAAGTCGTTGCTCAAATAAGTCAGGCAGAGCTCATAGATTTCCATACCCCATTATACCCTTACCCTATTTTATTGCCTGATGCCATTCATCCTAATGAAGAAGGAGCACATATTCTGGCTCAGACAGCATACTCAGCTATCACTGGCGATTATGGAGGGCTTAAACTACCGATGCTCTATACTGATTATATGGTATTACAACGTAATACCCCACTACGTATTCATGGCACAGCTAATACGAAAACTCCTGTTACTGTAAGTATTGACGGACAAAAGAAAAAAACAATTGCTGATAAAAACGGTAAATGGGAAGTTATCTTAGATCCGATAAAGGCTGGAGATAATTATGAACTTTCCATACAAACTCCACAGCAATCACATACTTTTCATCACGTAGCAGCAGGAGAAGTATGGCTATGCTCTGGACAGTCTAACATGCAGTTCATGTTGCAACAAACCCAAGATGGCTCTACAGCTGTATCCCAAGCACATAACTCTCAAATTCGTTTATTTCATATGAAAGGGAAATGGGAGACCAATGCTTCAGAATGGCCCACAGATGCTATTGATTCTGTTAATCACTTACTATATTACCAGACTACTTCATGGAAAGAATGTACCCCCAATACCGCCGCAACCTTCTCTGCTGTAGCATACTATTTCGGAAAAATGTTACAAGACAGTTTAAAAGTCCCTGTAGGACTGATCTGCAACGCTGTAGGAGGATCTACCACTGAATCCTGGGTTGATCGTCATTCTTTAGAAAAGTATTTTCCAGCAATACTGAAAGACTGGACAAACAATGACTTTATCCAGGACTGGGCTAGAGAAAGAGCCTTATTAAATTTAAAACAAAGTACAAATACATTCAAACGACACCCGTATGAACCTTGTTATTTATACGAAGCCGGCATACTTCCTCTACAACAATATCCGGTCAAAGGGATAATCTGGTATCAGGGAGAATCGAATGCTCACAATATGGAAGCCCATTATAGATTATTCAAACTTCTAGTTAATGGATGGAGAGACAACTGGAATAACCCTGACATGCCTTTTTATTTTGTACAACTTTCAAGCCTAAATCGTCCCTCATGGACCTGGTTTCGAGATAGCCAACGACGCTTAATGAATGAATTACCCCATACTGGTATGGCTGTCTCCTCCGATAAAGGTGATTCACTGGATGTACACCCTAAAGCTAAACGCCCTATTGGAGAGCGTTTAGCTAGATGGGCATTAAATCAAACTTATCATTATTCTTTACTCCCATCTGGTCCTCTTTATAAAAAAGCAATAAGTAAAAATAATGAAGTTATTATAGAATTTGATTATGCAGAAGGGTTACACAGTTCTGACGGAAATCCTCTTACGGGTTTTGAATTAGCAGAACACGAAGGAGTGTATTTCCCTGCCCAAGCTATAATTGAAGGGAATAAAATTAAGGTTTATACTAATCAGGTAAAGAACCCCCAATATATACGTTATGGATGGCGGCCTTTTACACGAGCAAACTTAGTCAACAAAGACCAACTTCCTGCATCTTCATTCCGAGATAAAATTCAATAGGTCAACATTACATAGGCTGTTTCATATCTATGTTGAAACAGCCTATATTAATTATATCCGATAAAAACGAGTCATATTTCTTTACAAAAAGAAAACATCTCACAATAATAAAACCAATACTTCGGTAAATTTTTACCGAAAGATTAAAAGTTAAACAATAAAACCGGCAAAAGCTGGTTCGGAAACACTAAAGAGGTCATTGAAATGTTGTCAAAA
>ERZ840057.889-NODE-889-length-28142-cov-38.586214_pt1 | contig 28142 bp, 29 predicted proteins | sample MGYA00519907_ERZ840057 | MGnify/ENA primary metagenome ERZ840057 (study PRJEB31850, sample SAMEA3708862) | human gut metagenome | biome: human gut; feature: human-associated habitat; material: faeces | place: China | collected 2014 ...
AAGAGTGGAACCGGTGGAGGACTGGTCGTGGATCATACCCGGAACCTGTCCTTTGTATTCGGCTTTGACCGGGATACAGTAACGTCCGTTTCGCATGGTGATCACGGCATCCTGCAGATAGGTTCTGGCGGAACCGTTGACCATACCGGCAAGCTGTGTATGGATGCGTTCGCCGGTTACTTTCATCGAACGGCGGATCTGTTTTAAGGCAGCACTTGCGTCATCGGCGATCTCATCTGCAGCGGCGGATCTCTGCATTTAACAGTGGCAGAGGTTCGAGTGCATCAAAAAGATCGTCCAGAGAATCCCGCTGTGCAGTTTCTTTTTCCCGGCGTCCGTAGGATTTTACCCGGGAGGTGTTGTCCAGAAGGGCACAGATCTGCAGAAGTTCGGTGATACCGAGGGTACTTCCGATCTCCAGACGTTTCAGGGAACCGCGGATATCTTTGGCACTGCCGAAGTTGATGTTTCCTTTCTGAAACAGACGGGACAGGGCATCCTGAGTCTGTTCCTGCTTATATTCAATCTCTCCCAGAGAACAGGAGGGAAGGAGATCTTCGCAGCGGATCTTTCCGAGAGGGGAAGAAGCGTGGGCTGCGAGCATCTCGATGATTTTCGTGTATTCGAGTGTTTTTAAAGCTTTGTTGTTCATAATGTTAAATCCTTTCTATACGCTTTATTTTACCCTATCTGCCAGGGAAAGGAAAGGCAAAAAAGGGAGGAGGAAAAAGTTTTTTCTCTATGTCATAAAATGTTCATATCTATTTGATAAAATGTTAAGGAAATTTTCAGGCAGCAGCTGTCTTTTCGATGTGTTCCGAATATGGGAAGAGATATCCGGATACAGGGAAAACGGCGCAGTTACAGTTGGAGTCAGAAACAGGAGACTACGCGTATGGATAAAAAGAAAGATCACAAGCAGGACGAGTACGATTTTTACCGGGAAGTGATGAAAAAGAAGCCTCTGGATAAACGAAAAATCGCGATAAGTATGGCGGGAGTGGCAGCAGGTGCTGTGCTGTTCGGTGTGATTGCGGCTTTTGTATTTGCAAAGGTGGAGCCTTATTTTGAACCGGAAGAAGAGCAGCCGAGAGTGAGTATCGTGGACGGAACCGGGACGGATGAGGACGAAGAAAAAGAACCGCAGCAGGAGATACCGGAAGAGGAAAACGGGGACGATCAGACCGATGAAAGCGACACAACAGCTGCGGATACATCCAAAGAGCCGATGACGCTGCAGGAGTATTCGGATCTGTATCAGCAGATCTCGGAGGCGGCAAGTGAGCCGAAGCGTTCCGTGGTGATCGTACAGGGATTTACCAATGATGTAGACTGGATGAATAATTCTTTTGAGGATGAGAAACAGGCATCCGGCTTTATTGTGGCAGACACAGGGAAAGAATATTATGTGCTGACGGAATACCGGGTTGTGGATACGGTGGACCGGATCCTTGTGACCTTCTGTGATGGCAATACGGTGGACGGTCATTTCGTCAAACAGGATGCAGCCACAGGACTCGCAGTGATCCAGATTGCGAGAAATGATCTTGGCAAAGAGACCAGGGATGCAATTGCAGTGGGTGAACTGGGAAGCGCATCTTCGGTGAATCAGGGAGATCTGGTACTGGCATTGGGAAGTCCGTCCGGTTATCCGGATTCGGTAGTCTGCGGCCGGGTGACTTCCACAACAAATGTGAAAAGTACGGTGGACAGTGAATATCATCTGCTTACGACGGATATTATGGGAAACAGCGAGGGAAGCGGGGTTCTGGTCAGTCTGGACGGAAAGATCGTGGGTGTGATCGCGCAGTCTTTTTCCGGGGAGGCGGATACCGGGGTGGTGACGGCATTATCAATCTCGGATCTTCGGAAACTGATTGAGCAACTGTCAAATAATGAAGATCTGATATATCTCGGTGTCCGGGGACAGGATATCAGCAGCAGTCTCTCACAGAAAACCGGAACTCCTACAGGAATTTATGTAAACTCCGTGGAGGAAGATTCTCCGGCGATGAACGCTGGGATCCAGAACGGAGATGTGATCGTGAAAGTGGGAAATGAAAGTGTCGAGACGCTGTCGAGACTGCGAACACGCCTGGATCAGTCGAAAAAGGATCAGAAGATCAAAGTGACGGCGATGCGAAAAGGTGCGGAAGGATATGTGGAAATAGTGTTTGACGTAACGCTGGATGCGTTATAAACTATAAAAGAGTCTGTAAAAAAGAATAGTGAGATAAAAAATGTGGTATAGGGACGATGGCTTTCTATACCACAAAACTTCTGCGGAGTTTTCACTGACAGAAAATCAGGCAGAAAGACGGAAGGAGATTATATGAAATTTATTCAGGAATTTTTTGAGGGATGCCGGGTGTCCGGAATTTACCTTTGTAAACATAAACAGGCAGCAGTGACAAAAAACGGAAAACCATATGAAAATGTGATTCTGCAGGACAAGACCGGGACAATCGATGCCAAGATCTGGGATCCGAATTCGCTGGGGATTGATGATTTTGAAACACTGGATTATATTGAAATCATGGGAGATGTCACCAATTTTGCAGGTGCACTGCAGCTGAACATCAAGCGTGCAAGAAAAGCCCGCGAGGGAGAGTACGATCCCACCGATTATCTTCCGGTGAGCAAATGTGATATCGACGAGATGTACGGAGAACTGATGGCGATTATCAAAACCATCCAAAATCCATACCTGTCCCGTCTGTTAGAACTGTTTTTTGTGGAGGATGAAGCATTCATCAAACGCTTCCGCTTCAATTCCGCAGCCAAGACAGTACACCACGGTTTTGTGGGCGGACTGTTGGAGCATACGTTAAATGTGACCAAACTCTGCGATTTTTATACGAAAGCCTACCCTGCACTGAACCGCGACCTGCTTCTGACCGCAGCAATCTTTCATGATATCGGAAAGACGAAAGAAATTTCTGCATTTCCGATGAATGATTATACCGATGACGGACAGTTGCTGGGCCATATTATGATTGGAGCGGAGATGCTCCACGATGCGATCCGTGAGATCCCGGATTTCCCGGCAAAAGTGGAGAGTGAGTTAAAGCACTGCATCCTGGCGCACCATGGAGAACTGGAATACGGTTCCCCGAAGAAACCGGCACTGATGGAGGCGGCAGCGCTGAATATGGCAGACAACACGGATGCCAAGATGGAAACATTTACCGAGCTTTTCGACAATGCGAAAGATCCGAACGAATGGCTTGGATACAACCGGCTGTTTGAATCAAATATCCGTAAAACCAGTATGTAAAGAAAGGGCAGATCCATGGAATACAAAAAGAATGATCTTCTGACTGTAACCATCGAGGATATGGGACATGACGGGGAAGGAATCGGAAAAGTGGACGGTTATACCGTATTTGTAAAAGACACAGTGATCGGCGATAAAGTACAGGCAAAGATCATGAAGGCGAAGAAAAATTACGGTTATGCCAGACTGGTGGAGATCATGGAGCCGTCGAAAGACCGGGTCGAGCCACGCTGTGCGTACGCCCGTCAGTGCGGCGGCTGCCAGATCCAGGCACTTTCTTATGAAAAACAGCTGGCATACAAACAGCAGAAGATTGAAAATAATCTGATCAGGATCGGCGGTTTTCAGAAAGAAGAGATTCCGATGCAGCCTATCATCGGCATGGAAGATCCGTACCATTACAGAAACAAAGCGCAGTTTCCGGTGGGATGCGACAAAGAAGGCCATCTGATCGCCGGATTCTATGCCGGAAGAACTCACTCGATCATCAGCAACAGGAAGTGCTATCTAGGCGTGGAGGTCAACGAACAGATTCTGAATCTGGTACTGGCGCATATGGAAGCGTATGATATTCCGGCCTATGATGAGATGACCGGGAAGGGTCTGGTGCGTCACGTACTGATCCGTTATGGATTCCAGTCGAAAGAGATTATGGTCTGCCTTGTTGTCAACGGCAGCCGCATCCCGGAGGCGGAAGAACTGATCGCGAAGCTTTGCAAGATTCCGGGGATGACCAGTATTTCTCTGAATATCAACAGGGAAAAGACGAACGTGATTCTGGGGAGAAAAGGGAAACTTTTATGGGGCAAGGAATATATCACCGATACCATCGGACCGATCGCCTATCAGATCTCCCCGCAGTCTTTTTACCAGGTCAATCCGGTGCAGACACAGAAACTTTACGAAAAAGCCCTGGAATATGCAGGTCTGGAAGGAAATGAGACGGTCTGGGATCTCTACTGCGGAATCGGAACAATTTCCCTCTTCCTCGCCCAGAAAGCAAAACAGGTCTATGGTGTGGAAATTGTCCCGGCTGCCATCGAGGATGCAAAACGAAATGCAACGCTGAATCATATCACCAATGCAGAATTCTTTGTAGGAAAAGCGGAAGAAGTGTTGCCGGAAAAATACGAAAAAGAAGGCATCTATGCGGATGTGATCGTGGTGGATCCGCCGCGGAAAGGATGCGAAGAGAGCGTACTGGCTACGATGGTAAAGATGCAGCCGAAACGGATCGTGTACGTAAGTTGTGATTCTGCGACTCTGGCCCGGGATCTGAAATATCTGCGGGGGGAAGGATATGAAGTTAAGAAGGTGCAGGGGGTGGATCAGTTTCCTCATACGGTGCATGTCGAGACGGTAGTTCTTTTGTCCCACAAAAAAGCCGACAGTTATATCCACATTGATGTGGAGTTTGGAGAGGGCGAGGGCAAGATTCCGGTAGATAGTATTGCTAAAAGAGCCGAAGCGTACAAGCCCAAAGAAAAAGTGACCTACAAAATGATTAAGGAGTACATAGAAGCGAAATACGGCTTCAAGGTACATACCGCATATATCGCAGAGGTAAAGCGAAATTTGGGATTGCCGATGTATGATGCTCCTAATGCGGTAGAAGAATTGAAACAGCCGAGGAAACATCCGACAGCGGAGAAAGTGGAAGCGATAAAGGATGCATTGAAGCATTTTGAGGTAATTTAATAATGATGAGCATATCATAAAAACAGTGGTACGCTTATTTTTTTACCTATTTGTCTTTTCGCTGACCAGTATTTTATCTGGTTAAAAAAGCGGAGGGCAGATTTTATACTAAATTGCCTGATTGATATAATTAAAAGCATTCACTTTGCTATTGTTGACTGAAAGAGAAAAATCAAATATAATATAGTAAAGTGCCCAATCGTTGGTCTGATTAAGGGCGATTAAATAGAGGTGAAGATATGCTTCAGAATAAAGATATTGAGACACTGAGAATGTTGTTTAGCAGTCATAATTATGTTATGACTACTGCTGAACTTACAGCTTCAAAGTTACACTATGCAGATATAAAACAACTTTTAGACGAAGGATTGATTGAAAGAGTCAGGCGAGGTTACTATCACTGGACTCAAGATTATGGAGAAAGCGAAGTTGTCATTATCAATCGATTGTTTCCAGATGCAGTGCTTTGTATGGAGACTGCTCTATTCTATTATAGATACAGTGACAGAAATCCTGCTGAATGGAACTTTGCAATAGATAAAAATGTCTCTAAGCGGCGTACAAAAATCGATTATCCGTTTATAAAGGCATATCGTGTAGAGTCAGAGTTGGTTACGCTAGGCGAAACCGAAGGTGAAATTGATTTCCACAAAGTCCGCATTTATGACCGTGACCGTACTATTTGCGATGTGCTGCGAAATATGAACAAGATGGATAAGGAGGTTTTTAATAAAGCAGTACAGGGCTATGTTAAAGACCCGAAAAAGAATATACCGAATCTTATAGAATATGCAAAAGTTTTGCGTGTTCAAACGCGTGTAAAAGAATTGATTGGAGTGTGGTTGTAATGGCAGATGTTGCAGCTTCCGTTCTGGCAAAGCTGAGAAATAAAGCAAAAGCTTCTGGTATCAGCTACCAGCAATGCTTGCAGCTTTTTGTGCAGGAAGAATTTTTGAGAAAACTATCAAAATCCGGGTGTGAGGATACGCTAATACTCAAAGGTGGATTGTTCATTTATACTTTAACTAATTTTGAAAGTAGAGCAACAATCGATGTCGATTTCCTGCTCCGTGGATACTCTAATTCAATAGATGATGTAAAAGAGTTGATTTGTAAAATCATCGACACACCGACAGGTAACGATTATATAGAAATGCGAGCAAAAGGCTTTGAGGAAATTTCTCCGCAAAGAAAATATCACGGTATCAGTACGCAGATTATTGCTCAAATAAAAAATGTGCGTGTGCCGTTTAATGTCGATATAGGTGTGGGTGATATTATAGTTCCTCGTGCTGAAGAACGTACAATCAACACTCAGCTTCCTGATTTTGAAGCTCCTGTAATCAAAACATATTCCCTAGAAAGCACTATTGCCGAGAAGTTTGATGCCATACTGCAACGCTTTGAGCTGACAGGCAGAATGAAAGATTTTTATGACATCTATTATCTTTCAAGGACATTCGATTTTGATGGTGCAAAATTGCAGGCAGCTATATTTGAAACTTTACAGAGGCGCGGTACTCCCTATGGCAGAGACAGTTTTAAGCGTGTTGTTGCACTTGCCGATGATGAAGATATGCAGAAGCGTTGGAAATTCTTTTTGAAAACCATAAAAGATAATACACTTGAGTTTCCATTCGTCATTGAAGAAATCCAGACTTTCCTTGAGCCTGTGTTTGACGCAATTGTGAATGAGAACGAATGGCAAGAACAGTGGAACTTTATTATGAAATGGAATAAAAATGAAAGGAGTCCTAAATTATGAGTAGTGTACTTACTGTTGAACAGCGTGAGCAAGCAGGTTCTGACTCCTATAATAGATTTGAATATCAAGTTCATTGGATTGTATGCCATATAATAGGTAAACTTCAAGAAGATGCAGAGTGTATTGTTTTTTGTGAATTTCATGATGATATGGCTGAATTTTCTCCCAATAATCAGCAGTATCAGTTTTTTCAAATAAAGACAAAAGAAGATTCTTCTGACTGGACTATTGCGGAAATGTCTAAAAGGGAAAAGAAAAAAAGTGGTAGCTACAAAAAATCTTTTTTAGGTTTTATTTTCTACAACTATTTGACATTTGGTGCTGAATGTTCGCATTGCCATTTTGTATCAAATAATGATTTTGATAAAGAGGTTTTGTTATGGCAGTCATATATTGAAGACGGGAAAAGACTTCAGACAGAAAATATTGCGTTATATGAAAAAATCAAAGACAGGATTAAAAATGAATTTTTAGATGATATGCCGAGCAATTTTGATTCCGTCTTTGAGGAGTTTATTCAGAATACTTTTGTCCATAAATCGGAACTACAACTAACAACTTATGAATCTCAAACTATGGGTAAATTTTTCAACCACTTGGCAGACAAAAATATTCCGTCCAATACTGCCAATCTTATTTTTCAGCAATTGCTAAATGATGTAAGAAAAAAGAGTAAAGAAAAAATCAAAGTACCTATTAGTATGAAAAGTTTAGTTGAGAAAAAAGGTGTGGATATTGCTCAAATAGGCAAGAAAATTGATGGCAACATAAAGAACAGCGGAAATTATAATGTATTTCACGATTACTTGATTACCCAATCATTGTCGGACAAGGATATTAATCGTATAGAATCAGCAAAAACGCTCCACGATACAAGGTGGCTTGATGTTAATGATGTTAAATATCAAGAAATTGTTGTTGTGTTGCGAAAAACAATTTCTACATATTGTGAATCATGTGAGACAAATGGGTTTAATAATGACCTGAAAAGATTATGCATTCAAGAATTACAAAAGCATAATCTCCTATCTGATTCTCTTGATAAATCGTTAGTTGAGGTGTTGTATTATGAGCAAAAATTCAGTCGAAAAAGTTAAACAAGAGCAAAAGTACAAAATTTTAATTAGAAATTTACGAAAACAGCAGGAGGAAAAAGATAATGAAAAGGCTAGCAATAAAAAAACTGATAGTAATTAGTCAAAGTGAGTCTCGGTCGTTAGAGGTTCCTTTTGAAAATGGGCTAAATATTATTTTGGGAGGAAATAAAACAGGTAAATCTTCAATTATCAAAAGTATATTTACTACTTTTGGATGTGAATGTAAAAGAATTGAAACTGATTGGAAGAAACTAATTTCTGCTTATTTGTTGTTTTTTAAATATGGGGAAAAGCAGTTTTGTGTTGTTCGCCAAGGCAAAAAATTTCAGATTTTTGAGAATAATGAGGATTCCTATTCTTGCATTATCGAAACGGAAACTTTTCACGAATATAGTAACTGTTTAATGGATATTTTAGAAATCAAAATGCCCTGCATTTCAAAAGATGGTGAGCAATTCAATGTAACACCGCCATTACTCTTTAGATTTCAATATATTGACCAAGATGAAGGGTGGAGCAGAATAGCTGATTCTTTCAGTAATGTTGCGTATATTAAAGATTGGAAACCAAATACAAATAAATATGTATGCGGTTACCTTGATGATAGGTATTATGAACTTCAAGCACAAAAAGCAGAATATATACTTGAAAAAGATGATAAGAAAAAAGAATTGAATTATAATCAAAGCTTTGTCTCCCGTATCACATCTACACTAACGCAAATTGAGCATATTGAATCCGTTGAAGAGGTTACAACAGATATTGAATCTTTGCTTGCTAAGGCGGAAGAATTAAGGAAAATGCAATTTTCTTATAATGCAGAGATGACAGTTTTGGAAAATGATATATATGTGAATCAACACAAATTGCACGTTGTGGAACACAATCTCATAGAAACAAAAAAGGACATCGAATTTGCAATGACTCAAGAAGATGAGTTGGTCTGCCCAATTTGTGGCACTATTTATTCAAACGGATTAGAGGAACAATTAAATATAACTTCAGATTATGCTCATTGTGAAAAGCTTATTACAGAACTGAGAAATAGCATATCTATTGCTACAGAAGAATTAGAAGAACTTAAGGAGAAATATAACGGTGTCTCTTTAGAAATCCAGTCTATTGAACAAAAAGTTCGGAACTCTCAACAACTTCTATCTTATTCTTCTTTTTATAAAAACAAGGGACAGTATGAGATATATGAATCCTGCAAGAGGCAATTGGAAGTTTTACAAGGAGAAATAGATTCATATGTTTCTAAAATAGCAATAATTGACGAGAAAATAAACGAAAAGAAATCCAAAGAGCGTTCCAAAGATATAAGAGAAGATATAGAAGGATATTGCCGAACCTTAGCAGATGCGATAAATCTTCCTAAAACATTCATCAAACTAAGGGATTTTGTGCAAATAATAGACCGTACTGGAAGCGAAACTCCTCGATTAGTTTATATGTATCAGTCGGCTCTGTATCTATATAATTTATATAGAACAAATAGCCCTTTCAATTTTTATGTGGTTGACACTCCTAATCAGCAAGGTCAAGATGCCGAAAACTTAGGGAGCATATTCAAATCATTAGAATTATTTTTGTCTGACGAGGGGCAGGTCATTGTTGGAACTGAACGAGAAACTGGGCTGGAAGGAAAAGCGAGCAATGTAATAAAGCTCACAGAAAAACGTAGATGTCTTAACACTATTAATTACAGCAAACATCTTGAACTATTAGAAGAATTGCAAAAAACTGCAATTAGTTGGGTTGCATTCAACCACAAAGCAAAAAATGAAAAGTAGCGGTGGAGTGGAACATTTCCGATAACTATCGCTTCAGAGAAGCATCGGAAATGTTCCACATAGATAAATCGGCAGAAAATCCCCATTTTGACGGCTTTTTGTTGCATACCATAAAAACCATGGACAAGGTGGTGAGGTATGGAGGAAACAATCAAGTTGACTTTTTTGAGCATCCAACGGTGATACAATGTGGAGATGTACGCAGAATCAACATCTATGCCGCCGTTTCAAATGTTACATAGGAGGACAAGCCTTTTACACATTGGAGCAACTGTTCTATTCTATAATATAGCTGTGAGGAGGTCGATATTATGAGAGATAAAACCTACCATATATATTTGGATAGCCCCGAAAGAAAACTTTTGATACATAGCCTTGTAGAGTTAAAAAATCAGCTCATTCAGCAAGGCAGATATACGGATTGTGTTGACGAGCTTGTTTTTAAGGTCATAAATGCACCGACCAAGAGAAGCAAAGCTAAGCAAGATACGGGATATTTCTATATCGGAGATTGACGAGTTTCCAGACCACCCGTTCAAGGTTTTAATGGACGAGGATATGGAACAGCTTGTCGAGAGTATCAAGCGGAACGGTGTAATGACCCCTGCGACAATTCGCTTAAAAGAGGACGGACGGTATGTGCGTTAAATACTCAGACAATTACTCGCAATTTGAACGCCACTTTAAGCATACAGGAGGTTCTGCCCATTTAATGTTATGACTTATTTTGCAAATAGAACATTTCTTTCTGTGTTTCAATCTCCGCGCGCAGTTCTTCTTCCGTGGGCAAGTATAGCTTGTACTTGCTGGCAAAAAGCTGCTCATTGCCATGCAGGACGGAGTATTTAGCAATATCCTCGTCCGTATCGGAGCAAAGGACGATGCCGATGGTCGGGTTATCACCCTCGCCGCGCTTCAGTTCGTCATACATACGAATATACATATCCATCTGACCTACGTCCTGATGGGTAATTTTGCTGGTTTTCAGATCCACCAGCACGAAGCACTTAAGAATATAGTTGTAGAACACAAGGTCGATATAGTAGTCCTCTTTTTCTGTGTGGATATGCTGCTGGCGGGCTACAAAGGCATAGCCCTTGCCCAATTCCATGAGGAATTTCTGAATGTTCGTGATGATGCAGCTCTCCAGCTTGCTTTCGGTAAAATCTGTGCTGCCGGAAAGTCCCAAAAATTCCGTAATCATTGGGTTCTTGATGAATTCCAGCTTGTCCGCTTGATAACCGGCTGTCAGCTTTTCCATTTCCTGCTTGACCGGCTCTTGGTTCTGGGATTTCAGCAAACGGTAGTAGTATTGGGAGGAAATATTGCGTTGCAACGTGCGGACGCTCCATGTTTGATTGGCCGCTTCTTTCGTGTACCAATCGCGGGCTGTTTTGTCCTCAACCTGCAATAATACACGATAGTGCGTCCAAGATAGTAGCGCACCAGATTGTGGACTCACTGAGTCCACAATCTCAGGGTACAATTTATAGAAACGAAAATACTTATACAGACTGCTGTAATCAAATCCTTTACCATACTCAGCAGTCAATTCCTTTGCCAGTTTTCTGATAACCGCCGTACCGTATTCAGAGCGCCCCTCGCCCTTTAATTCTTCCTGTGCGATGCGATACCCCAACAGCCAGTTGCGCTGCACCAGCGCCAGATTTACGGCTCTGTATGCAGCCTTTTGGGACACCTCAATAATCTGCTTTGCATCATTGAGCAAATCATTTGTAGGGGTGTATCCGTCCAGCAAATTCAGTTCTTGTTTCATAGCATCCTCCACATAAGAACGTCTGATTTTATAATACCTTATTCAAATCCAAACTGCAACAAAATTATTCGTAGACGAATTCAGCGGTTACAATTTCTTCGGCGCGGCTGCGGATGTTGTTCATACGGCATACCCATTCAAGCTGATCCTGCCGTTTCAGTTCTTCGGTGATGCCCTCGGCTTGGCGCATCTGTTCCTCGGTTAAAATCAGTGTATCACGAACCTGACGGTCAAATTCTACTAGGTAGCTGTGTAACCTGTTTTCCTTCAGCAGACCTTGGTATAGTTGCAGGCGGTGCTGCTTGATAAATGCAAGGCGCATATTTGCCCAGCAACCTAAATCGTTATAAGTCATATTGCACTCCTTATCTTTCGTCACGTTCTTGTTCACAAGTTTGTTCTTTTACAGGGTCGATACCGTGTCGCCGTAAAAGGTTCATCAAGCCTTTTTGCTCAAGCTTCAGCATAAGATTTTCACGGCGCACTTCCCTGCTCTCGGATTTAACTTCGTCCAGTTCTCGCTTATGCCAAAATTCAATATTGCTAAGTTCGTCTACCAACCCGGAAACTTTTCGCTTCAGTTCGCCAACAACGCTTTCCAACTGCATGATTTTAGCATTTGCAGCGTCCAGAAGCCCTTGTAGACGGTCATCTTGACGGCGGTAGACAACATACTGCTTGGCAGCGTTCATCAGATTTTCAAAGTCGTTGCGGGGCAGTGTTACCTTGTCGCTTAGTAATGCCTTTTTCACGCTGATATTTTCGATTTTGTCAATGTCAATGACCTGTTTTTGCACCGATTGCAGCATCTGCTCGATTTCGTCTACCTGCGTTTGCTTTTCCGCAATGGTAGTGTCCAATACTCGAACCTCTTTAGCGCGCTCCTGCTTTTTATAGTCCAGAACGGATAGATGTTCCTCATGCGTTCCAAGCTGCTCCCACTCAATGCCGTGTTCTTGCATAATTTCGGCCAACACTTGCTTTTCACTCTGCGCCCACTGATTCCACTCGGTAGCACTGCGTGTACCGCCCTTGAATCCAAGCTGGGCAAGCGCCTGTTTGAGAGACACGCGCGTATCCATGCTGCGTTTGCTGCCGGTGATATAAGGCACGAAGTCTATATGTACATGGGGAGTTGCTTCGTCCATGTGCAGATGGCTCCAAAACACGCGGAGCGTTGGGTTGCGTGCTTGAAATCCGTTCGCATATTGAATCAAGCACTGTTTAGCCGTTTCTGCCAGCTCCGTATGGATGCCTGTATCGTCCTTATTTCCAATCTGTAAGACAATTTCATGGAAAGGCTTTTCCTGTTTTGAGGAACAGATTTTCTCGTAGTAATCCTCAATCCTACGGTCATTTCGGGTCTGTTTAGCATTGAATCTTTCCTGTGCTTCATCGAACAGTTCATGGTAGACATCTCGTATGTCCTCGCGGCAAAACTCTATGTTCAGATGGCTACGGCTGGGATCTACGTTGGATGCGTAAAATTCACGGCTGTTATGATTGAGAGAGCCTTTTCCCACCATTGCGCTGATTGTTCTTTTCAAATCCACTCCTTATCTCCGGCGCAAGCCGGCACGGTTCTGTTACTCTTGCCAAGAGTAACGCAAAAGCACTTTTGACACTTCGTATCAAAAGCGCCTTTGCGCCCTGCGGGGCTACCTGTTGGAAAAGACAACTTTCATTTTCAAGAAGGCAAGATGTCCATTTCCTAAGGAATAGGGCATCTTGCCTTCTTGAATTATTCTTCGGGCAGCGCCCACACCCATTGTCTGCCGACCTTGCTGGAAACAACACCCAACTCATAGCGAGCATTGCGCAATGTTTTCGGCTTAATCCCTGCTTTTTCGGCAGAGGTTTCTATCTCGGTTTGCGGTACTGCACCATCTGCCAGAATCTCTTTCAGAAAGTCCTGCGCCGCCCGCATCTTATGTCCCCGGCTGCTGCCGGAGAGAAGTTCGTCGGCGCTGATATCATACTGCCCCACCCACTGAAAGCCCTGTTCTGGATCAAGGCGAAAGGCAACTGCCTTACCCTCCGGTGCCAAAGAACTTTTCGTTGGGCATACGACTCGTAGCGTAGGATCATCTTTGATACGCCCAACTACCAGTACGCTTCTTGCCGCCGCCTGAAAATCAATAGAGCCAAGTCCCCGATAGCTGGACTTGTCGCCGCTGTTCTTATTCATGTGTCCAATCAAGATGACAGCGCAGCTATACTTTTCGGCCAGCTTTGCGAGTCGGTGCATCAGCGGTCTGATTTCGTTAGCTCGATGCATATCTACGCCGGAGCCTATATAACCTTGAATCGGGTCAAGCACCACAAGCCGTGCGCCGGTTTGCTCTAACGCCTGTTCCAATCGGTCATCGTCCAGCGTCAGTGCCTTTTCGGAGTCGTCAATCACAAGCACCCTTGCGCAGTCTGCACCGGCGGCCACAAGGCGCGGTTTAATCGTATCGGACAAGCCGTCCTCTGCAGTCTGGTAAATCACATGGATCCGTTCCGTCTCCGGCAAGCCATCCCAAATCGGTCTGCCGGTAGTCAGTGCGGCGATGATTTGCAGTACCAGCGTGGTTTTACCCTCGCCGGGGTCGCCTTGGATAATTGTGATTTTTCCATAAGGTATGAACGGCTTTAGCAGCCATGTCACTTCTTCAATAGGAATTGTATCCATTGAAATCAGCTTTACATCGGTATTCTTACTCATTTCACCAATCTTTCTATTGTAAGAAGAAGTGGGCTGTGGTAAAATAGAGTTGGTTAGGGTTCGCCCTTTTACCACAGCTTAGAGTTCTTGCATTTGCAGATGCAAGGGCTCTTTTTCTTCTTATAGCCATTATCGTTCCATTTCCAATTCTGTGTCGGCAGGTTTCCTGCTGATTTCAATCAGCTGCTCCAACAAACTCTTACATTCCGTCAGCACTTCTTGCTGTTCCGCGCCATCTGTGCTTTCCAGCGCCATGCGCAGTTTTTGTAATTCAAGGCTCATGCGGTCGCTCTGGTATTTTCCCACGGCAATGCTGATTTTTTGATGCAGCACCGATTCAAGAATATATTTGCCTTTTGGCATTCCACTTGCCTTGACCCGCGCTTCCAGCATTTGTACTTCTTGTGGCGTTGCCCGGAAGCAAACTGTGCAGTTGCGCTGACGATTCTTGTCTAATCCACTCACCGTATTTCCTCCCTGTATTCGCTTTCAAGCTGTTCAGCCATCTTCTGGTCCGTGTTGGGATAAAGATGCCCGTAGGTGTTCAGCGTTGTCTTAATGTCCTCGTGACCGAGCCTATCGCGAATCTGCAAGGGGCTAGCACCCATGTGAATCAGATGGGCGGCGTGGCTGTGCCGGGTATCATGTACGCGGATTTTGTGCAGCCCGGTCAGCTTGATGCCGCGCTTCAGTTCATGTTCAAAAAAGTATTTCGTATAAGGGAAAAGCCTGTCCGAATCTTCCATGCCATAGTTGCTGTTGATGTAGTCCATCAAATCCGCTGCAAGAAATTTCGGAATCGAAATTGTTCGAATACTTTTCGGCGTTTTAGGCGGCGTCACAACATCTTCGCCTTTCAGCCGCTGATACGATTTATTGACGCGAAGTGTACGCTTATCAAAATCAATATCAGCAGGTGTCATGGCCAGCAGTTCACCAAGCCGCAGCCCAGTCCAGAACAGTACTTCAAATGCAATGTAAGAGGGCTTTTTGTCGATGATGGCATTCAGAAACTGCGTGAACTCTTCCCGCGTCCAGATGTGCATCTCCTCAGCCTTACTCTTGCCCATGCTCCCTGCTTTTCGGCAGGGATTTTCTTTTAGGTCATAATATTTCATTGCATAATTGAAGACGGCGTTTAGCTGGTTATTGATGGTTTTTAAGTAGGTTGGCTTCAAGCCTGTTGCCATCAGCTTATTTTGCCAAGCCCTTATATCCGGTGCTTTGATGGCATTGACCTTTTTGTTTCCAAAGTACGGTATGATATGCTTATCAAAGAGGAAACGTTTGTTCATCATCGTATGCTGCCGTAGGCGGTGGCTTTGATCTTCCATATAGATTTCGATAAAGTCCTTAAAGACCATATTGAAGTCGGCATCTTGCGTTGCCCTGAAGTGATCGTACCATTCCACTGCTTCACGCTTGGTACGGAATCCCCGCTTCGTTGTCTTTTTGCGTTTTCCCTGCCAATCTGTGTAGCTGTATTGGGCATCCCACTTCCCTGTCGATGGATTCTTTCTTGCAATCACAGAACCACCTCACTGCGGCGTATAGCCATAGCAGCGCTTTTCTACATAGCGCTTCGGCACTTTGCCTGCAACCACAATGTAACCCTCTTTGGCAAGTTCGGCGTTCATGTCGCGGATCAGCTTGTAGGCGTGACCGATGGAAATCCCCATAAGGTCGGATAACTCCGCTGCTGTCAGATAAAACCGTTTTTCTTCATTCATTGTATTCACCTCGTTTGTATTTGTGTAGCGAATATCGCTATGCCTATATTATATGTAGCGGTACTCGCTATGTCAATATATCTTTTCATTGTTCATAATGATTTCACAAATTTCTATTTTTCGAGTTGATTTTGGGTATATTTTAGGCTCACTTTGGGCACATTTTGGGCACATTTTTGGGCCCAAACATGGATTTTTAATAGCAGTCATGCTATAATATACTTTGTAATAATTCGTGATGAGTCATTATCATTCAAGTAGGTGCCGCACATGACGATAGGTGAGCGTATTCGCTATTGCCGTAAGCGAGTCAATATAACGCAAAGCAAGCTGGCTGAACTAACGGAAATTCACCCGGTTTCTATCCGCAAATACGAAACAAATAAAATGCAGCCACAACCCGCGCAAATTAAGCGGATTGCAGCTGCATTAGGAGTAAGCTATTATGTTCTGACCGGCTCCTTTGAGCCTGGCTCTGTTGTCCTTGAAACGGACGGCGATCTGATGAGGCTGCTGATTGTCTTGCTCAATTCTAAAGTGTTGCTGATTGACGGTAAGCGAGAGGCCGATTATCATATTCTTCCTGAAAATATTCATATCCGCGTAAACCAGTTACTTGAACCATATTTTCAAATCACCTCTGTGAATAAGTCGGATTTCTCGTTGCCACTTTCCAAGTTTGAGTTGGCAATCCAAAATCAAGATATTTGTAGCAAGCTGTCCTGTTGGGATGCCGTCTACAATGAATGGGAAAACGCTTCTGTTATCGCAAAGATGGCAAAGGACCCCACCGCCATTCTTGACGATGTAACGCGCCGCAAGGAAATGTTGGAAATTGAATTGCAGTGCAGTAACTATTATCTGGATATGTCCGACGGCGTACAGCACCCTGTACCTAAACCGGATTACACAGAAAATGCTCCCGAATCTTTCCTTTCCAGTCTGCTGAAAAAGAAAAAAGATTGACCTCAAATTTACAAACGGGAGTCAAAACGGAGTCAGCAAAAAGAAAGAGCCTGTATATTGAACGATAGAACGTTCAATATACAGGCTCTATTTAGCTTTCGCGATTATTCAAACTCAATCGTTGCCGGCGGTTTTGTGGTGTAGTCGAACATGACGCGGTTGATGTTCTTGACCTCGTTCACGATGCGGTTGGCGGCGGTGGTGATGGTCTCCGTCGGCAGAATCGTGACCTCGGCGGTCATGAAGTCCGTCGTGGTGACGGCGCGCAGGGCGATGGCGTAGTCGTAGGTGCGCTCGTCGCCCATGACGCCGACGCTGCGCATGTTGGTCAGTGCGGCAAAGTACTGGCTCGGGCGCTGGGACATGGGCAGCTTATCGACCTCCTCACGCCAGATGGCGTCGGCATCCTGCACGATGGCGACCTTCTCGGGGGTCACGTCACCGATGATGCGGATGGCCAGGCCCGGGCCGGGGAACGGCTGGCGGGCGACAAGGTACTCCGGCAGGCCCAACTCACGGCCAGCCTGGCGGACCTCGTCCTTGAACAGATCGCGCAGCGGCTCGACGATCTCCTTAAAGTCAACGTAGTCGGGCAGACCGCCGACGTTGTGGTGGCTCTTGATGGTGGCAGATTCGCCGCCGAGGCCGGACTCGACCACGTCGGGGTAGATCGTGCCCTGCGCCAAGAAGTCCACAGCACCGATCTTTTTAGCCTCATCCTCAAAGACGCGAATGAACTCCTCGCCGATGATCTTGCGCTTGCGCTCGGGGGCGTCCTGACCGGCCAGCTTTTTGTAGAAGCGGTCACGGGCGTCGACGCAGACAAAGTTGATGTCGAACTGGCCGCCCTCGCCAAAGACCTCGCAGACCTGCTCGCGCTCATTCTTGCGCAGCAGACCGTGGTCCACGAACACGCAGGTCAGCTGCTTGCCGATGGCCTTGGCCAGCATGGCCGCGCAGACGCTGGAATCCACGCCGCCGGACAGGGCGCAGAGTACCTTGCCGTCGCCGATCTTTTCGCGCAGGGCCTTGACGGAGTTTTCCACGAAGGAGTCCATCTTCCAGTCACCGGCGCAGCGGCAGACATTATAGACGAAGTTATGCAGGATTTTCGTGCCATTCTCGGTGTGCAGGACCTCGGGGTGGAACTGCACAGCGTAGAGGCCGCGTGCCTTATCCTGCACGGCAGCCACCGGACAGTTGGGCGTGTGGGCCACGATCTCAAAGCCGGGGGCGGCCTGCTCGATGTAGTCGTTATGGCTCATCCAGCAGACATTCTGCGCGGGCAGCGTGTCAAACAGCGGGCTGGCGGTGTCCAAGTCGACCAGCGTCTTGCCGTACTCGCGCTCAGGTGCCTTGCAGACCTTGCCGCCCAGCATGTGCATCATCAGCTGGCTGCCGTAGCAGATGCCGAGGATGGGCACGCCCCAGTTATAAATATCGGGGTCGATCGTGGGCGAATCCGGCAGGTAGGCGCTGTTGGGGCCGCCGGTGAAGATGATGCCCTTGGGGTTTTTGGCCTTGATTTTGGCAAGGTCGGTGCGGTACGAATAAATCTCGCAATATACGTTGCATTCGCGGACGCGGCGGGCGATCAGCTGATTATACTGGCCGCCGAAATCCAGAACGATGACAGTTTCCTGCTGCATGAGGAGACTCCCTTCTCTATTTATAGTCCTATTGGGTTATTATAGCACGTTTTGGCGGGTTTGAACAGATGGGGAGGGAAAATAAATTATTTTTGCGTTTGTGTGGCGTACAGCGTGACGCAGGGGTGCCTTATATATGTGCCCGGGCCGTGTGCGGCTGCGTTTGGTTCGCGGGCGGATAGGGAATCCGCCCCTACGGTGGTGGCTGGAGGCTTGCGGTGACGGGAACGGGCACGGCGGCATGAGGGCATGCCGCCCTACGTCCCCGCATAAATGATACACGTAGGGCGGGGTGCCCCACCCCGCCGCAAGTTCACACCAGCTCCACCTTATACTTTGCCAGCCAATAGTTCAGCTGCAAAAACCACGCGATAGTCTGGGGCGTGGTCATCAGCTGACCGTACCACGGGATGGGGTTATCCGCGCCGGAGGCCAGCAGCGTTTCCAGTGCGTCCGCCCGAATGATGCGCAGAAGCGGCGCGGCGGGGTCGTTCAGGACGGTGCGCAGCTCCGCCGAGACGGCAGCCAGGTAGCTGGGGTTCCACGTTTTGGGGTACGGGCTTTTGCGCCGCCACAGAACCTCGTCGGGCAGCACGCCGCGCATGGCCTCGCGCAGGAGGCCCTTTTCCTGCCCGTGATAGTCCTTGAACTCCCATGGGACCGAGTAAAGATACTCCGCAATGCGGTAATCGCAGAACGGCACGCGGACCTCGAGGCCGCTGTACATGCTCATGCGGTCCTTGCGGTCCAGCAGCGTCTGCATGAACCATTTGAAATTCAGGTTCATCATCTGGCGCATCCGCTGTTCTGCGGCGGGCAGGCCGGGGCGGACGGAGGTCTGTGCCAGCGTGGCGCGATAGCGTTCATCCACGAACGCTGCCGGGTCGATGCCGCCCAGCACACCGGGCTTGATGAACGACGCGCGGTAGGCCGTGGACTGCGCCCATGGGAAGCCGTACCGCTCGCGCACCGTGGGGTCGCGGTACCACGGGTAGCCGCCGAAAATTTCGTCCGCGCACTCCCCCGACAGCGCCACCGTGGCGTGGGGCTTGATATGCCGGCAGAACACGAGCAGCGACGCATCCACGTCCGCCATGCCGGGCAGGTCGCGGGCGTCCACTGCGGCGTACAGCGCGGGCACAAGCTCCGGCGTGTCCAGCGTGACCCAGTGGTGCCTGGCATGGAGAAAGTCGTTCATTTTGCGGATGTAGGGTGCATCCGCGCCGGGCTGAAATTTTGTCGCGTGGAAGTACTTTTTATTGTCCCGGTAGCCCACCGAGAACGTTTGCAGCTGGTTGCCCTGCGCCGTAAAATGCGCATCGGCAATGGCCGAAATCAGGCTGGAATCCAGCCCGCCGGACAAAAACGTTGCCACGGGCACGTCGGACACGAGCTGCCGCTCGATAGCATCGGTGACGAGGTCGCGCACCCTGCGGGCCGTGGCGGCGAAGTCGTCGGGGTGGTCGTGGTCCTCGAGCCGCCAGTAGGTGTGCAGGGTCAGGCGGGCGGTTTGGGTCTCATAGACAGCGTACTGGCCGGGCAGCAGCTCCCGCACATTTTGAAATACGCCGCAGCCCGGCGTGCGCCCGGGGCCAAGCAGCAGCACCTCGGCCAGGCCGTTGGCATCGATGCGGGGCGGCACAGCCGGGTGCGCCAGCAGGGTCTTCAGCTCACTGCCAAATATCAGTGAGTCCTCCGCCTGCGTGTAGAACAGCGGCTTGACGCCGCAGCGGTCCCGCGCTAAAAACAGCGTACCTGCGTTCTGCTTCCAGACCGCAAACGCAAAAATACCGTTGCACTTGGGCACGCAGTTTGCGCCCCACTCGGCAAAAGCGTGGAGCAGTACCTCGGTGTCGGAGTGCCCGTTGAAGCTGTGCCCGCGGGCGGCCAGTGCGGCGCGCAGTTCGGGCGTGTTGTAGAGCTCGCCGTTATAAACCAGCACGTAGGTTTCACCCTGCCAGTCCAGCTGCATGGGCTGCAGGCCGTTTTCGAGATCCACAACCGCCAGCCGCGCGTGGATGAGCGCCGCCGCGCCGCAGATGTACATACCGCGCTGGTCCGGCCCCCGCCGCGCCAGCGTTTGCTGCATGGCGCAGTAGGCCGCGTACCGCCGCTGGATGGTCCGGGGGTCGCGCCCGACCTGCCCCGCAATTCCGCACATAAAAACGCCCCCTTTGCATGATTCACAAATGAATATGCAGGTGGGGGCGGGGGTATGATTTTTTGTTTCGGGAAAGAGCTTTGGCCGTTTGCAGTCTGTTTCTTACTTTCCCGCAATCGCGTCTGCGATGTGACCGGCGACGGCATCCTTGCTCTGGAGGGGCAGCTCGGTGACGCCTTGAGCGGTGATGATGGTCACAACGTTCGTGTCCACGCCGAAGCCTGCGCCGGGCACCTTCAGGTTGTTGGCCACGATCATGTCCATGTTCTTCTTGTGCAGCTTGGCCGTGCTGTTTTCAATCAAGTCGCGGGTCTCCATCGAGAAGCCGCAGACAAACAGCTTTTCCGGCTTATGCGCACCGACCCAGGCTAAAATATCGTCGGTGCGTTCCAGGGCAATATTCATCTCGCCGTCGTGCTTTTTGACTTTGTCCGCGGCGACAGTGGCCGGGCGGTAGTCGGCCACGGCGGCGGCCATGACGAGGGCGTCAGCGTCCATGGCGTTTGCCTTGACAGCCTCAAACAGGTCGGCGGCAGTGGTGAACGGAACGGTCTTTACAAACGGCACGGGCGGCAGCGTGCAGCCGGTGGACGCCAGCAGCGTGACGTCTGCGCCGCGCAGCATACAGGCGCGGGCCACGGCGTAGCCCATCTTGCCGGTAGAGTGGTTCGTCAGGTAGCGCACGGGGTCCATCGGCTCCTGCGTGGCACCGGCGGAGACGACGACCTTTTTGCCTTTAAGGTCTTTCGCGCAGGCCAGCTCCCGCAGGACGTAGTCGACCAGCACACCCTCATCGGGCAGGCGGCCCGAGCCGACGTCGCCGCAGGCCAGCATACCGGAACCGGACGGGATGACCGTGAAGCCGTAGTGCTCCAGCGTTTTGAGGTTATCCTGGGTGATGGGGTTTTCGAGCATGTGGGTGTTCATGGCGGCCGCGACCAGCTTGGGGCAGGTCGCGGCCAGCGTGACGGTGGTCAGCATGTCGTCGGCCTGGCCGTGGGCCAGCTTGGCGATAACGTTGGCCGTGGCCGGGGCGATGAGCATCAAATCTGCCGCGTTGGCAAGGCTGATATGGGCCACGTCGTACTGGAAGTTGCGGTCAAACGTATCGACCTGACAGCGGCGGCGGGTCAGCGTCTCAAACACCAGCGGCGAGATAAACTCGGTGGCGTTTTTCGTCATAAGAACGTGTACATCCGCGCCCAGCTTGACGAGTGCATGCGCCACGTTGGGCATTTTGTAGGCGGCAATGCCCCCGGTGATGCCGAGGACAACGGTTTTGTTGGAAAGCAGCATAAAAAAATCAACACCTTATTAGTAGAGTGGAGTTTTTGCCTTTGGCGAAAACAAAATTACGCTGTAGCCATTATAGCAGATTGACGCTTTCTATGCAAATGCGTATAATATTTTTGAGCGGCGCAAAGCGCCGCGATCCACCTTATTTTTTATCTATTATCTCTTATCTTTTATCTATAAAAAGGACTTCACTATGGTTTTAGCAGTTGACATCGGCAACTCCAACATCTGCATTGGCGGGCTGGACGGGGCGGACCACCGCACCATTGCGTTCACGACCCGCATGGTCACCCGCCCCCGCTGCACCGAGGACGAGTACGCCGCCGAGATGAAATTTCTGCTGCGGCGCCTGCCTGTGGACCCCACCGCCTGTGAGGGCGTTATTGTGTGCAGCGTCGTGCCGCGCCTGACCTGCGTGCTGGCCGCCGCCTGCAAGCGGCTGACCGGGCGTGAGGCACTGGTCGTGAATTACACGCTGGACACCGGGCTGACCTTCGCCGTGGACGAGCCTTCCAAGGTGGGCCGGGACCGCATCGCCGATGCCGCTGCGGCAGCGGCGCACTATCCCCTGCCCTGCATGACCGTGGATCTGGGTACGGCGACGACATACAACGTTATATCGGACAAAAATGTGTTTCTGGGCGGGTTCATCGTGCCCGGCGTGCAGACGAGCCTGCGGGCCATCAGCGCGGGCACGGCGCAGCTGCCGCCCATCGCGCCCGAGCCGCCGGAGCATCTGATTGGCGCGAACACCGTCGCCGCGCTGAACAACGGGGCCATGTTCGGCACCGCCGCCATGCTGGACGGGTTAGCGGACCGCGTTGAGGCCGAGCTGGGCCAGCCGCTGACCGTGGTCGCCACCGGCGGGTTAGCGCCGTACATTATGCCCTGCTGCAAGCGGAAGATCATCTATGACGCTGATTTGCTGTTCAAGGGGCTGGCACTGATCTGGGAGAGGAACGGGAAATGAGGCTGCGGTTCAGGGGAGGGATTTATTCCTCCCCTGAGGTCTGCGGTTGCGGAGGGTGCCCGGGCGGATATGGAATCCGCCCCTACGGGCTGTGGGATGCCTTTATACATCCCATGGGCGCTTGATGCGACGGAAACGGCCACGGGTCGTCGGGGACGCCGACCTCTGCGGAGTTGCTGCCTGCCTGTCCCCTGGTTTGTAGGGGCCGCACATGTGCGGCCCGCGGCTGTACGGAGGCGCTCGTTTGCGGGCAGCCGCCGGGCCGGGCATGCCCGGCCCCTACCGCACGATAATATTAAAAAAGCACAAAAAGCCGCAGCTATGCGTTTTCTGCACAGCTGCGGCTTTATTTACACTCTTTTATGCGCTCACATATCCGGCGTCACGGGCACGGCACCGTAGTTGCGGATGTTCAGGACATGGCAGCTGCCTTCGCCGAAGCAGCCGTCGATGGCGGCCTTGTAGGCGTCCAGCAGGTCAACGGGCACAAACGCCTGAATGGTGCCGGCAAAGCCGCCGCCCTGCAGACGCCACGCGCCGCGGCCATTCAGCACGCGCTGGCTCAAGGCCAGGGCCACAGGCACGCCCTGCTCCTTCGGGTTCTTGATGCTGTAGGCGTTCTGGTTGAACTCAAAGCTGGAGTGACCGCCCTCGATAATCAGGCGCAGGAACGTTTCAAAATCGTCCTCGCGCACGGCGTCGCAGAGCTGAGCGGCGCGGCGGCAGTCGTTGTAGAAGTGCATCGCACGCACGACGGCGCGGTCCCCCACGGCCTTGCGCAGCTTGGGCAGAGCCTTGTAGAACTCGTCCTCATCGACCTCGCGCAGGACCTTTTTGCCGAACTGCTCGGCCACACTCTCCATCTCACGGCGGATGGCGGCATAGTCGTCGGTCAGGTCGGCGTGGCTGCCCTTCGTATCGCTGATGCACATGACAAAGCCGTGCTTCGCCAGGTCGATGGCCGTCTGGCCGACCACCGGGTGGGCCGGGTCCTTGAAGTCGATGGTGATAACGCCGCCGACGGCGCAGGCAGTCTGGTCCATCAGACCGCAGGGCTTGCCAAAGAACACGTTTTCAGCAAACTGGCCGATCTGGGCGATCTTGACCTGGTTGAACTTCTCCATGTCATTGTTGTTGTACTCGCCGCGCAGGATGGCACCGATGCAGACCTCAAAGGCTGCGGAGCTGGACAGACCGGAGCCGCGCAGCACGTTGCTGGTGGTGTAGCAGTCAAAGCCGCCCACCTTGCCGCCCGCATCCACGATGCCCTTGGCTACGCCGCGGATCAGGGACGCGGAGTGCTCGGCCTCGCGCGGCTGCGGGACGAGGTTGGTGACATCGACATCGTCAATTTTGTCAAAGCCCAGGGACTTGACGCGGATGACATTTTCCTCATTCGGGGAGACGACGGCCACCATATCCAGGTTGACAGAGCCTGCCAGCACCACGCCGTTGTTGTGGTCGGTGTGGTTGCCGCCGATCTCGGTGCGGCCCGGGGCGGAATAGAGGCGCACCGTGCGGTTGGTGCCGTATTTCTTTTCAAATTCGTCGATCAGGTCGGTATAGCGCTTGCGCTGCTCCTGCACGGCGTCTGCACCGTACAGCTTGGCAAAGGCGTCGTCGTATTCGCCCTGTGCGATCTGCTGTTTGAGTTCAATGGTATTTGCCATGATTCCACTCACCTTTCCTGTCGGGCGGCTCTTTTCGTAGATATGCACAAATTGAGCCTTATGTTTTTAGGCAGACAGCCAAAGGAGCGGCTCTCTGCGGGTTTCTTGTTTTCAGTATAGCAAATCCTGCAAAAAAAGCAAACATTTTTTCCGCCTCTTTTATGGACTTTTGATGAATAGCTTGGTATAATGAAAATATCACACGAGCGAGGTGCCGCCATGACCATCAATGAGATGAAGCAATCCTACAAGCAGAGCTACACCGACAACGTCGAGCTCTCGATTTTTAACTGCGGGCATGAATACTGCCAGCCGGGCCACACCTGGGGCCCCGGCGTGCGCGACCACTACCTGATCCATCTGGTGGTGGCGGGCAAGGGTGTGTATCAGGTCAACGGGGCCTCGCACACGCTGCAGGAGGGCGACCTGTTCCTGGCCAAGCCGAACCAACTCATCACCTACGCCGCCGACGAGACCGACCCGTGGGAGTACTACTGGGTCGGCTTCAACGGCGCGTGTGCCAACAAGCTGGTGCAGCAGACGCCGTTCTCCGACGCGCACCCCGTACACCACTGCAAGGACCCGCAGACCGTGCGGGAGGCGCTGTACAACATCTACCTGTCCCGCGGGCCGGAGCCGCAGTGCGAGGCCCTGATGACGGGCTATCTGTATATCTTTATGGCGCACCTGATGAAGGAGGCCCGCGAGGCGATGCCCAACGTGGGCTCGTCCAGCAGCCAGTACGTGCTGGCCGCCATCAAGTATATCCAGTTCAACTACTCGCATGATATTTCGGTGGACGATATTGCCAAGGCCGTCGGCGTCAGCCGCAGCCACCTGTACCGCGTGTTCATGTCGAACGTCGGGCAGAGCCCCATTGACTACCTGACAAGCTACCGCATCAGCGAGGCGTGCAGCCTGCTGAAAAATTCCAGCCTGTCGATTGCGGAAATCGCCGTATCTGTGGGCTTTTTTGACCAGTTCTATTTTTCCCGCGTGTTCAAAAAGGTCAAGGGCGTGCCGCCGAGCAAGTACCTGGCCACGCTGGAGAAGGAGGGTCCTGCCGCACCGCAGGCCATCAACCCGTAACATTTCCCGCACTATTTATAAGGAGCAGACATGCCTTTTACAAAAAATCAGATCATTACTCTGGAGATCGAAGCGCTCTCCAATGACGGAAACGGCGTGGCCCACAAGGACGGTCAGGCCGTTTTTGTGCCGCTGACCGCCCCCGGCGACGTGGCCGAGGTGCGCATTGTCAAGCCGATGAAAACCTATGCCTTTGGCCGCGTGGAGAAGCTGTTGACCGCCGGGCCGGGCCGCGTCAGGCAGGACTGCCCGGTGGCCTGCACCTGCGGCGGCTGCGGGCTGCGGCATATCAGCTATGAGGCCGAGTGCGCCGCCAAGACCCAGTTTGTACGGGACGCTTTTGCGCGGCTGGGCAAGCTGGACGTACCGGTGCCGGACGTGCTGGGCGCACCCGACACGGACCGCTACCGCAACAAGGTCCAGCTGCCCGTGGGCACCGACGAGAACGGGCATATTGTGACCGGCTTTTTTGCCGGGCGCAGCCACCGCATTGTGGCCTGCACCGACTGCAAGCTGCAGCCCGCGTGGATGAACGAGCTGGCTGCCCGCGCCTGTGCGCTGCTGGAGGAGAACGGCATCACTGCCTACAACGAGGAGACCCACACGGGCCGCGTGCGCCATTTGTACATGCGTCAGGGCTGGCACAGCGGGCAGCGGCTTTTGTGCTTTGTGGTAAACGGCAACGGTCTGCCGAACGAGGCGGAAATTTGCGCCACACTGCAAAAAGAGTTTTCCTTAACGACAATTTTGGTCAACCGCAACAGTGAGCGGACGAACGTTATTTTAGGCCGCAGGACCCGCACCGTGCTGGGCCCCGGCGTCATTGAGGACACGCTGGCCGGTGTGCCGCTGCGGATGGGTGTGCATGAATTTTACCAGGTCAACACCCCCGCCGCCGAGGTGCTCTACGCCAAGGCGCGGGAGTACGCCGGGCTGAATCCGGACGATTTTTTGCTGGACCTGTACTGCGGCATGGGTACGATTGGGCTTTCGATGCTGGCGGACTGCAAGCGCTTAGTCGGCGTTGAGGTCGTGCCGCAGGCTGTCGAGGGCGCGAAGGAGACCGCTGCACGGCTGGGACTGGACGCGGACAGAGCGGACTTCCGCTGTCAGGATGCCGGTGCAGCCGCCGCCCAGCTCGCCGCCGAGGGTGCGCGTCCCGACGTGATCGTCGTAGACCCGCCCCGCAAGGGCTGCGACGAGGCGACCTTGACCGCCATTGCCGAGATGGCCCCGCGGACCGTGGTCATGGTCAGCTGCAACGCCGCAACAGCGGCAAGGGATGCCAAGTGGCTGACCGAGCACGGATATAAAGCCGTGGAGGTCCAGCCGGTGGATCTGTTCCCGAGGACGAAGCACGTGGAGTGCGTGGTGAAGATGGTGCACTTCTAAAATTCATCTTTATTTAATCCATCTTTACAGAGGTATGATATGGCAACTTCAAATAATGAGTGTAACGTATGGGGAATCCATACACAAGATGACAAATTGTTTTTGAACGGAAACAAAATTGCTCTCGGTTGGCCTGCTTTTGGAGACCTTTCAAAAATCGAGGCATCTCGCGAGGCTTTCAAATCTCACTACATTACAGCCTACCCTGCCGCTAAAAAGGGTTCCATTCCAACCAGTTCTGGTATGCTGTTTCGTTTCATTCACGAAATGCAAATCGGTGATTATGTAATCTTCCCATCTAAAAGTGACCGCAAAATCAACATTGGTATTATTGAAGGCAATTATACTTATGTTCCCTCTGCGACTGAATATGTACAGCAACGTACCGTAAAATGGATAAAGCATTTACCGAGAACCTTTTTCTCTCAAGGAGCTTTATATGAGGTAGGCTCTATAATGTCTTTTTTTGCCATAAAAAAATACGCAGATGAGTTTCTTGCTGCTCTCGACCAAAATTTTTCTGCCCGCAGCACAGTGCCAGACGATGAGGACGAAAGTGTTGCTGCTACTGCGGATGATATTATAGAATCGACAAAGGATTTCATTCTGAAAGAATTAAGTAAAAATCTAAAAGGATTCGATTTTGAATATTTCGTTGCCGACTTGCTCCGTGCAATGGGTTACAGAACAACCGTCTCACCACACGGCGGCGACCATGGAATTGACATTATAGCTTATAAGGACGAACTGCCGCCCCGCATTTTGGTTCAAGTCAAAAGTCAAGACAGCGACATCAAAGAAACCACAATTCAATCTTTAAAGGGTGCTATGCACGAGGGCGATTACGGTTTGTTTGTATCGCTTTCTAATTATGCGAAGAATGCACAAGTTTATTTACAACACACACCAATCATACGGGGAATCAACGGAAACGAGCTAGTTGATTTGATTTTAAAGTATTATGATGACCTTAGCGAAAAATACAAAAAAATGATTCCGTTGAAAAAAGTCTATATACCTGTAGCACATATAGATGCTGATTAAATCTAGCTTTTGTTCAAACTCTATTCCCTGCTTGTTCACGATTTGCCCATATTTGTGTGCC
>ERZ840057.896-NODE-896-length-27978-cov-189.468359_pt1 | contig 27978 bp, 18 predicted proteins | sample MGYA00519907_ERZ840057 | MGnify/ENA primary metagenome ERZ840057 (study PRJEB31850, sample SAMEA3708862) | human gut metagenome | biome: human gut; feature: human-associated habitat; material: faeces | place: China | collected 2014 ...
CTCTTTTTTAGCTTTTTCATTTGTATCACTTCCTAAAATCAATGCCTATCTGTTCTATATGATTTTAATATTATAGCTTTACGATAAGAAAATGTCTATAAATTTACTTAGTTCATATCAATATTTTTCAGTTGCTCACCCGCTCGAGGAGGCAAATACTTTCTACATGCGTCGTATGAGAAAACTGATCAAATGCCTGCCACTTCATGAGTTCATACTTCTCTTCACAGAGTATCTTCAAATCCCTTGCCAATGTTGCCGAATCGCAGCTCACATATACAATCCTCTCCGGTGACATCGCAAGCATTGTGTCCAGGCACTTCTCATCACAGCCCTTTCTTGGCGGGTCAACGACTATCACATCCGGGCGAAGCATATCTGTATGTCCGGTGGATGCTGTATCATCAGTGATATTCTCTTTTTTCTTTGCATTCTCATAAAACTGTGGCAGCACCTCCTCAGCCTTTCCTACGAAAAACTGTGCATTTGTGATGCCATTGAGCTTCGCATTGTTTTTGGCATCCTCGATTGCCTGAGGCACTATTTCCACTCCGTACACCTGCTTTGCCTTCTGTGACAAAAAGAGCGATATGGTACCGATACCGCAGTAGAGATCCCAGACATTTTCATTTCCTGTGAGCCCTGCAAATGCAAGTGCCGTGCTGTAGAGCTTTTCTGTCTGCTTCGGGTTTACCTGATAGAACGACTGTGGAGAAATCTGATATGTGATGCCTGTCCCCTGTGGTGTGAAATCAGGGTAAGAAAGCAGATGGATGGTGTCCTCAATATATGGTCTTCCCCATATGCAGACCGTCTTTTTGCCTAGGATGACATTTGTGTTTTCCTTGTTGATATTGTAGGAAATCGAAGTCATTCCATCGATTTTTGAGAGTCTTTCGCACAGTATATCTGCTGCATTCCCGGCTCGGCGTTTTGCTTCAAGACTGTCCCCATTTATCACAAGACACACCATAATCTGCTTTGATGTAAATCCATATCTGATAAGCACATGGCGCACGAGCCCTTTGTGTGTATTCTCGTCATACGGTGTGATGCCGCACTCATTCATCCATTCCTTTATGATGTCGAGTATCTCTTTGTTTTGCGGCACCCCAAGCCTGCAGTCCTCGACCGGGATGATATTGTGGCTTCGCGATGCATAAAAGCCTGTCACTATATTGCCATCCCTGTCATACCCCACTGGGAACTGTGCCTTGTTGCGATAGCGGTACGGACTGTCTGCGCCAACAGGCGGCTGCATTTTACTGTCCAGCTCTGCCTCAGAAAATCCACCTATGCGCATGAGATTGTTGCGCACCTTATCATTTTTAAATTCAAGCTGTTTTTCATAGGAGAGCGCCTGTATCTGGCAGCCTCCGCACCTCTTGTGCAGCTCACATTCCGGCTCAACGCGAAAAGTGGAAGGGGTCTTAATCTCTTCCACTCTTGCGTAGCCATAGTTCTTCTTTAATTTTGTTGCGCGGGCAGTTATGACATCACCGATAAGTGCATCCTTTACGAAAAAGGTCATACCCTCGTAATGTCCTATGCCCTCGCCATCTGTTCCCATATCTGTTATTTCAAGTTCAAATATGTCATTTTTTTTCATGCTTTTCTCTTCTTTATTTTATATATAATTACTCTTTATAATGTTTGTATCCGGTGCAAGCTTTCACACCAAAATCACACCATAGCTATATTAATATCGTCCGCCTTTTACACACTTGTTCTGCGGAAATTTGTCTCCATAAATCTGTTGTAGCCCTGCCACTTTGTATCGTTTTCAGGCACATTTACAAGCAGCTCCCTGAAGGTCTCCATCTTGGCGTCTATGTTGTCTGCAAAGCTAAGTGCAAGTGCCTCGACAAGTGCCGGCTTTTTAGGAGAGCCAAACTCAAGCTCGCCGTGGTGGGCAAGTATACAGTGCTTCAGCTCATTTGCGAGCACTACCGGGAAGCCGTCGATGCTCTTAATCGCATCGCCTACCCACTCTGCACCAATCATGATATGTCCGAGGAGCTGACCAGCGTCTGTATAGTCATTCTCCGGGAAAGTAGAAAGCTCCTTTAATTTTCCGATATCATGGAAAATGGCTGCTGTAAGAAGCAGGTCACGGTTTAAAACCGGATACATTTTTGCAAAATAATCACAGTTCTTCGTCACACCGAGTGTATGCTCCAAAAGTCCTCCTACAAAGCCGTGGTGCACGCTCTTTGCGGCTGAATGGAACTTGAAACGGCGCTCAAACTCCTTATTGTCAAAAAAGCTATGTAAAAGCTGTGACAGATACTGATTCTTTACAGAGCCGATAAAGCCCATTAGCTCCTTATACATGACCTCGACATCCTTATCGCTGACCGGCAGATAATCCGCAGGGTCATATTCTCCCTCGTTCACCTTTCTCGCACGCTTTATGGAACACTGCAAATTGCCCTGAAAGCTTGTGATATCACCGGTTATGGCTATGTAATCCATTGCATCAAATTCCTCAATGCCTACTGAGCCCACATCCCATATCTTGGCATCCAGCGTGCCTGTCTTATCCTGCAGGATGACATTGTCATAAGGCTTTCCGCTTTTGGTCATGGCTGTCTGCTTGCTCTTGCATAAAAAAATCTCATTGATTCTCTCTCCCTCGCGGAGAGTTGAAATATACTTCATATATCCTCCTAATTTCGGCTAATTCATCACTCCGATTTTCACCTGACAGGTAATCTCCGTGTAGCCGTTGCTTCCTTTTCTCTTTACTTTCAGATTGCAGGTATCCTCAGGCTTTTGCTGCATAAGCTGTGTGTTGTACGCAGACACATTCGATACATCCTTATCGCTTACCGCCACTATCACATCACCACTTTGAAGCCCTGCGACAAATGCCGGTGAATCCATGGTAACCTGCTTTATATAAACACCCTTTGGGATGTTATATCTGTTTGCTATTTTTTCTGTAACTGTAGTACAGGTGATGCCTATGTACGGCACATCTGCGCCGCTCTCGAGCTTTTCAATGACAGGTGACAGGTCGCTTATGCTGACAGCTGTGAGCGTATTGTTTTCCTCCGCCGGATTGAAATCCTGCAGCGAAAGCCCTATGACCTGACCATCCGTATTGATGAGTATACCGCTCTGTGACCTGTTGCTTGCGATATCTGTGGTGAGCACCGAGTAATTGTTGTCCTGCGCCGACAGCTCATTGGTTGTTGACGTTACAAGACCTGTGAGAATGGCATAGTTTGCCTCAAGTGCAATGACAGATGCTCCTCTTGAAACAATATTTGAATTACCAAGCTCCGCAACCGCTATAGCCGCTGTTGTGGCATCGTCCAGAAGTGACTTATCCACAGAAATAATCGCTATGCCTGTATTGCTGTCGTACTTGACCAGTGCAGCATCAGCCATCATGTCGTTTACAAAGGTCACACTAAGCTTATCCGCCTTATCCACTACATCTTTCTCTGTCAGAATGATTAGCTGCTTTCCATTGTCCTTCAGTATCACTCCCACACCCTGACCCTCGGTCTCATAGGAATTGTTGAAAATATCAGTGGCATCTGTCACCCCCGTGACTCCTACTACAAATTTCGTTGCCAAAGCTCCCACTCTGTATAGCTGGCTCTGCACTGCCTGATAATCTGCCAGTGTAGGCTGGTATGTCTGCGAAGACGGCTCCGAAGAAGTGCCGGACTCTGTGCTTTGTGTACCATTTTCACTATATGCATCACTGCTGTCATCTATGCCTGACTGCTGTGTGGCTGTCTGCACATAATTATTATTTTTTCCATCTGAAGCTTTTTTTGATTGTCTGTTGATAACCGGCAGAAATATAGCAAAAACAATGCTTGCAGCCACTGCAAATGCCACTCCGCAGAGTGCTGCCGTGCCTGCTTTTTTTGCAAGTCTTTTTTTATTCAGCGGTTTATCCTTTATCTTTTCTCTGATAAATTGCTCCATATTGTCACCCTGATTAGATGTCTTTAGTTACTATCTTACATTATATTCTGAATTATATTGCGTTGCAACCATATTTTTTGAGTACGCCCTTTGAGTACGGGCTTGCAGCAGTCCGGCGGGTACATGTCGCAAGCCCTTACTTTTTGGCTCATTTAACAAACTGGTTTGTTATGTATTAAACTTTATGTTATCATCTTGTAATTATCATTTAATACATATTTATTATGGTTTTTTTGAAGATTTTCAGCTATAATATGATAAGCTATACAGTAAATATGAATTTAATATTCAACTACCGAAATATAAGGATATAGAAATGAATAAAAAAGTTTACAAAACATTGGAATATAACAAAATCCTCACCATGTTAAGCAGCTACGCAGCATGTGATGAGACAAAGAAAAGGTGTCTTTCTCTTGAGCCGGTCACCGATTTATACGAAATCAGACATCTGCAGACCACAACTGCCGATGCACTAAGCCGCCTGTACAAGGACAGCGGAGTGTCCTTCGTGGGCATACACAATGTGCATGCTTCTCTAAAGAGGCTTGATATCGGTGGTGCGCTGAATACGACCGAGCTTCTTCGCATCTGCAGTCTGTTAGAGGTTGCAAAGCGTGTTAAGGCTTATGGCAGAAGCGGCATGGACAATGAGAAGCAGGATTCACTCTCCGGTCTGTTTGCAGGGATTGAACCGGTTTCTGCGCTCTGCGATGAGATTAAGAGGTGCATTTTATCTGAGGAAGAGATTGCCGATGATGCGAGTCCTGAGCTTTTTAAGATAAGAAAGAGCATACGCGGCATGAACGACAGAATCCATGCGCAGCTCACCAAGCTCATGAACAACAGCACAACGAGGACATATCTGCAGGATGCGGTTGTGACCATGCGCGACGGCAGATATTGTCTGCCTGTAAAGGCTGAGGCAAAGGGCAATGTACCCGGCATGATGCACGACCAGTCATCTACCGGCTCTACCCTTTTTATCGAGCCTATGGCTGTCGTCAATTTGAATAATGAGCTCAAGGAGCTTTTCATAAAGGAGCAGGAGGAGATTGAAAAAATCCTTGCAGCGCTCAGCGACAAGGTTGCCATGAATGCGGCTGCTTTGGAGCAGGACTATGAGATTCTTTCAGAGCTTGACTTCATTTTTGCAAAGGCAAACTTGGCTAAATCATATAACGGTGTGGCACCGGAGTTCAACACCGAGGGGCATATCAATATCAGAAAGGGCCGTCATCCGCTTTTGGATGCTAAAAAGGTGGTCCCTATAGATGTACGGCTCGGCGAGGAATATAAGCAGCTTATCATCACCGGACCAAATACCGGCGGTAAAACGGTTTCACTAAAGACTGTCGGACTTTTGACTCTCATGGGTCAGGCAGGTCTTCACATTCCTGCGGCTGACAGGTCAAAGCTCGCCATCTTTGAGGATGTCTTTGCGGATATAGGCGATGAGCAGAGTATTGAGCAAAGTCTCAGTACCTTCTCGTCCCACATGACCAATATCGTAAAAATCCTTGAAAAAGCTGACGACAGAAGCCTTTGCCTGTTCGATGAGCTCTGCTCGGGAACCGACCCGACAGAGGGTGCGGCACTTGCCATCTCAATTTTAAACAGACTGCACCAGTATGGCGCCATCACCATGGCCACCACACACTACAGCGAGCTGAAAGTGTATGCGCTTTCCACAGACGGTGTGGAAAATGCCTGCTGTGAGTTCAATGTGGAGACTTTAAGCCCTACCTACCGCCTGTTAATCGGTATTCCTGGAAAGAGTAACGCATTTGCAATCTCATCAAAGCTTGGTCTGGACGAAAACATCATCGAGGATGCAAAAAGCAGAATTAATGATAACGACCTTGATTTTGAGGATCTGATTGCAAGCCTCGAGTCACAGCGACAGACTATCGAAAAGGAACAGCTTGAAATCAACAGCTACAAGGCCGAGATTGAAAAGCTCAAGAAACAGCTCGAAGAGAAAAACGAGCGCATAGATAAGAGCAAGGACAAGATTTTACGCGAGGCAAATGAGGAAGCCTACAAGATACTGCAGGATGCAAAGGAACTTGCCGACAAAACCATCCGCAATTTCAACAAATACGGACAGGGGCAGGCTCCTATGAGCCAGATGGAAAAGGAGCGCTCTGCCCTTCGTGACAAGATGAATGACAAGGAAAAGAAGCTGTCAGACATCAAGAAAAACACTGCCAAGGCAAATCACAAGGCGCCTAAGAAGCTGCGCATCGGTGATTCTGTGCTTGTGCTCTCCCTCAATCTGAAGGGAACCGTCCACACTCTGCCAAATGCCAAGGGCGATTTGTATGTGCAGATGGGTATACTGCGCTCGCTGGTTAATATTAATGACCTCGTGCTCTTAAACGACGATGTATCTCCTGCCAAGAAGTACGGCGGCAGCGGAAGCAAGATAAAGATGAGCAAATCGCTGTCAGTTTCATCAGAAATCAACCTGATTGGAAAGACTACGGATGAGGCACTTGCTCTCTTAGATAAATACTTGGACGACGCATATATCGCTCATCTTTCATCTGTGCGCATTGTCCACGGAAAAGGCACCGGTGCACTGCGAAAGGCTGTGCATGGACTCCTTAAGAGGACAAAAACTATTGCGGAATACCATCTCGGTGAGTTTGGTGAGGGCGATGCCGGAGTAACCATCGCAACCTTTAAATAACGACAATGTACTTTTACGGAATATAAATAATTTTTAAGAAGGAGATTAGAAATGGCTGTTAAACAGAAAATACTGATAGTAGACGACGACAACAATATAGCAGAGCTTATATCTCTATATCTGACCAAGGAATGCTATGACACCAAAATCGTAAATGATGGTGAGCAGGCTCTTATCGCGTTCGAGCACTACAAGCCAAACATGCTTCTTTTGGACCTTATGCTTCCGGGCATAGACGGCTATCAGGTATGCCGTGAGATACGTGCAAAGTCCGATGTGCCGATTATCATGCTCTCCGCAAAGGGCGAGGTATTTGACAAGGTTTTAGGCCTGGAGCTTGGCGCCGACGACTATATACTCAAGCCCTTTGACTCAAAGGAGCTTGTTGCAAGAGTCAAGGCCGTGCTCAGACGTTTCCAGCCTGCAAAGCCGGAAGCCTATGCTTCCGTAGATATCAAGTGTGTGGAGTACCCAGGGCTTATTGTAAATCTGTCCAACTACTCTGTCACTTATGACGGACAGCAGATTGATATGCCGCCAAAGGAGCTTGAGCTATTATATTTTCTTGCCTCATCTCCAAATCAGGTGTTTACAAGGGAGCAGCTTCTGGACAACATATGGGGCTATGAATATGTCGGTGACACCCGCACTGTCGACGTGCATGTAAAGCGTCTCCGCGAGAAAATCAAGGACAAGCCAACCTGGCGCATCGCAACTGTCTGGGGCATCGGATACAAGTTTGAGGTAAAATAAATAATGAAGCATACCATCTACTCTAAGCTGTTAATCAGCTACCTGATTTACGGTGTCATCGCTTTTTTCATTATATGCACCTTTACACAGCATCTCACCACAGACTATATCGAAAAGCAGGAAGCATCCAATCTCTACAGGGAAGCATCCATCATAGCAGGTGACTATGCCAGTGAATACTTTGGCTCATCCATGTCGCTTAGCGATTTCCAGAATCACATGAAAATCGTAGCCGACTATATGGATGCCGAGGTATGGGTGGTCAGCCCTGACGGTGAGCTGCTCATGGACTCAGATGATCCGTCAATAGGCATTGATACCCAAAATGACAGTTCTAAGCCTGTAGTGATAAATGGCTTTGATGTCACCGATTTTGGCAGCGACAACTATATGATTGGAGATTTTTACGGCTCCTTCAAGCATAAGATGCTGTCCGTATTTTCCCCGGTAAATGTCTCGTACCAGAATATCGGCTACATAGTCATTCACAAGCCAATGAGCCATATCACTGCAGGTGTAAACGGTTTTATGAATATCTCCTTTTACACTGTAGCGCTCATTTTTGCTTTTGCATTTGTTCTGCTTGTCATTATGAGCCGCTCTATTTACCGTCCTATCTCCAAAATCACAAAGACCGCAAAGAAGTATGCAAAGGGTGATTTCACTGCCCAGATTGATGTACATTCCAATGACGAAATCGGCTATCTGGCAAACACACTCAACTACATGGCAACGGAACTTGATACGCTTGAGGAGGATCAGCGCAAGTTTGTTTCCAACGTGTCACACGACTTCCGCTCCCCTCTTACCTCGATAAAGGGCTACGTGGAAGCCATGCTGGACGGAACCATCCCTGTTGAGATGCAGGATAAATACTTAAACATCATACTTTTTGAGACTGAGAGGCTTAATAAGCTCACCAAGAGTCTTATCGATCTGAACCAGTTCGGTCATCACGGCATACATCTGGATATTGCTGATTTTGACATCAATACAATGATCCGCACGACAATCCTCACCTTCGAGGGTAAATGCAGTGAAAAGGGCTTAAGCTTTGACCTGCTGCTCACCGGAAAAGAGCTTTTCGTGCGCGGTGATATGGTCAAAATCCAGCAGATTCTTTACAACCTGATAGACAACGCTGTGAAGTTTTCAAATAATGATTCGAGTATCAAGATTGAGACGAGTATCAGAAATGAAAAGGTGTTTATATCAGTAAAGGATCACGGTATCGGTATACCAAAGGACAGCCTTTCAAAGATCTGGGAGCGCTTCTACAAGAGTGATTTATCCCGCGGAAAGGATAAGCGCGGTACGGGACTTGGCCTGTCTATAGTTAAAGAAATTGTGCAGGCGCATGGTGAGAATATAAATGTGATAAGCACTGAGGGTGTGGGAACTGAGTTTATATTTACGCTGCCGCTCAGCAAAAAAGAAGGGTGAGGTGCAGCTCATCATATGATAGGTGTGGTGGGCGCCTCGCTTTTTAGGTTGTGAGGCTGCCGGCATAGCACACAGTATATTCCTCAGAAAAATGTGAAGTCAGCCGCGGTTGTTTTTCCGGACAGATTATGGTTTTATTTACATTTTCTTTCTTTTTTACTTTATGGAACTCCGCGGCAGTTCACATTTTCCTTCGGAACACACTGTGTACTCTCCGGCTAATTCAGGTTTACGAGCGAGGCGCTTTGCTACCTTGCATTCTGGCAGTGCCGGACTTATTTCACTGGCGTGAAATTTTGTCCGGCACTTTTTACTTTTTAAATTTAAAGCTCATTTCACTTATGCGAAATGAGCTTATTTAATAGTTATATATTGTTTATAAATATTCTGAGCCGCCTTGAAAACACAAGAAAAACTGATTTTAAATAATTACGCTTATATCATATTTACGGTTCATATTTGCTGCCGGCCGGGTCGGTTACTGTGTAGTCGCCGCCGGATATGTCGGCTGTAGTTTCAAAGTCTGTGATGTCCTGATTTACGATACCATCGAACAGGTCATATGTGAAGGTGTAGCCCTGTGCCGATACTGCTTTGACATATATTTTGATATTGCTTGCGGCTGTGACAGGGATTAAGTCTTCGATTTTGACTGTGCCTTCGAGGCTATGGAGCTTACCGTCGTCCTCTTTTGAGGCATCAGAGGTATCATTTTCCGTGTTATTCTTTGAGCCATCTTTTTGGGCATCATCCTTCCGGCTTAAGGCGGATGTGATGGAGTCTGTGTCTGCAGAGTCTGCACTGTCCGTGCCGTTTTCTGCCAACAGCTGTCGGATATCGTAGGTCTTTAGCTCTGTTTCTGAGCTTGCAACTACGAGCTGCACACTGTTAAAGTCAAAGTAATCATTTCCCATGACCGCTACATCTACATCTGTGCCAAGCTTTATGCTGCCATTGTCAAAGGTTGGTTTATCGGCAAGTATGCCTGATGCTACATTTTTGAACACTGATGTCACACCTTCAAACTCATCGAGCACCTCTGTGCTTCTCTTATTTCCGTCAACAAACAGAAATGTCACATTGCCTGCATAGTCCTCAGACAGTGGAAGTGTGGCCTCACCCGTATACTTGATGCCGTTTAGCTCGAGCGGTATCTCGTTTGTACCGAAAAATACACTGGTTTTTGTATCCTCTGTGTACTCCTTTGGCACCACCGAAACAGAGACTGTGTATGTCTTATCGGTAAAGTCTGCACTTTTTAAGGAAATATCCCAGTCTGTTATGAGGCTGGCCTCCTCCTCAAGAGTGGACTTGATATCATCCTGCATGGTCTGCACATCAGAAAGTATCACCGATGTGTTGTCTGATGTGTATGACATCTGTGTCTCGAGCTTTTTTATCCTGTTATTAAGCAATACTGCCCCCGCAATAAGTGCGGCGAGCAGTATTATGGTAATCGCATTGAAAATATTTTTTTTCAAATTCATATTATAGTGTTATTCCTCATCTTCCTCTGCAGCTACAGCTATTCCAAGCTCCTCAAGCTGCTTTGGATCTACCGTTCCGGGTGCCTCTGACATGAGGTCCGAAGCGTCCTTTACCTTAGGGAATGCAATAACCTCCTTGATATTGTCTGTATGCAGCATATGCATGCAGATACGGTCAACACCGAAGGCAAGTCCTGCGTGTGGCGGTACACCATATGAGAATGCATCAAGCAGGAATCCAAACTGCTCATGTGCACGCTCCTTTGTGAAGCCAAGCACCTCAAACATCTTCTCCTGGATGTCATCCTGATGTATACGCACTGAGCCTCCACCGAGCTCTGTACCATTGAGTACGATATCATATGCCTTTGCACGAACTGCGCCCGGATCTGAGTCTATCTTGTCCCAATCCTCCTCCATAGGCATAGTGAATGGATGATGCATTGCCATAAATCTGTTTTCCTCATCAGACCACTCAAGAAGTGGGAACTCTGTTACCCAGAGGAAATTGTACTTGTTCTCATCAATCAGGCCAAGCTCAGCTCCGAGCATGAGACGAAGCGCTCCAAGTACATTCCATACGATTTTATTCTTGTCTGCTGCGAAAAGGAGTAAATCTCCCGGCTTTCCGTTCATCTTTGCAACAAGTGCATCAAGCTCAGCTTCTGTCATAAACTTGGCAAATGATGACTTGTATGTGCCATCCTCATTGATGCACAGATAAGCAAGTCCCTTTGCTCCACAGCCCTTTGCGTGCTCTACAAGCTTGTCAATCTTCTTACGAGGCATCTTTGCCTGTCCCTCTACATTGATACCGCGGACAGAGCCACCGTTTTCAAGAGCTCCTGTGAATACTCCAAAGCCACAGTCCTTTACCACTTCCGAAACATCGCAAAGCTCCATACCAAAACGTGTATCAGGCTTGTCAGAACCAAATCTGTCCATAGCCTCCTGCCAAGGCATACGCTTAAACGGAATCTCAACATCCACATTTATGACCTCTTTAAAAAGGTGCTTTAACAGTCTCTCATTTACCTCGATTACATCATCGATATCTACGAATGAAAGCTCCATATCTGCCTGTGTAAACTCAGGCTGTCTGTCTGCACGCAGATCCTCGTCACGGAAGCATCGTGCAATCTGGAAATATCTGTCATAGCCTGAAGCCATCAGAAGCTGCTTAAAGAGCTGTGGTGACTGTGGAAGCGCATAAAAATGTCCGTGGTGTATACGGCTTGGCACGAGATAGTCTCTGGCGCCCTCCGGTGTAGACTTGCAAAGGATTGGTGTCTCTATCTCCAAAAAGCCCTCGTTTGCCATAAAGTCACGCATCACGCGAAGCACATTGCTTCTGAGCATGAGATTTCTCTGGATATCAGGACGGCGAAGATCCAGATAACGGTATTTAAGTCTGATGTCCTCGCTGGTCTTTGAATTCTCCTCAATCTGGAACGGAGGTGTCTGTGCCTCTGAAAGCACTCTGATTGATGTAGCGATAACCTCGATATCACCTGTCTTTAAGTTCTCATTGACAGCAGCTGTTCTCTTCTGGACAGTTCCCTCAACTGCGATGACGAACTCACTTCTTAAGGTGCCTGCCTTTTCAAAGCCCTCTGCACCTACATTTTCCTCGCCGAATACTATCTGAAGTATTCCGCTTCTGTCTCTTAAATCTACGAAAATGAGACTTCCTAAATTTCTTCTCTTCTGTACCCAGCCCATCACGGTGACCTTCTCACCGATATTGGCATTTGATACCTCTGTACATCTATGGCTTCTATGTAAGCCCTGCATTGATTCTGCCATTTTATACTCCTTATATTTCTACTATATACTTATTCTAATAACTGTTTGGTACCGCTGCTACACAGCTAAACTGCTGCTTATCAGATTCCTATCTGTTAAAGAACTCAACAAACTCCTCGTAGCCCTCTTTCATAAGCTGCTCCTTCTGGAATTTCTTGTTCTTGTTCATGCGCACAACAAGCACCTGCTGTCCGTTTGCTCTTGCGTCTTTTGCCTGATTCATGACATCAACAAGCTTGTCTGCCGGATATTTCTTCTCAACCAGATAAGCCACCTTCTTTGGACTCTCAGGAATCTTGAAGCCGCTCTCCATGAGAAGCAGGATAATTCTCTCAAAACCGATTGAAAAACCACAGGCCGGTACATCATTTCCGGTGAACTTTCCAATCATCTTGTCATATCGTCCGCCACCGCCACAGGCTGCGCCAAGCTCAGGCATTGATATCTCAAAAATAGTTCCTGTGTAGTAGCTCATTCCACGAACAAGTGTAGGGTCAAATACGAGCTCAAACTTTGCTCCCTTTGTAGCATTGACAGCCGTAGCTATCTCTGTCATATTTGTAACCACTTCTTCGTCTAAATATTCACCGAGCTTTTCTGAAAGTATTTTTACACCCTCAGTGACATCCCTTGTCTGCTCCAAAAGCTTGAACAAATCAAGATATTTGTCAATATTTTCCTGTGGGTAGCCATCCTGTGCAAGCTCACTTGCAACGCCTTCCACTCCTATCTTGTCCATCTTATCGAGTGTGATAAATACGCTGTCGTAGTCCTCCTCAGCGAAACCACTGTAAGCAGCCATTGCCTTTAGGATTCTTCTCTCGTTGATTCTTATCTCAAAGTTCTCGAAGCCGAGTCTGCCGATTGTGGTAGTGGTTGCTGTAATCAGCTCTATCTCTGCCAGATTGCTTGGCTCTCCGAGTATATCTATATCACACTGTGTAAACTGTCTGTAGCGGCCTCTCTGAGGTCTGTCTGCTCTCCACACACTGCCCATCTGAAGTGCCTTAAACGGCGATGGCAGGTTGTTGGCATTGTTTGAATAATATCTTGAAAGTGGCACTGTAAGGTCATAGCGCATTCCAAAGTCTACTACATCCGACTCTTCCTTTGCTGTCTCCAGATTCAGCTTCTCGCCTCTCTTCATTACCTTGAAGATCAGCTTCTCATTTTCTCCGCCCTGCTTGCTTGTGAGATTTGCTATATTCTCCATGCATGGTGTCTCTATCGGTGTAAATCCGAAGCTTCTGTATGTATCCTTGATCACACTTGTCACATAATCACGGATTTCCATCTCTGCAGGTAGTATATCCTTCATGCCGTTGACCGGCTTTTTGCTCAGTGCCATTTGGTTTCCTCCATCTATATTAAAATATTGAATTCATTAGCTATTCTATTATACTTTTCGGTTTTGCAATCGTCAAGGGTTACAGGGGATTTTGCTGGATGTGCTATAGGACGTGCTGCAAGCCACGGCACCGTTAGAGCACACGCATATGCTTTGCTTTCGCTACGCTTTGCCGCTAAGATACTGTACGGATTATGCTTTTTGCGCTTCTATGCTTGACGAAACCGTCGAAACGCGCCTTCCATGGCGCGGTTCTCCTTGACTTGCCCTCCATGGCAAGTCATTTCTGTGCTTCATGTGCATAATCCTACAGTATCTAAGTGGCTTCGCTATTCGCTCAATCAAATGCATATGCGTGCGCCCTAGTAGTGCCGTAGCTTGCAGCCCTTACTCTGTGACAATATTTTCATTTGCACGGTTTCTTCCTAGTTTCTTCAATAAACTTGGTTGTACTGCAAAGCTAACGAGCATCTGCTGTGAAAGGTTACAAATGCTAATGTGCTTCTACTGCGGTGAATTGCAAATGCTAATGCACATATACTGCGCCGGATTGCAAATGCTAATGCACATCTACTGCGGCGGATTGCAGATGCCGCACGGAGACAAACCCATGGATTTTGCTTCATCAAGCGTTACCTCTGTGTCACTCTTTTTCAAGGTCCGACAGCCCGCACGGTGATATTTCTTGCCGGTCGCTGTGATATGGACCATCGTCTCGCTGTTTGAGGAATCTGCAGCGCTATTTTCTACTGCTGAGCTGTCTGAGCCTGATGATGCACTTCCTGTTGTACTGCCTGAAGAGCCGTTTTCTCCTGCCCCGCTTCCAGCGCTGCTCTGCGAGCCTTCATTCTGCGGTGTACCCGTCTGAGCGCTCTGCTGCGGAGTGGTGCCATCTAGCCAGCTGTCACCATTCTCATAGTTTATTCCGACTCCGGGCTGCACATTATAGCAATAGACATTAAAAAGTATGCCGCCACCGTTATCCTCAACCGACTTTGCCTCTATGAGAACGCCGTTTGCAACTAGATTGCTGCCCGAGAACATCGGAGTCACTCTGTAAAGCACATGATTTCCTGTATTGTTTACATAATCCGCTACCAGATTCTCAAACGGCAGCATGCCCTCCACATTCAGGTATCTCGTGCCGGTAATAAGGTTCTTTGGATTGGCATTCTCGCCGGCAAGCTGATAGCCAATAAGATGACAGCGATTATATAAATACCTGTCCTTTATCACATCATACTTCACCGTATGCCAGCCTGATGGCTTTATCATGCCTATCTTGCCACGCTCCTCAGTCGGCATGATATCCTTGCAGATATTGGCATAAGCCACACCGCATCTGCCAAGTGAATCCAAATCACTGTAATTTTCAAAAGCAGTGGTAGTCATATCGCTGTCCGTAAAAAAAGGCTCATTATTGTTGACAGCCACGTATGCCTTGCCATCATATGCCGGAATAGCATCAAGGGAAACATAAGAATTGTTGTTTACAAGATTCTCCTGCGGCCCATCCACTTTATCCTTGCTGCCTAAAGCACCGGAAGAATCCTCATCTGCTCCAACAGCTCCGGCAGAATACCCGGCAGCTTCCGTGCCGGATAAATCAGTGGAGGCACAGCCTGTAAAAATTGTAGCAATTGCAAGTAACTCACATAGTGTAATTGCTACTGTTTTCCTTAACTTTAGCCATATGTTCATATAAAATCACTCTTTCTATCAACCGATTGATATTGGATTTTCCCTAATTACAATAAATTAAATAAATACTTAAATTACTAAACCTAATATACTTTTATTTCCTCGCTTCATTTATTATAGCAAACATTTGTTTGTTTTTCAACCCTTGCTGTAAAGCTATACATTCCCCACTATTTGGGTATGTTAGTGACTTTTCCCGATAGTACGCGCCTATGTCGCGTAAACTAAAAAAGGTTTCGAGCAAATGCTTGAATCCTTATAAATACCAGCTTATTAAACTATCATTTAAGATTGCTCGATGATACTAACAACTCTTGAACTTCTTTTTAGAAAATATACACACAATCAAAACTTATATGCATATTTTCTAAAAAATAAAAAGGAAGCCGGACGCATCCAACTTCCTTAGGCATAGTCCGCAGACGTCCGCCGCAATTCTGTAATATATTATGCCATAATGAATACTTTTATGCAATAGCACTTTTGAAGTTTCCACAAATATTTTTGAATTCTCTACAAATACTTTTTTAATAAATTCAACTTCGTTCTGGTATCTGTATACACAACTGTGTTGAAAATGGACGTAGAAACTTTTCCCCTAAGTTCTTCACAGTCCTTTTCGAACAAACGAATAAATGCCATAATTTTCTTCTTTTGACACTCTAATAGTTTCATCATAAAGCTTATAAGAATCACATAATCAACAATAGACTCAAATGTAATATTATTAATTCCTGTCTCTGCACTTATACACTTAGCAATTCTCAAGCTTACCTTACCCGTTTTAAATCTAGCATCAAAAATCGTATTATTGTGTGCTACAGCATTTCTTAAATCCTTTAAGGCATATACAATCAATGGTAACAATTTACCATCTCTGTCATAAGCAACCTTTATGCCTACGCTCTTAGAAATTTTTTTCCTGGTATTTTGATCAAGACAATCTACAAATGTACCAAATTCACCAAGACTAATTAATTCAAAAATTGCCCATATAGGAAGCGGCTGATCCTTGTCATAATAATGATTCACTATAAACCTCTTACCATAATCTCGGGAAATAAGACTATATACTTTATTTCTAAGATTCATTCTTTTATTAATTGCTTTTTTATAATCATTACTACCTATCGGATAAGCTTTGTAATCCGTTAACAATTTCGCATATATATTCGCAAATCTTTTACTTTCAGCATCTTCCAAAATAACTTCCAAAACATAGTTTTTAAATGCAGTTTCCAAAAACATTATCTCCGGATAAAACATTGTCTTAATCGCCATATCAAAGTCATAGATTGCCTGCACCTCATCAAAGGAATTGAATGCATATGTATTCGCTGGATTATTATGAAAACGATACCCTTTATATCCATGGAAATAACCCATATATCTAAGTTTTTTCTTATCACTACTTCCAGAAATACTCAAACCTTTTTCATCTCGCATATATGCCATCAGCGCATTAATACTTTTAGGTTTCTTTTTCATTGACACCATACTCCTTTTACTGTAACCTTCTCAACAATAATTTTAATGGTAATTTCCATCAAATGTCAACAGTAAATACTCTCTTTCTATCCATCCTTTCTATCCATCTCATTGTTACTGTTCACACCTAACAGTATGACCAGTAACACTCTCCTAGGCGGATTACCACCACGACCGGGCGGAGCTTACGTCCCGAACCAACTAAAAAAGCCACCCCAGGCATAACCCGGTGTGGCTTTTAATCATGTATTATGAAATTATGTGAATCACCTAATGTGAATCAACACTGCTATATTGCAGAACAAATCTACTCGCAAAGCTTAGAAAACTCATCCGCAACAAACTGAACCTTGGTTCCGATAATAACCTGAACAGAATTCTTACCAGGCTTCATAACGCCTGCAACACCTGCAGATTTAATCTTCTTGTCATCAACCTGAGTGATATCCTTAACCTCAAGTCTGAGTCTTGTGATGCAGTTGTCAATGCTTGCAATATTGTCTTTGCCACCGCAGCCCTCAAGAATAGTCTTTGCTACTGCTGTGTAGTCATTGTTAGAAAGCACTGCCTTCTTCTCTGCCTCGACATCATCGTCCTCTCTACCAGGGGTCTTAAGATCCCATTTCTTGATAGCGAAATAGAATACAATGTAGAATACGATAAAAGCTGCGATTCCAAGAGGAATGATGAGCCATGTCTTTGCTGCAGCCGGAAGTGAAGATGAGAATAATAAATCCATTGCACCGGCTGAGAATGAGAAGCCTGCTCTAAATCCAAGAGCTACTGTAATCATTGTGAAAATACCATAAAGTAAAGCATAAATCACATAGAGAACAGGAGCAAGGAACATAAATGCAAACTCGAAAGGCTCTGTAACACCACAGATGAATGCACAGATAGCTGCAGAAGCAAGGATACCGATGGCAGCCTTTTTCTTAGCAGTCTTTGCACACTTAACCATGGCAAGTGCAGCACCAGGAATACCAAACATCATACATGGGAAGAAACCTGACATGTACATTCCGAGGCTCCATGAAACATCCTTTGATGTCTCGCCTGCCCAGAAATGAGAGAGGTCTCCAAGTCCGATAGTATCGAACCAGAATACGTTGTTTAATGCGTGGTGTAATCCTGTAGGGATTAACAGACGGTTCAGGAATGCATAAATACCTGCGCCGACTACGTCAAGACCAACGATTGCTTTACCGATAGCTACAAGAGCACCGAAAAGTAATGGCCATACAAACAGTAATACTACAGATACAAGGATTGAAACAACACCTGCGATAATTGCTACGCAACGCTTGCCACTAAAGAATGACAGCCAGTCAGGAAGCTTTGTATCCTTAAATCTGTTGTAACACAAAGAACCAATAACACCGGCTAAGATACCGATAAATGGGTTTGCAATCTTGTCGAATGCAAGTGTCTTTGTAGCGCTGTCAGCGATAGATGGCATGATTGTGGTAACAAAGCCTGTAGACAGGAGTGTTGTCATCATCAGCCATGAAGCTAAAGCTGCAATACCGCCGGTACCGTCGTTCTTTTCTGACATACCGACACCAACGCCGATTACAAAAAGGATGGCCATGTTATCGATCAAGGCGCCCCCTGCTTTAACTAAAAACAGGCCTATTAAATTTCGCACACCCTCGATGTCACCACCCTGCATGGTTGCAGGACATAAAAAATATCCAATACCCATGAGGATACCACATATAGGAAGTACTGCTACGGGAAGCATTAAAGCTTTACCCAATTTTTGAAGAAATTTCATAAATTTCCCCTCCTTTACATTATATATACTAAACTGGAGATACTCCAATATAGTTCGTTATTATTACCCAAATCTACGCGAGACTTAAAATCTCATCACCGACGGATACATCACCCTCTTTGAGCATCTTTATCTCACTATAATCAGCAGTGTTGCCAATTAAAACCGGAGTGATGATATTAAGATCTGCTGCCTTAATCTGCTCCAGGTCAGCCTCCATCAAAAGATCGCCCTTCTTCACCTGATCACCAACAGAAATATGTGATGTAAAAGGACCACCCTTTAGTATCACCGTATCCAGACCAATGTGTAAAAGCAGCTCAACACCCTGAGTGGTTGTCATGGTAAAAGCATGCAACGTATCAAATACAGCTGTCACCTCACCATCCGCCGGAGCGTAAAACCTGCCCTCAGAAGGAATCACGGCCACGCCGTCTCCCAATATCTTATCAGAAAAAGTAGGATCCGGAACCTCTGTAATAGGAACCACTCTGCCGTTGCACGGAGAACAGATCACCTTTTCCTTTGACTTATTCTTAAAAAAACCTAACATGATATCTCCTTTCCGTCGATATACACACTCACAATATCCAAATCTTCATTGAGAAGCACAAAATCCGCTCTCTTTCCTGCAGAAATGCTGCCTGCTTCATCATAGATGCCAATCTCCTTAGCCGGATTGGCTGTAGCACACATAATTGCCTCCTCAAGCGGAATGCCTGCCTGCCTTACTGCAAACCGCATACAATCCATCAGATTGGTTGCCGAACCGGCAATTGTCCCATCATGGAGTGTGGCAAGCGGACCTCTGACCGTTACTGCCTGTCCACCGAGTGTATACTCACCATCCTCAAGCCCTGTGGCTCTCATGCTGTCACTTATTAAAATCATGCGCTTCGCACCAAACATGGCAAATGTAGCCCTGATAACCGACGGGTGAATATGCACTCCGTCACAAATGAGCTCCGCATGACACTTTTCTGAATCTCTCACAGCCCCGATAACTCCCGGATTCCTGTGATGAAGCGGTGGCATCGCATTATACAAATGTGTGGCATGGCTTGCCCCATGCTCAATAGCCTCTACCGCTGTGTCATAATCAGCCGCTGTGTGTGCTATTGAAACCACAACACTTCCTCTTACCTTGTCTATAAACTCAATCGCACCCGGCTCCTCCGGAGCGATATCTACAAGCTTTATCAAGCCATGGGCCGCATCCTGAAGCTCGCAGAAATAATCATAATCACATCGCATGATATTCTCTGCCGCCTGTGCGCCCTTTTTAGAAGGACTGATAAAAGGTCCCTCCATATTGATACCTACAAGATGTGCACCACCATGATAATTATAATCACCGGCATTTTTCATGACACTCAAAAGCTCATCCCTTTGAATGGTCATAGTAGCCGGACACACGCTCGTCACTCCGACAGAAGCCTCGTATGCTGTAATCACATCAAGCGCCTCTGCGGTGCCGTCACACATATCAGCTCCCTTGCATCCATGAAAATGAATATCCACAAGACCCGGTATCATGATAAGACCTGATGCATCTATAATCTCCTGCGATGCGCTGTCATTAGCCGCGTCCGTGTCAGCTGTTCTCTCCAAAACACTGTCAAAACGGCCATCCTTAACGACAACATCGCCTTGCATAAAGCTGCCATCCTCTGTAAATACCCTTGCATTTTTTATTATCATATACATGCACCTTCTCAACTAAAAAACATCTACAAGCAACTCAGTGCAGCCTCATCCGCTACAAGCGTAACATCATTATGCAACTGCAATACAGAAGCCGGCACCTGTGGTGTAATCGGTCCAAAGAAAGCCTTGTGCACAATCTCTGCCTTATCCTCACCACTTGCAACAATAAGAATCTTCTTAGCCTGCATGATAGTCTTGATGCCCATTGTATAAGCCTGCTTCGGAACATCATCAGCCGATGCAAAGAAGCGCTTATTGGCCTCAATAGTAGACTCTGTCAGATTCACACAGTGTACCTGCTTGTCAAAAGACTCGCCCGGCTCATTAAAGCCGATATGACCATTGTGCCCGATACCAAGAAGCTGCAAATCAACACCGCCAAGAGACTGAATCAGCTCTGTATAGCGCTTGCACTCCTTCTGTGAATCCGGCTCCATGCCGTTTGGCAGGTGAGTATTCTCAACCGGAATATTCACATGATCAAACAAATTCTGATGCATAAAATAATAGTAGCTCTGGTCATTCTCACGGCTTAATCCCTTGTACTCATCAAGATTCACCGTCATGACCTCTGAAAAGTCCAAATCCCCCTTCTTGAACCACTCAACAAGTTGCTTATATAAACCGATAGGTGTAGAGCCTGTAGCCAGTCCCAATACACAGTTAGGCTTCATAATCACCTGTGCCGATACGATATTTGCAGCCTTTCTGCTCATATCAGCATAATCCTTAGCATGATATATTCTCATGAAAAATCCCCCCAATTCGTAAAATATACCCAATACTATCTGCACAACCTTCAAATGTGCTGCTTGATTGCATATATGCATTTTACCTTATATAGGACATTTTGTCCAGTACTTTTTGTCATATTTTGCATATTTTGTAAAAAAAATATTAAATTTTAGTACAGTAAAGTGGTAAAATTGCATAAAAATCCACCTCACCCGAATCTATAATTTTTCACCTACCACCCTGCATCTCTTTCTGCATAACTAAAATAATCCGTTACACTTATATCTAGTATAGCGGATTACCCTGTAACATACAATCATTTATAATCTTGAGTGTCCAGCCACAGACCATCATACTGTCATTATTAAGAGAAAATGACAGCATATTTTTATCAGAGAGCAGTGAATTACTTTGTCCCATATGTCAGAAAGGCGGTCTTGTCTTCCGTGATTAGCATTGTAAGCAGATAAGCACAAAAGAAACCACCGCAGGAATTTAGCTTAGTTAAAGCGTTAAATTCTGCGGTGGTTTTAATTATGCAGTCTTTTTAATTTCTATATCCATAATACCAATACCAATATAGCGCGTTCACCAGATTTTTTAATTCATTAGAGGAATTCCCGCTATCAATGACCTTCTGTGAATAGCTGAATGGACCATAGTCCAGCTCGAAAATACAGTTCTTATTCTTTCCGGTGACTTTGCATGCATAATTACTATTCAGGTTGCGTGCCATTATTCCGTTTATATCTACACAATACACCCCATCTGAAGCCTTTTTAGGTGTCAGACTGACTTCATTGCCATCTGCATTAACATAGCTGAACTTGTAATTGTTTATATCACAGCCTTCGTTCACCATAAAATAATGTCTTACTGTCATCTCAGACTTACATATCAGAGAGCTTCCGTAATATGTCAGTCCATTACTCTGACTATTTGCACTATCTGTCTTAATAACAGCCTTATATGCAGCAAAATCAGCCGCTGCGACAATTTTATCGGTATCGCTTAAAATAGCGTTTGCCGGCTTGCCTGTGTTATATTTAAAGAAGCTCTGCGCTGCCGTTCCATAGTTTAAGAGTGCCTTCACCAGCTTAATTGTTTCTTCCGGATACTCGTTTGATTTTGCCAGGAGCTCAGTGGCATATTCTTTTACACTGTAAGTGTACTCATTTCCACTATTACCATCCACCACCATTTTGGCTTTAACCGTATCTGACATCTGTGCAGCATTTAGCGGACATGCAAACTTATATATAACCTTTCCGTTTTTCTCAACAGGGATTGCATCGTTTACGCTGACCTTGTATGGCTGGCTATTATTCACCGTAAACTCCATATATGCGTTGCTGTTTGATTTGATACTTTCAGGAAGCTCCATATAGTAGTTCATGTCAATATTATCTTTTAAAGTAAGGCTCCTGCCAACAAGCTTCTCAGAATCTTTTTCTACATTATTGGCGGTAAATGCTTTAATACAGAAATTACCATACACATTCTGATAATTCCAATTGCGGGAATATGCCAACCCTGTACCATAGAAATAATAGCTTGCCGTATTATCACTTGACGCATGATTCTCCCACACCATTTCATTATTATAATTTACATCACCGGTCATCGCTGCCTCAATGTCAATGGCAGGTGTATCAGTAGTCACTACAACCGAATAGCTTGTCCCAGGCTTCAGATTAACCGCTGCTTTAAGTGGAATGGTATATACTCCGGCATAGGTTGTATGCCCTGTAGTGGTAGCAGTCTCCTGCTTTGTTCCGCTGGTTGGCTTTGTCTTATCCTTTAAATCTGTATAAATCTCTATTGTATAATTCACATTTGTTTTAGATGTAATAGACAATGAAACTGCTTTTAAGTCCTCAGAAGATACTCCCTGTTTTGTCTGAGCAGTAAAAACATTGGCCAATTTCCTGTAACCGCTTTGATGGGCTACATTTAATCCTCCATCAACCTGATAATTGTTATCATATCCATCATTAGCAGAAAAATCAAACACCCAAGCCGTATCGGATAAAGAAAACGTTTCATATGACATCCAGAAATAACTCTGATCATAATATGAACCGGTTCCGTCTCCCCAACTATTACGAATAAGCCATGCACCATCTTTTTCAGGTTTAACACCGTCTCTGAAATTATCTTTAGAATAGTTATCATCCCATCCAACAACCATTACCGCATGACCTGCTCTGTTATTTGTTTTATCATTATAACTGTTATTTATGTAATGATATCCGGTATCATTATGACTATACATAATTCCCACTGCACCATATTTTTTTATGGCTTTTTTCACATCTGATGCATTTTCCTTGATATTAATCATGTATGTATTTTCCAGATGTGCCTTATCCTTTGAATATGCATATTCATCAGATAAACCTGTATTAAGAAAAGTATCAATAGTGCTTGCTGTATATCCGTTGCTTGCCACCTTACTATATGGTACATCACTCTCGCTTACCGGACCACACCACTGTCCCATTCTGCGTGCCGCCATCAAATAGTTGCCACCACGATTGAGATAACCATACTGAACACTTGTATTATTCATATAGTACTTTGCATAGTCCCCATCTGTTCCACCAAGCGGATCTAACAGCGAATTATATGCATAATATGCCAGATGCAGTTCACTAAAATCTATATTTTTATCAAACGCACCATCATTAATCAGATCAAACTCTGCAAGACCTATCGACGAAAATGTCCAGCACGTGCCAAGGGGATTTTGATTACGAACAGACGGATATTTCGCCTTGATATCACTGACTCCATTTGCCGGATACTTACTCTCTATAGTTTCATCTACAGAATATCCCCAATCATCAGAATACGGCACCGCCTCATCCGGTTCATACACCGGTGTATTATAATCCAAATCACTCAGAATATATCCACTTGTAATGCTATTTTCTACAATTGGCTGTTGTTCTGCTTCAACGCCTTGCCCTGCTGACACCGGTTCTGCTGCGACCGGAACAGCCACACCTAATATCATAGCTGCACTTAACACCAATGATAAAAACTTTTTTGTCTTCATTCGACTTTCTCCATTGTATTAACTCCTCTTACGTTTCTTCTTCAAATGTAGGTAAAACCACAACTGACGTCACATTAGTCAATCGGTATAATTGGAAGCTCTATCACTCCGTTATCAGATTTCGGTTCATTATTATTATTCATTCCTGAATTGTTTATTTCAGATTTTTTATCAATCTTATCACCTGTTTTATTTACATCGTCTGAAGTGTTTTCTGATTCATCATTTTTCATTATATCAGTCTCATATGAATCCCTGGAATCATTATTATCGGTGTTTTCTGATGAGCTCTTTGTATCTTTCAAGCTTTTGCCCGTTTCTTTTGTAGTTGTTGAACTTTTATCAGAATTCTTTATATCACCAGATTTGTCCTTATCATCGACTACTGTTGCTTTGTCTTTTGAGGAATCGGATGAATTCTTATCCACATTACCAGTCTCTGTATTTTCTGTATCCAATATCATCTCTGTAGCTGATACTGCCTCTGTGGCTATTTCTGAGCTTGTTTTATTTTCAAGCGCTATATTCTTTGCAGACAATGCTGCAGCTGTAATTGCTACGCCAAAAATCAATATCACTATTGTGCTAACCATTTTTTTGTTAAAATTAAATTTCATTTTCTATATCCTAGTATAATTATGATGTAGTCAATCAAGACTACTTGGTTAATAAATTTCTGTAAATCAGATAACAAAAGAAGGGGTTCTTCCTTTATCAGATACTCTTTACTTGTCCAACTATATGGCAAAAATACTTGTGGCATTCCATCTCTTCTTACACAAATTTCAAAATACTGCCGATAATACTCAATTCCTTCAAGCCCAGCCTTGCTCAAATAATCATCAAATATTCTATTGATATTTGCAAATATTTTCAAAGCCTGCTTACGGTTGTGCACTACAATGCACTCGCTTAAATCATCAATTGAATGCTCTTTAATATACCCATCATTGCATATATATCTATGTTCCTTTTTTACCAATTCAGCCAAGCTGCAAGTAGATGACTTTTTAAATTCGAAATAGAAATCTATAGGTTCTGTCTTATAATCGTCAGACGCTGAAAAAGCCTCTAAAAAATTCCACTTTTCATAATTTTCTTTTATATATGCATGCTTCTTAGCAAGCTGAATTTCCTCTAACTTCAACTCTCAAAGTCAGGAATTATACTCTAGTACTATATTTTATGCAACAATTTATTTAATTTTTTGATATTCATACCAATACATTGCATCAAGCAACGTCTTCAATTCAGAGGTTAGCTTTGAACTGCCATATGCTTTTGCAATGTAGTTCATCGGCTGATAGTCCAATATAGTTTCTGTATTTCCATTCGATACTATCGTCCTCATGCCAGAAAAGAAATTTCTGTTTGTACAAGTTACTTCTATATAATACATGTCTTTATCTTTCGAACGACATGGTGTAGCATAGCCTATCATATCTCCGCCCACATACGTTGCAAACGAATAATTTGATATATCTCTGCCGGAATCAAGCTTAAAATAGTGTCTGAGCTTTACATCATCTCCCACCACAAGGCTCGATCCGTAATAGTGTATTCCACTCATTGAAAATTGGCGGATACTTGAATTGGCAGCATACTGCTTCAGCGTTGCCTGTGGAATTTGTTGTATCGTCTTATCGGCATTCGTAAGGCTTCTGTTGGCTAATGCATATGTCATAAATCCAAAATACTGCTGTGATGCAGCGCCATAATTCAACATCGCTTTTACCACCGGCTTATATGCTGCATATTCTTTTGTATTGCTTGCCAATAAGCTCTTGGCATAATCCTCTACTGATGTTGAAAATGTATCCAGCACTTTTCCACTATTAGAGAGTAACTGTAAATTTACTTTTTCGGTCATCTCAACTGCGCTTATATCAATTCTTGAGCAATATGATTCGCCATCGCCAACCGGACTCCGGTTCAATGCCACATAGTGTGGTGTTCCGCTGTCACCTTCATAGGTGTACTTGACCATGCAGTCTCCTATGTCATACGTAGAGCCGGTCATTTTCCAGTAGATATTTAGACCAATATTATGATTCTCCAATAAGGATATACTCTGACTCTTCGATACACTTACCTTTTCGCTTCCTGTGTTTGTATTTTGACTTCCGGATGAGGTATTTCCCGGATTTGCAGTTTCTGATGAATCTCCATGATCTCCGTCTGCCTGTCCATCTGTTACCAGATACCATATTGATTCTTCTTCAAAATAAACATTACCGGAAGCATCAAGTGCTCTTATTCCTATACAAAAAGCTCCTGATTCCGAGGCATTTGCCGGTGTTATTTTAAGCTTATTCTGTGCAGTTTGTTCTATGTTTACCGCAACATTTTCTTCTTTTTCACTTATATACCATTCGTATGCAACATTATCTACATATTTACTTACAGCCTTGCCACTCTTATCATAGGTTATCTGCTTTGTTCTAAGATTGCATGTATATGAGGCGCCGCGGTTTATAAGCATACCTGTGCTGCCACGTTCTTCATCGAGTGTATATGTGGCAGGAACCACTTCATACTCAGCAGTTTTCTCACCGGTACGTTTTTCCTTGCCATAATAGTAGTGATAGCGTACTGTGAGTTTTGTCTTTCCAGGCTTCATTCCGGTATATTTCCACTCATTACCGGCATTGAATATTTTTATGATGCTTTCATCCTGAGAAATTACTGAGTCAACTACATATATATATTTTTCCCCGCCAGCCTGCGACCGCGTATCCTGTGTCAGTTCGCCTTGTCCGTTAGTTCTGATATTTTCTGTCTGATTGACACACACTGTTCCGGCTGCAAAGTCTATATCAAAGCCATCCTCAGAAACAAGCTTAGCATTTGTCTTAGATACCTCAGCAGTTCCATTGTAAGCAATCGCTGTAATATCAATATCCCGAGGACTGTACTGATTCAGCCAGTTTTGGGATAAAGTAAAATATACCGCATCCCCAAGGACACTGATTGTATATGAGTTCCGGTCAATTGCTTTCTCACTTCCATCCGATATATAAAACAGCTTATATGAATCACAAGCCGTAGAAAGATTGCTCTTTGATACACATACTGTCAAATCAGTGCCTTTTCTATAAGCGTAGCTGCTCTTAGTGAATACAAATCCTGATTTATATTCTGTCTGTGCAGACTGAACATTTATTGATGCACTGTCTGAATTGGTGTCTGCATATGTGATTGTGTGAATCGGTGTTAGGGCGAGAGTGAATGCTATTCCTAACGCAATTTGTTTTGTCTTATTAATTTTCATGTAACCTTATTCCTTAATTTCCAGTTAATTACTTTGATGTGGTACCTAATTCATAAATCGCAGTCACTAAATCGGACAATTTATTACTACTATTTTTTAAATTTAGCACTTTATGACAATAATAATTTACGCTACATGTAACAAACGCTTTTCCATTTACATTTATAGTAAATGATTTAGAATAATTGGCTGGTAATATTCCTGTTAAATCAACATAATATTTACCATCTTTCTTAACCGGTTTTAAAATCTGATTTCCCACTGTAAACTTATAATCAGATATATTTTTACTATCAATGCTGAAATAGCATAGTCTCCTAAAACTATAGTACTCTTTCTATATGAAATTTACAAGCAAAACTATGCCATTTGTTGTTTCTGATATTCGAACCAGTACAATGAATTCAGTAAAATCTCTGCATCAACATTGCCTTTTGTATATGCCTTGGCAACATAATTCATTGGACTATATAAAAAAATCACAATCAGCGCCATCTGAAATTTGGATATCATGTCTCTCAAAGATAGACTTTATGTCTAAAGCGGTATCTATATAATACATATCTCCAGCCCTTGTAAATTCCAAATAAGAAACACTCGTAAATTCATTCGTACTTTCTTAAAATAGATAAAAAATACGTCTGTTTATAATACGATAATATTTTAAACAGACGTATCTAAAAATGGAATCGACAATATTTGCATAAATTAGCACAATATTGGTTTTTATCACTACCACTTTAAAATCATCAAAGCAT
>ERZ840057.910-NODE-910-length-27627-cov-18.754787_pt1 | contig 27627 bp, 25 predicted proteins | sample MGYA00519907_ERZ840057 | MGnify/ENA primary metagenome ERZ840057 (study PRJEB31850, sample SAMEA3708862) | human gut metagenome | biome: human gut; feature: human-associated habitat; material: faeces | place: China | collected 2014 ...
AGTTTTCACTATCACACACCTACCCTAGTTAGTAAAATATGTCATCTATTTTGTTCAAAAGCATTGGTATTGTTGATTTTTTTCATTATAAAAAATGTCCAATTCTGGAGTTTGTTTTGTTTGAAAATTTGGACACTTTTAGCTTATACGTAATTTCATAAAAAGTAATGAAATATTTTGTTTTTGTGTAATATTTTTACAAAAATTTTATATTTTAAAATTTAGTTTTAGCAACAACTTGTATGTTGTCATTAAATTTTTATTTGTTATCATTAATCTTCTTGATTATAATACCATATATTAAATAAATTACTTGATATAGTGGAATAAACCAAAATAATTCAATTGTATATAATAAGCCTATCATTATACCACTAAAAAAAGCTTCAAATCCATACATTAAATCGCCATTACTCATTGCAGGCATAGCCCAACCTGAGTCAATACCATGAAAAAATAAATATATAGACCAAATAATCCAGCATATATAATATAATAAGCTGATTATAAAAATAAATTTAAAAATTGGTATTTTTGTATTATTTTTTGTTTTCTCCATAGTTCTTCAGAACACTCCTTCTTTATTGTACAAAATCTTTAGAAAAAGTATTATATTCCTTATTTCCTTTAACATTATTTTTCATCTTTAATATTTTTGCTCTTTAATAATAATTCATCAAAATCAGAAATATATATTTTATCTTGTACTATTCTATATTTTTCAAATTCTGTTTCTGCATGTATTTTTGCCATTTCAGCAGATATTTTACCATTGTCCTTTAACACGTCATGATCCCATAATGTTAAAAATCCATTTAGCCTTTCTTCCCAGTCTTCCATTGTCATAGGAATATGTCTCATTGCTTGCATTTCAGCCAAATCTAAATATGCAGATACCATTCTCTCTAATTGTCCAATTTCTTTTTCCGATAAATAATTTTTTGCAATGACTACATCATATTTATGAATTTTACTATCAGGAGCTCCTTTCCACGATGTTAATCCCATATTTTCTTTTTGGCTATCTGCTCTATTATATATAATTTCCGCTGCTGTGTTTCCAGAAACAGCATAATGTAATTTGTTTTGAACAGATAAAAAATCTAATTGTTGCTTTTGCTGTTTTATCATAGTCAATAGATGTTGCATAAATATCTGTAATTTTTTGATAAAATTTTCTTTCAGACATTCTAATTTCTCGTATTCTTTCTAATTGTTCTTCAAAATATTTTTTAGTTAAAATTGATCCGTCATTCTTTAATCTTTCATCATCCATTACCCATCCTTTAATAGTAAAATCCTTTACTATTTGATTTGCCCATTTTCTAAATTGTATAGCTCTTTCATTATCTACTTTAAATCCTACTGCTATAATCATTTGAAGATTATAATGTATTACATTTCTTGAAATTTTTCTATTTCCCTCATCTTGAACTATTAAGAAATTCTTAATAGTTGATTTTTCTTCTAATTCATTATCTTCATATATCTTTTTTATATGTTGATTAATTGCAGATGTTGATACACCGTATAATACTGATAACATTTTTTGAGTTAACCAAATATTTTCATCTTCATATCTAAGTTCTACTCCATTTTCTCCAGCAGCTGCTACATATGTCAAATACTCAGCAGCACTTGAACGAATTAATTTATCTACTTTTTTCCCCTTATCATTTTTCATTTATTCTTCTTCCTCCACAACTTAATATTATATTTATTAATTTTATCCCGTTTTTTAGCTTTTGAATATCTTTATTATGGTAACTATTCAATAAATTTTTATTACATACTTTGCCAATAATAATATAAAATATTTTTGTCAACATCATAAACACCTATTTCCCAACCTGTTGCTTCTTCTTTTGTAAAATTATGTTTTTTGTTTTCATCACTTGTTCTACATACTAATTCATAATGGTAATATCCATTTTTTATTTCAAGCACTTCTTTATTGTATTCAAAATCATCTAGTATACTATCATCAAGTCTGTTTTTACTCCATTTCGAATTAGAGTCTAGTTTTTTTACTATGTCCTGTCCATTTTCTTTTGAAAATTCATATACATAATAATCTAGTCCATCATATTGAATTCCTTCTCTTACACTATAAATTTCTCTTTTAATATAATTTTCAGTCTTTACACCTAGAATATTACTATAATTATTATGTGTGCCATAAATATAACTTTTTAAATAATATAGCTTTTCATTTTTTAAATCAAGTATTGCATAAATTCCTTTATTATCATAATAATATAAGTTTTCTCTATCTAATTCTGTCCTTTCTTCACCTACTTCATCATAAAATCTTTTCATTTCATATTCATAAAATTTGTTTTTACTCCAATAACTACTTTTTTCCAATTTATTTCTAAATTTTTCATTTTCCCCAATTGTATTTAATTTATAGACTTTGTATTTCATTAAAGCATCATCTTCATATACAGTATAATAATTTATATTGTATGATTCTAGTGCTAGATCTAATTTTTTATAATCTTCATCTACCTTAAATGTTACTTTTGATATAATTATGTAAAAAATCAAAAACACTGTAATAGTTATCCATAATATAAATCCAAATTCTTTTAAGTCCTTTTTTATCAATATGAACACCACCCTATAACATTAAAATTCTCCTTCTTTCGTTTCAAATTTTATTTCAACATCATATACTTTTATAACTCCATATTTACTAGAGGCTACTCCTAAATTATTTAATGTTGTTGATAATATATCTTTCGTTTTACTGTTTTCTTCATCTGTATATTCTCTTAACTCTTTGAAATCTGTAAAATCATAGGTGTCTTTAATTTCAATTTCTAAATTCCATTTATTATTTTCGTCTATTCTTCCTTTAACTAATAATGTTGCATCATGGAGAGCATAAAGTAAATCAGCATCATCAAATCTAATCAAAGTATCCTCTCTTGGAGATTTTTCGTCGACAATAAATTCTTTTTTTCCTTCTCCATATTTTTCTATTAATTGTTCTAGTTTTTTCTTAAATATCGGACTTTTAAGTAATATGTTTTTTATTTCTTCATCTTCTATTACTAAATCGTTTGGTTCTTTTCCAAACATAGATAATGAATTTGTCAATAATTTAGCAGAAAGAGGCTTATTAGTAAATAGTCCTCCTATAACAACAATTTGCCAAAACATATATTGCATTGAATAAAATACAGCATATGATATAGGATTGTTCTTTTTTGTTAAATCAAATATAAAACTTAAACTTTTTATATAACCATTAGCAACTTTTTCATCTATATTATTCCAATTTATATTTTTAAAATTTTTTATAATCTTTTCGAATTTTTGGTAATAATTAAATAATTTATATATATCATTTAATGAAAAATTCATTAATTCTACAGTATCTTTAGAAAAAGGCGTTATATTCTTTATATCCTTTAACATTTTTTCTTCTATATTTCTCAATGCATCAAAGTTCATATTCTTTAAATAATTTAGTGCTATATATTTTTGTGTTAAATCATATTTCTTAGTTTTACTTAAGAAATATTTATGATTTTTCCAAGCAACTTTAGTACATAAATATGCTTCCTTATTCCATACAAATCTAGGTGGTTTACGTATTCCTAATTCTCCATAAATGTTATCAAGGCATCCTCTTCCAAACATTTTATATTTATAGTCATATGGTTTATTGCATAATAAACATCTTTTTTCTTCCATAGATTTATCAATCCCCTTTTTATTATTATAAGTTATATTAATTACTCTATTTATACTATAATATTTTAAAATTTTCCATCAACTTACAAAATTTATGTTTTCATTAATTTTATATCAAACATTTGTTTTTGTCAATAGTCAAAAAATAAATTTCAAAATTTTTTCAAACTTTGAAATTTACATATTCATATCAAATTCAAATTGTTTTATCTCGCATACTGTCTACTTTGAAATCTACCTTCTGATATATCGTGTGTTACAATTAGTGCTGTAATTTTTTCTTTTCTTAATATTGAATATATATCTTCAGTTACCATTATTCTAGTTTGATAGTCTAGTGCAGAAAATGCTTCATCTAATAATAATATTTTAGGTTTTACCGCAAGTGTTCTAATTAGTGCAACCCTTTGCCTCATTCCACCTGATAATTCTGATGGATATTTGTTTTTGAAATCATATAAGTTGTATTTTTTTAGTAGTTCTTTTACATATTCAATATTTTCTTTTGTTTTTATTCCTTTTATTTCTAATCCAAATAATGTATTACTTAATATGTTTCTCCATTCTAGTAGACAATCTCTTTGTAGCATATATCCTATTTTAGGAGATATTCCATTGCATTTTTCTCCTTCTATGTAGATTTCTCCTTCTGTTTTTTCTTCTAGTCCTGCTATTATTGAAAGTAATGTTGATTTTCCACATCCACTTGGTCCTATTATGCTTACAAATTCCCCTTCTTTTATTCTGAAATTTACATTTTTAAGTGCTTGTATTTCGTCTTCTTTATTTTGATATTTTTTTCCTATATTTTTGACTTCTAGTATGTTTTTCATAAATTGCCTCCTTTTATTTATCCTAGTATATTTTATGTAAAATTCAAAATGGTTGTTACTTTTATATTTTAATGTCGAACCTATAATTGCATATGATTTAATTTAGAATTATCTCGTTTGATTGAAATAAAAAAATAGAACTTGTCAAATAAAAAAATGGGTAATGTTCGCTTGCAAAAGTGAAAAGGTCCCAGTTTTTTATACTACAAGTTCTTTTTTTATGTAATGAACAGAGATAATTCTAAATTAAATCATATGCAATTATAAGTTCAACAAAAAAGATGTAATTCATTTTAAAAATTACATCCTTTTATAAAAACAATTAGAATATTAATTATTTACACTTTCAAATTTAGTCTTACTAACCAACTCAGAAATTTCATATATCAATTTTTGTTGTTCTGGACTGCATTTATCCAAAATATTTTTAAAATCTTCTTTTAAATAATCTTTAGAAGTCGTATTACTACCTGTTAATAAATAACCTGGTGAAACTTTTAAAACTTCAGCAATTTGAGTTAATCTCCTTAAATTCAAATGTGCATTACCTCTTTCAACTCTACTTAAAAAAGCTACCGAAATATTAATTTCATCTGCCAATTCCTCTTGCGTCATTTTTCTATCTAATCTACATTGTTTTATTCTTCTTCCTATAACATAATAATCTGGTGACATGCTCTACCTCCTTTTTTCCTTGTTTGTAAATATAACACTTATACGGAAATATGTCAATATTTTTTAATTAATTTGTAAATATTTATTTTTTAATTCTTTGATTTTTCTTGCAACTTCCGATTTCATGTATTTTAAATCATTTTCACTCATTTCATTTATATTTAACACATTATATGAAAAATTTATTCTATTATTTTTAAATCTCACATACTTAATTTTGCCTCGCAATTGACTATTAGAATTTTTCCATATTTTTTCACCTGTATATATTACAATTGGAATCACTATGGGATTTCTTGTATTCTGATTTTCTTTCTCTTTATTCCACCTACTTATTATATTAGTGGAATGTTCAAACATTTTATACGTAATATTTGTATCAATTTCTGATATTTCTTTTATTATTATAAATATTTCTTTGTTTTTAATTTTACATATAACAATGTTTTCGTTTATCCTATCTATTTTGCTTTTTATTTTATTACAATAAACTATATCATTAAGTCCTATTACTTCATCTATTTCAAAAAAATCTTTTAAAAATTTTTTCAATTCATTTTTGTTTTTTATAATTTCTATGATTGAATTTTCGTTTTTACCTGTTTTGCTTATCTGTTCATATTTTACTACATTTTCTCCCAATTTTCTTACTTTATAAATTTCTCCACTTTGCTCACAATCAACAAAATCGTTGAATGAGAAATAGACCATACTCCCTCCCTTCTATTCTAGTGTCTAACATGTTTCGTTTTCATTGAATTCTAAGATATTAAATTTCTGGACCTATAACATTTTATTTTTAGATTTTAATTTTACATTCATTACCTGATTTAAACTTAATTTTATTGCGAAATAAATTATGAACTAATTTTAAGTTTTAGAAAAAATTCTTTCTGTTTTAATGGTAACATAAAAAAGTAACAATTACAATTATTTTTGTAATTGTTACCCATATTATAATTTTTCGTAAAATTTCTTTGTAGAATTTTGATATTTTTTATATTATTTTGCAATTTTTTGTCTTACATATTCATATAAAATAATCCCAGTTGCAACAGATGCATTCAAACTTTCCGTCTTTCCAAACATTGGTATTTTTATTTTTTCATCTGCTATATCTTGAATTCTTTGTTCAACACCATTTGCTTCATTTCCTATAACGATTACTTTTTTATCAAAATTAATATCATATAAACTATTTTTAGTTTGTAATGAACTTACTACCAACTTAAAGTTATTTTTTTGTGTTTCTTTTAGTGTCTGTTCTATATCCTCACATTCTATAATTTTAATTCTAAAAATTGCTCCCATCGTAGAGCGAACCACTTTAGGATTATAACAATCTGCTGTTCCTTTTGATACCAATATTTGATTTAATCCTATACTATCAACAGTTCTAAGAATTGTCCCTAAATTTCCTGGATCTTGTATATCATCTAAAGCAACTATTATATCTTGATTATAATCTATTTTGTTTTCTTGATTGTTTCTACCAATTATTGCTAGTATTCCCTGTGGTGCATTTACATCTGACATTGTTTTTAATATATTTTCTGTTACATATACACAATCATATTTTGCAATTTCATACATTAAATTTTTAGGAATTACTCCAGAATCTTCACAATTATCACAAACTACAATATGCTTAATATCTGCTTTTTCTTCAATTGCCTCTTTTACTAATTTTATTCCTTCTATAATAAATTCTTGGTTTAAATCTCTGTATTTCTTTTCTTTTAATTTTTTTACATGTTTTACAAATTCATTATCTTTACTTGAAATTACTTGCATAACTTTTTCCTTTCACTATGATTGATTGTCAAAAGGGACGCCCTTTTTTGACAACTTCTTTTATATATCTACACTGCACAAAAAATTTATTTAGCATTGTTGTCAAAAAGGGGCGTCCCTTTTGACAACTTTCTTAGAAATTCAGTAACGTCATTTAAAATCTGTCTTTCATTTGTTGTTCCTATATCTAATGTAATCATTGTTTTTATTCCAGGTGAAAATTTAATTTTATTTCTATATATTTTTAATAAGCCCTGCAAATCTATTTCATACTTACTTTGTTCAAAAGTAAACACTACAGCTGTTTTTTTGCTTGCAATTTTGCTTATTGCAAATGGTTTTGCCAAGTATTTTATTCTTGCTATGTCTAATAGATTTTCTAATTCTGCTGGCATGTTTCCAAATCTGTCTATTATTTCATCTACAACATTTTGGATGTCTTCTTCTTTTTTACATAGTGCTATATTTTGATATACTTCTATTTTTTGTGCTGAGTCTGGTATATATTCATCTGGTATATAACTTGTTACATTTAAATCTATTTGTATGTCTATTTCTGGTTCTACTTCTACACCTTGCATTTCTTTTACTACTTCGTCTAGTAATGTACAATATGTATCATATCCTACTTGCTCTAAGTGTCCTGATTGTATTTCTCCAAGCATGCTTCCGGCTCCCCTAATCTCTAGGTCTCTCATTGCTATTTTGAAACCTGAACCAAATTCAGTAAATTCTTTTATTGCTTTTAGTCTCTTGTCCGCTTCTTCTGAAAGCATTTTGTCTTTTCTGTATGTGATATATGCATATGCCTGTCTGTCTGATCTTCCAACTCTACCACGTATTTGATATAATGCGGCTAACCCCATTCTGTCTGCATTTTCTACTATTATTGTGTTAGCATTTGCTATATCTATTCCTGATTCTAATATTGTGGTACAAACTAATACATTTGACTTTTTATCAATAAAATCTTGCATTATTTCTTCTATTTGATTTCCTGTCATTTGCCCATGTGCATAACTTACAGTCGCTTCAGGTACAAGTCTTGATATTTCATCTGCTTTTTTCTGTATTGTATCTACCCTGTTATAAATATAGAATACCTGTCCGTCTCTTTCTAATTCTTTTGTTATTGCTTCTTTTATAACCTCTTGGTCATATTCCAACACATAAGTTTGTACTGGTTTTCTGTTATGTGGTGGCTCATAAATTACTGACATATCTCTTATTCCAACTATTGACATATGCATTGTTCTTGGAATTGGTGTTGCTGTCATTGTTAAAACATCTATATTTGATTTGTATTGTTTTATTTTTTCTTTTGCTTTTACTCCAAATCTGTGCTCTTCATCTATTATTAATAATCCAATGTCTTTAAATTCAACATCTTTACTTAATAATCTATGTGTTCCAATTACGATGTCTACATCCCCTAATTTCAATTTTTTGATTACTTCATTTTGATATTTTGTACTTTTAAATCTATTTAATATATCTACTTTTATTGGGAAGTCTTTCATTCTATCTCTGAATTCTTCATATTGTTGTTGTGCTAAAACCGTTGTTGGTACTAAATATGCAACTTGTTTATGGTCCATTACTGCTTTAAATGCTGCTCTTATTGCAACTTCTGTTTTTCCATATCCAACATCACCACACAAAAGTCTATCCATTGGTCTTTGATTTTCCATATCTTTTTTGACTTCTTCTATACATCTTAATTGGTCATCTGTTTCTTGATATGGGAACTTTTCTTCAAATTGTTGTTGCCAAGGTGTATCTGGTCCAAATGCATAACCTTTTGCTTTTTCTCTTTTTGCATATAATTCTATTAATTCTTTTGCAACAGCTCTTAAATTTTTCTTTACCTTTTCCTTTGTTTTAATCCAATCTTTACTTCCAAGACTGTTCATTGGTGGATTTATTGCATCTCCACCTGTATATTTTCTAATTACATCTAACTGGCTTGTTGGTACATATAAAATTGCATCATCTTTATATTTTAGTTTGATATAGTCTTTTGTTGTTTTGTCTGCAGTTATAGTATTTACACCAACAAAAAGTCCTATTCCATAATTTTTGTGTACTACATAATCACCAACTTTTAAATCTGCAAATACTACTTTTTCCCCTTCTTTAAATGCCTTATTTGCAAATGTTTTTTTCTTTTTTCCACCATCAATTAAATCATCTGCCGAAATTACAACCTGATTTATTTCGAAGTTTTCAAATCCTTCTGTAATTTTTCCAACTGAAATTGTTACAATATTTTCTGAAGATTTTACTATGATTGTTTTGTCTAATTTTTCTTCTATTTTGCATAATATATCTTGCTTTTCTAATAGTTCTTTTAGCTTTTTGGCTTTTTCTTTAGTTTCAACCATTATATATATGCTTTTCTTTTCATTATTCCATTTGTTTATATCTTCAAATAAATTTTCAATTTCGCTCTTATAATAATTGATTTCTCTATATTCAAAATGATATCTTTGTGCTTGTTTTTTTGTAACTGCATCTTGTTTTTCTAAATATATTGTATGATATTTATTTTCTATGCTATCAAATTCAATTGCTCCTGTACTTGATAACGCTTCTGGTACTATTTTTTCTTTTTCTATTAAGTTTTTACTTAAGTTTTCGATATCTTGTAAGATATTCATTTCTCTTTGTTCAACCTTATTGACCTCATCTACCATAATTAAGCACTCTTTGCTCATATAGTCAATTAAAGTTTCTTGTTCTGCGTAAAATTCATCAAAATATTTATCTATTTTACTTATATAATTTCCAGCTTTTATTTTTTCTATGTCTTCTTCTATTATCTCGTCTTGCTTTCCTTCTGTTAATTTTTGTCTGATTTTTTTACAAATATTTTCTATTTTATCATCTAAAACATATTCATTTGCTGGATATATTTTGGCTTTTTCTAATGTTGATATTGACCTTTGACTACTTATACTAAAGTTTCTGATTGAATCAACTTCGTCTCCCCATAACTCAATTCTAATTCCTGTTTTGTCATCAGCTGAAATATCAACAATTCCACCTCTTACACTAAACTGTCCTCTTCCCTCTATTAAATCACATCTTGAATATCCCATATTTACTAAACTTTTTTTGATATCTTCTAAGTTGTATATGTCTCCTACTTTAAATTCTAACACATTTTTAAATAGTGATTTTTTTGATGGTAATTTTTGCATTAATGCTTCTATTGTTGTTACAACTATTATGTTTTTCTTTTCTTTTATTTTGTTTAAAGTTTCTATTCTTTCATATGGTAAATCCTTGCTTTCAGCTACATAATCATATGTTACAACTTCTTTTTTAGGGAAAAATACTACTTTTTCTTTATCAAAATTTTGTAAATTTTGTAGTATTTTTTTGGCCTGTATTTCATTATATGTAACTAACAATATTGATTTTTTGTTATACCCATTTATTGCAGAAATTATTTCTGTCATTCCAACGCTAGTTAAGCCCGATATTGATATCGGACTTTTTTCTTTTTCTATTTGCTTACTTAAATCTATAAATTTCTGTGATTTTCCTAGTTCTCCTATTATTGTATTCATTATATTCCATCCTTTCTAGGTGGTTTTATTTGATTTTTATATTATATCACATTTGTTTTAAAATATAAACAAAAATTTTAAATATTATAGTTTATACTTGTTATTATATATTTTATGTAAATAATTATTTACTTGGTTTTTATTTTGTGGTATAATAAATTATATGTACTAATTGTAGAAAGGAGCCTTACATGAAAGAGTGGCTAGAAGATTTTCAGACTGCAATTGATGAAATTGCACAAGATATTCTTTCATTTTTTGAAAGAATAGTAAAAACTAAATAGGCAAAAACCGTGTCAATTTTTGACACGGTTTTTCATTTATTCTTTTATAAATTCTATTTTGACTATGTACTAGTCTTCTTTCTTCTCTAATTCTGCTTTAGTAATCTGTTTCATTTGTTCAAGAATCATTTCTACTAATCGCAAAATATTTTTTTTAAGTCTCATTTGACAAATTATAAAGAAAGTGTTATTATATAGTTACATTAAACAATGTACCTTAGTTCAGGTTGTGTATATTGTTTGCTTGTATGTGTATCGTAACTGCACATACTTTTTTTATTCTCAAAAAAAAAGCAAGGAAGTCTCGTAACAACTTCCTCACTTCGACTATGTAATGACACTTTTAGTCTTTACCTTTTTTGTATTCTTCTAATTGTAATTGAATCTTGATGTTTTTTTCTTTTTCTGCCATTAATTGCTCAATCAATTTTAGAATAAGTTCAGGTTGTGTCATATTATTTGCCCCCCTTTCCGTCCTTTAGTAAAAGACTTACCTTTCTGACTTTGAAAAGGTTGCTATTATATTACAACATTTATATATATTATTCAACCGAACAAAGTAAAATTTTACAATTATTTTGTTTTAGCCATATTATCATATAAATGTAATTCATTGAAAATTAAATTTTAATATCGTATAAATCAAATAAGCTCACTAATATTATCAGCAAGCTTACCTTATTTCAATACCATAAACTCACAAATTTGTCAGTATAATGGAAATATTTTACTATCTCTGTAATCATTGTTGTTCTATGGTTGTGCACAATTTTTACGCACTCTTTAATTCCAATCTTAATTTATCAGCAATCATTGCGATAAATTCTGAATTAGTTGGTTTTCCTTTAGCAGCTGAAATTGTATAACCAAAAATTTTCTCAACTGTTTTTTGGTCACCTCTACCCCATGCAACTTCTATAGCATGACGAATTGCACGCTCTACACGACTTGGTGTTGTGTTAAATTTCATTGCAATTTTAGGATATAAACTCTTTGTTATTTGATTAATAACATCAATATCATTTACAACCATAATTATTGCTTCACGTAAATATTGATATCCTTTTATATGTGCAGGTACACCTACTTCGTGAATAATATTTGTTACCAAAGCTTCCAAATTTTCTTGATTTTTAGTTCCATCCATAGGAATTTCAACATATTGTTGTTTAGTTTCTTTTGAAATAAAATTATTAACATTTTGACTTGGTCTGAAGTTTTTCAATTCTTTTATCCTTTTTATTAATAATTCAATATCAAAAGGTTTAACAACATAGTATTCAGCTCCTAAACCTACTGCTCTTTGAGTAATTTTATCTTGTCCAACAGCTGAAAGCATTATGCACATTGGCTTTTTATCACATTTTATTATATTTAATTTTTCTAATACTCCTATTCCATCTAAATGTGGCATAATTACATCTAATAATGCTACATCTGGCATTATATTTGTTATCATATCAATAGCTTCTTCTCCATCTTTTGCTATTCCTATAACTTCCATATCATCTTGCTCATGTATGTATTTTGCTAATGTTTGAGCAAATTCTTGATTGTCATCTGCTATCAAGATTGTTGTTTTTTCTTTCATAATTTTTCCTCCCTATTTCCGTTATCTTTTCATTTGTTTTATGTTGATTGTTCTTTCAAATCTTTTATTATCAACAAATTAAAGAACTGTAAATTTTTTACAGTTCTTATTATAGTATCTATTCAATTGTTTTTCAATTATATTTTCCAAATATTTACAAAAACATTATTTTATTATACTTTTCTCTATTAATTTTTTAGATAAAAACTTCAATTTTATCAAATTAACTTTTTTTGTATTAAAATCAACTATTAATCTATCTTTATTGCATTCTTCTAACTGAATTTTACAAATAATTTTTTCAGAATAAACACAATCATTTATATAAATATTATTTTTTTTACAATAATATCTAAAAGTTTCCAAATTATTATATTCTACTTCTGCTTCTGCTTCTATTCCTATAGTTTTTTCAACTTTTTCTATACTATCTATAGCTTGTAATGTTACATCTGAATAAGCTCTAACTAAACCACCTGTTCCAAGTAAAATTCCTCCAAAATATCTTGTTACAACAACTAAAATATTACACAAGTTATTTTTTTGTAAAATATTTAACATTGGTCCTCCGGCAGTCCCTGATGGTTCTCCATCATCACTTGATTTTTCTACTATTTGCTCATTTTCCATAACCCTATATGCTACACAATTATGCCTTGCATCATAGTATTTTTTCTTCATTTTTTTTATCATATTTTCTGCTTCTTCTTGTGTCTCAACTTTTATAAGATTACATATAAATTTAGACTTTTTTACAACTAATTCAGTTTTTATATTATCCTTAATTGAAATAAAACTTTCCATATTTCTCCTTTTTTGAAACAAAAGGGACAGTCCTAATTTGTCTCATATTTTTTGTCATATTTTGTTGCCTGCTACGTATCCAGTAGAATAAGCAATTTGAAGATTAAATCCTCCAGTATATGCATCAACATCAATTATTTCACCTGCAAAATATAAGCCTTCTACTAATTTAGATTCCATTGTTTTAGGATTTATTTCTTTAATATTTATTCCACCACTTGTTATTATTGCCTCATCAATAGATCTAAAACCTTTTATTGTAACTTCAAAATTCTTTAATAAATTAACAAGTCTATGTCTTTCTTTTTTGTTAATTTCATTGACCTTTTTATCAAGATTTATCCCACTTTTTTCAATAATTACAGGTATCAATTTTTGTGGTAATAATTTATCTAAACTATTTTTAAATTGTTTATTTTTAAATTCGTTAAAATCCCTTAATATTCTTTCATCTAATTTTTCTTCAGATAAAGCCGGTTTAAAATCTATGTTTAAAATAATTTTCTTGTTTTTTAAAAGTTCATCAATATTTTTATATCTAACTAAATGTGCTGAACTACTTAAAATTGTAGGTCCTGATACACCAAAATGAGTAAATAGCATCTCTCCGAAATCTTCATATATTACTTTATTTTTTTCTTTATCTCTTAATTGAATTTTTACGTTTCGTAAAGATAATCCTTGCATATCTTTGCACATATTTATATCAAATGATTCTAAAGGTACTAATGAAGGTCTGATTTTAGTTATTGTATGTCCTAATTTTGTAGAAATTTCGTATCCATCACCAGTAGAACCTGTTAAAGGATAACTTTTTCCACCTGTTGCTAATATCACTTTTTCAGCTTCAAATACTTTATCTTTATGAATATTTTTATCCATTTCTACAGCAATCACTTTTAATTTTCCACCTTCATCTTTCGGCACAATTTCAGTAACCTTCATATTATATTCTATTTTAACATTTAATTCTTTTAATCTTTTTGTAAAGCACTTTAATACATCTAGAGATTTATCTGTTATTGGAAAAATTCTATTTCCTCTTTCTTCTTTTACTTCTAAGCCTTCATCTTTCAAAAAGTCAATTATATCAGTATTTGTATAATTTTTAAAAGCACTATATAAAAATTGCCCATTTCCTGGTATATTTTGTATAAATTCATCTATTGGCAAAGAAGATGTAATATTACATCTTCCTTTACCTGTAATCAAAAGTTTTCTACCAAGTCTTTCCTTTTTTTCTAATAAAGTTACATTATTTCCATTTTCAGCAGAGGTAATTGCTGCCATCATTCCAGCAGGTCCTCCACCTATTACTACAACATTCATATTTTTCTCCCAAATTTTTCGGGATTAAAGACCCGTCCCCCAATCCCTATTTTATTAATTTTTCATTTTTTGAATTGCTTTTAATATTCCAAATTTTCCATATTCAAAAGTAAGTCCCCCTTGCATATATGCAATAAAAGGTTCACGTATTGGTCCATCACAACTTAATTCAATTGTTGAACCTTCTGTAAATGTTCCTGCTGCCATTATGACCTTATCTTCATATCCTCCCATATCACTTGGGAATGGAATTACATTTGAATCTATTGGTGAACCCATTTGGATTCCTTGACAGAATTTTACTAAATTTTCTTCACTTCCAAGTTTTATTGTTTGTACAATATCTGCTCTTACTTCATCATATTTTGGTTCAACATCATATCCTAATTTTTCTAATATTCTACTTGCAAATATTGCTGTTTTTACACTAGAAGCTACTACTTGTGGTGCAAAGAATAGTCCTTTTAGTAATTGTGTGTTTTGTCCTAATGATGGTCCTATTTCTTTTCCTATTCCTGGTGCTGTTAGTCTTTCTGCGCATAGTTCTATTAAGTCTTTTTTACCAACTATATATGCTCCAGATGTTGCAATTCCTGCTCCTAAATTTTTCATTAGTGAACCTACTGCAATATCTGCTCCAATTTCTATTGGTTCTTTGTCTTGTACAAATTCTCCATAACAATTGTCTACCATAATTATTACATCTTTGTTAACTTCTCTAATTGCTTTTATTGCTTTTTCGATTTTTTCAATTGTTAAGCTTTTTCTTGTTGAATATCCTCTTGATCTTTGAATTTCAACTAATTTTACATCTTGTTTTTTTAATCTTTCTTGAATTGATTTTATATCAAAGTCATTTTCTACTAATTCTATTTGTTCATATTTTATTCCAAATGCTTTTAATGAACTTTTGCTTTCTGTTTCATTACATCCTATAACTGTTTGAAGTGTGTCATATGGTTCTCCTGTTATACTTATCATTGTGTCATTTGGACGTAATAATGCTGATAAAGTTATTGCTAAAGCATGTGTTCCTGATATAAATTGTGCACGTACTAATGCATCTTCTGCTTTAAATACATTTGCATAAATTTCTTCTATTTTGTTTCTTCCAGCTTCGTCTATTCCGTATCCTGTTGATGAATTTAAGTGCATTTCTTGTAGGTTGCACTCTTGAAATGCTGACAATACTTTCATACTATTTTTTTCACATATTTCATCCATTGTTTTAAATTGATTTTTTATTTCATTTTCTACCTCTTTTGATAAATTTTCTAAATCTGCATCTATTCCCAATTTTTCTAACATTTAATTACCTTCTTTTCTCTTTTAATCTACTATATTTTACTATATTTTCTGGTAAATTGCAATTAATTTGCAAATTTATGTAAATTTTGCTATACTAATATTATAAGTTTAAAATTCAGAAGGAGGTAATCCTATGCACAAACCATTTGATGACGAAATAGAAAATAAAAAATATAAAAGTTTATACAACACTATATCAAATAAATTAGATAAAATGATTTTATCAACTGATTCTGAAATAATGAGATACATGGAAATTGTATGTTCAACATTATTACTAGAAATAAATAAAAAATTTTCTGAACCTAATTATTCAATTTATCTAACATCCAGAGTAAAATCATCAAAAAGCAATATTGCAAAATTAGAAGATTACACAAAAAGATTAAAAGAAACTGATTCAAGTATTTCAATAAAAGACATTCTAGATTTATTTGGTTTAAGAATTATTGTTGAAAAAATTCCTCACAATGTAACCATTGACCCCAAAAATCCTGAATACGAAACATTAAAAATGCTTGCAGATGAAAGAAGAGAAAATATTAAAATATCTGAAAGAAATCATGCATTTGAATCAAAAATCGATAATCAAAATTGCACATCATTTGAATACTATACAAAAAGTAAACAGTTACTACAAGATATCTTAAATATTTTTGAATCTGAAACTGCATATTCAAAAAATTATGCCTTAGATTTAAAAGAAAAATATAACAAATTAATTAATGAATGTAATAAAAAAATCTCTATTTTAACTGCATTGGGAGATTACTCAACTAAAATGAACCTATCTTCTTTGGAACAAGATTCAAATCCACAAAAAATTGATTTTAAAGAACTTTTAAAAGATTTTGACTCCAGAATTGATAGTAAATTAGGATTAAAATTATATTCAAGTACATTACCTGAAATAGTAAAGAACTCAAAGCAACTTCAGGCTTTAGGAGTCACAATGAATCCGGATAGTTCTGCTACAAAAATTAAAAGAGAAAAAAGCGGATATGTTGCTGATTTTTCTGGTCTATATTCTAATGTTTTAAATATTCCGATAGAGTTACAAACAATGTTTGTTAATGAACACCAAGAAAGTATTATTGGATATTCTGCACATAGTAATATGCCTGGAAAAGAAGCTAATTTTATGGAAGTTCCATCTGCATATGCTACAAGAAATATGAAGATGATAAATAATATTGGTAAATCTGCATTTATTTCAAATGAAGAACTATCTTTATTCAACATAATATGTGATATCAGAAAAGGTAATAAAGATTTTAACAAAAAATATACCAAATTATTAAAATACCTTGCTTCACCAGAAAATGTTGTATTAGAAAACAATTCTCCAATAGGAATTAACTTAGATAGTAAATTACAAAATGACATTAATAAATTTTGTTCATTAACAAAAAAAGAATCTGAAGAACTAAAATTAAGATTATATAAAAAAGGTTGCGAAATTTATAATGCTTGGGCCGAAAATATTTCTGCCAAACATGCAACTGCTAGATTAGATAAAGATTCTTCTGCTAAGAACAGAATTAAAATTCATTATGATGACCCTTATGAGTGTTTAGCACATTCAATAAGAGAACAAATAAAAATCATAACCCAGATTCAATTGATGCTGAATACTATTTAAAAAATATATACATAAATCAAAACGATTTATTAAAAGCTTCCGGTTTAATGGCTTCTGAAAGTTCTGTAATTGATTTTGAAATTGATGAATATATTAAAAATGAATTGCCTAATCTTAGAGATAAAGTTAATAAATATAATTCTATAGAAGATGATAACGAATTAGAAAAAGACTAGAAATATTGATTTATTTCTAGTCTTAAAATATACATATTATTGTTGAGCATATGGTAATACAGCAATATGTCTAGCTCTTTTAACTGCTGTAGTAATATCTCTTTGATGTTTTGCACAACATCCTGTTGTTCTTCTTGGTAAGATTTTACCTTTATCATTAACAAATTTCTTTAATTGGTCAGCGTTTTTGTAATCTAATTCAAAATTTTTGTCACTACATAAAACACAAACTTTCTTTCTTTGTTTTCTGAATTTTGGGTTATAATCTTCATCATAATTTTTATTATTTCTTCTTTGTTTTTTGTCTGCCATTTCGATATTTCCCCCTCTCGTAATTAATTAAAATGGTAAATCATCTGCAGATGATGTTTCAAAATCTGATCCCATGCTTCCTGGCATTGTACTACCAAAAGTATTTTCAAAAGTTCCTGCTCCCATATCTCCTTCTCTTTTGCTATCAGCAAAATATGCTTCTTCTGCAACAACTTCTGTTACATAGTGTTTAACCCCTTGATCATCATCCCATGTTCTTGTTTGGATTCTTCCAATTATACCAACTTGTTGACCTTTTTTAAAGTACTTACTACAAAATTCTCCTAATTTACTCCAAGCAACTATATTAATAAAGTCTGCTTGTCTTTCTTCTCCTTGTCTTACAAATCTTCTATTTACTGCTAAACTAAAAGAAGCAACTAGAGTATTATTTGTTTGTGTATATCTTACTTCTGGGTCTCTTGTAAGTCTTCCCATTAATATTACTTTGTTCATTTTCTTTTCTTCCTTTCATTACTTTAATCTAAGGTCCCACTTTTTATTTTTTATTAGTCTTCTTTTCTTACAACGATGAATTTGATTACGTCATCTGTAATTCTGTAAACTCTTTCAAGTTCTTTGATTGAATCTGGATTTGATTCAAAGTTAAATAACATATATGTACCTTCTTTGAATTTTTTGATTTCATAAGCTAATCTTTTTTTACCCATGTTTTCAACTGATTCAACTTTTCCATTTTCATTGATTAATCCTGTGAATTTTTCTTCTAAAGCTTTTAAACCTGCTTCATCAACATTTGGATTAACAATGATAACACTTTCGTATTTGTTCATTATTTTCACCTCCCTATGGATTTTGCAACCTAACTTTTCGTTAAGTAGAGATGCTTAAAAATAGCTATACTCTTTTTAAGCATAGCTATTTTATCATATTTTTTTGGTATTTGCAACTAATTTTTAAAATTTTGCAAAAGAAAAACTTTTTTTCTCTTCTTTCTTCTCTACTGTCTTATTCTTAAAATCTAATTTCTTTTGTAGCTCAATAACTGGCACAGGTAAAATAGAAATAGCAACTGTAATAATCCATTGAGTCAAATTCAAAGGAACAACTTCAAAAACCTTTGCAAAAGTAGGAACAACAACTACTATAGCCTGAATAAAAATTCCTAAAACAAAACTTCCTACTAAATACTTATTTTCAAATAATCCAGCTTCAAAAATTGACTTTTCATTTTTTACATTAAAACTATGTATCAATTCCAAAAATCCTATTGATAAAAATGCCATAGTTCTGCCTGCTTCTAATCCATAATATTTATTTCCTATACTAAATGCAACAAGTGTAAGTACCCCAATCATTATGCCTTCAACAATTATTTTATTCCACAAGCCATCTGCAAATATTCCTTTTTTACTATCAACAGGTTTTCTTTGCATAATATCTTTTTCAGGCTTTTCAAGGCCTAATGCAATTGCTGGTAATGAGTCTGTAACTAAATTTATCCATAACAATTGTATTGCAAGAAGTGGTGATTTTAAGCCTAATACAAGCCCCATAAAAATTGTTACTATTTCCCCTATATTTGTTGCAATTAAAAAATGTATTGCTTTTTTGATATTATCATATATATTTCTTCCTTGTTTTACAGCTTCAACGATTGTTACAAAATTGTCATCCGTAAGTATTATGTCTGCTGCATTTTTTGCAACATCTGTGCCATTTTTCCCCATTGCAATTCCTATATCTGCATTTTTTAAAGCTGGACTATCATTTACTCCATCACCTGTCATTGCAACAACTGCTCCATTTTTCTGCCATGCTTTTACTATTCTAACTTTATGTTCTGGTGTAACCCTTGCAAAAACTGAATAATCTCTTATCTTTTTTTCCAATTGATTTTGTGACATTTTGTCAAGTTCTTGTCCTGTTATTGCCATATCTTTATGTTCTAATATTCCTAAATCTTTAGCAATTGCTTTTGCTGTTTCTAAATGATCACCTGTAATCATAACAGTTTTTATTCCTGAATTTTTACAAACTTGAACCGCTTCTTTTACTCCTTCTCTTGGTGGATCTATCATTCCAATTAAGCCTACAAAAGTTAAATTATTTTCTATATTTTGTGAATCTATTTTGCTTGGCAATGTGTCTAAATCTTTGTAAGCAACAGCAATTACTCTTAAAGCTTTTTGTGCCATCTGTCTATTATCACTTTGAATTTTCAAATTTTCTAAACTTTTAATTTTAATATTATATTGATTTTGCATCTCAGTTATCAAATCTACTTGTTTTGTACATTTTTGTAATAATACATCTGGTGCACCTTTTGTAATAATTCTATATTTATTTCCTATTTTATGAATTGTTGTCATCATTTTTCTATTAGAATCAAATGGAATTTCATTAATTCTAGGCATAAAATTTTCTAGCTTATCCTTTACTGTACCCATATTTATGCATTCTTCTACAATTGCCTTCTCTGTAGGCTCTCCAGTAACTTGTGGCACTCCACTTTCCACATTTATATCACAGTCTGTGCATAATGTTGCAAGTTCTATAATAAATTTTTTGTTTTGACTTCTAACATCAACTACTTTCATTTTATTTTGAGTTAAAGTTCCTGTTTTATCTGAACATATAACACTACTACTTCCAAGTGTTTCAACTGCTGGTAATTTTCTAATTATACTATTCTTTTTAGCCATTTTAGTAACACCAATTGAAAGCATAATTGTTACAATTGCAGGTAATCCCTCTGGAATTGCAGCAACTGCAAGTCCAACAGATGTCATAAACATTTCTACTGGTTCTATGTGTTTTATTAATCCCATAACAAATATTATTACACAAATTGCTAAACATGCTAATCCTAATATTTTACCAACTTCACCTAGTTTTTTTTGTAATGGTGTTTGTGGTGCCTCATCTTCTATTATCATATTTGCTATTTGTCCAACTTTTGTACTCATCCCTGTATCAGTTACAACTGCTTTTCCGTGTCCATTTACTGTAATACTTGCCATAAATGCCATATTTTTCATATCACCTAATGGTGCATTCTTGCTACATATTGCATCTGCATCCTTTTCAGCTCCCTGTGTTTCACCTGTTAAAGATGATTCTTCAATTTTTAAGTTATGACTTTCTAATATTCTACAATCAGCTGGTACAAAATTTCCAGCATCCAAAATAATAATATCTCCTTTTACAAGTTCTTCTGCATTGACTTCCACTGTTTTACCATTTCTTATAGTTTTTGCAAGTTGTGGTGTCATTTGTTTTAAAGCTTCTATTGATTTTTCTGCCTTTGCCTCTTGAATTACTCCCATCAATGCATTAAAAACTACTATTCCTATAATTATTATTGAATCTACATAGTCGTTTTCCCCTTGCATTTTTGACACAACTGCTGATATTATTGATGCTATTATTAGTATTATTATCATAAAATCATTAAATTGTTTTATGAATTTTACTATAAAACTTTCTTTTTTCTTTTCTTGCAATTTATTTTTTCCATATTTTGCTTGTCTTTCTTGTACTTCTTTTTCTGTTAGTCCTTGCTTTTCATCTGTGCTTAATTTTCTTAATACTTCTTCTTTTCTTAATGTTTGCCACATAAAAATTCACTCCTTTGTATGTTTGTTAATTAAATATATGTGGCTTGTACTTTTTTATTACAAAGTAACACCAAAATTTTTTTGTCATATTATGTTGTAAGAGGTGTTATTATGTTAAATTCATTACTTTTAGCAATATCAAGTAGTATTGATTCTTTAGGAATAGGTATAACATATGGAATAAAAAATACAAAGATATCCAAATCAGGAAAAATAATCTTGTTTGTAATCTCACTACTAACAACATATATTTCAATACTTTTTGGCAATATAATTCAATATATATTTCCAAATACTTTAACTAATTTTTTAGGATGTTTTGTTTTAGTTTGCATGGGAATATACATATGCTTTCAGGCTTTAAAAAAAGAAAAAGATTCTCAAAATATATTTAATAGCCCTATATCATCTGATTTAGACCACTCTCAAGTTATCGAACCAAAAGAAGCATTATTTTTAGCCATTGCTCTTTCTCTTGATAGCTTTTGCATTGGTATTTGTGGTTCAATGACTGATATTAATTTAAATTTATTCCCTTTTTTAGTTAGTATTTTACAATTGTTCTTTCTAAGCATGGGTTCATATTTAGGAATTCATATTAGAAATTTCTGTAAATTACCACAAAATATTTGGTCTATAGTCTCTGGATTTTTGTTAATCTTTATAGGATTATTAAAATTTATTGCTTTTTGATTTAATTTATTATATAATAATTAGTATCAAAATTTAGGAGGTTCTTATATGAACAAAAGATTAACTATTAAACATCAAGAAGACATTCTAACGGTAAATGGACCTGAAGCGGAAATTGATTTACTTTTAAAGTGGATAAAAGACTACCGGCATGGAGAAACCTCTGATAATTCAGTAACCTGCCAGTCATCTTTGGATTTATGTGCTTGCAAAACAAAAGCATTACGTCTAAATCTTGATATAATAAAATAGTTAAAAAGCAAGGATTTGATTAAACTCATTTCCTTGCTTTTGTTTTATTGTTTTAACTTCATAGATAACAATTTAGAAATACCACTCTCTTCCATTGTAACACCATAAACAGTGTCTGCAACTTCCATAGTACCTTTTCTATGAGTAATAACTAAAAATTGAGTATGTTCAGTAAATTTTTTCAAATACTCAGCATATCTAAATACATTTACATCATCTAATGCCGCTTCAATTTCATCTAGCACACAGAATGGTGCTGGATTTATTTTTAAGATTGCAAATAATAATGCAATTGCAGTAAATGCTTTTTCTCCACCTGAAAGTAACATCATATTTTGTAATTTTTTTCCTGGTGGTTGTACAGTAATTTCAATTCCACACTCTAAAATATTTTCTTCATCTTCTAGTGTAAGTTCTGCTTTTCCTCCACCAAATAACTCTGCAAATACTTCTCCAAAGTTTTTGTTTATAACCTTGAATTTTTCTTTAAATTGTTCTTTCATAATTTGAGTCATATCTGAAATTACTTTTCTTAATTTACTCATTGTATTTTCTAAGTCTAAACGTTGTTCACTCATAAAGTCGTATCTATCTTTTAAGTTTTTGTATTCTTCTATTGAGTCAACATTTACACTTCCAAGTTCTCTAATTTCAGTTCTTAAATTATTTACTCTTCTTTGCGTTAATGCAACATTTTCTGGTTTTTGATATTGTTCTGTATTATTAGGTGTAAGCTCATATTCTTCCCACATTTTGTTAATAATACTATTTATATCTTCATCAATTTTTGTCTTTTTAACATCTAATTTTACAAGTTGTCCTTTTAAGTCCTCAATTACTTTAAATTTAGCTGTTATTTCGTCTTCTTGTTTTGAAAGTTTTTCACTCTTTTGAGCTCTTTCTTTTTTCAATTCTTCAATTTTTGAACTGCTACTATTTACACTTTCCTTAACTTCTTCTATTTTTTGAAGTGTTTCTTTTATTGATTTTTCTAAGTCTTCATTGTCTTTTTTGATTTGCTCAATTTGTGCATTTTTATTTTCAATACTTGTATGTGCATTTTCTAATTCTTGATTAATTCTTTCTTGAATTTCTTGAATTGATGCTTCACTTTCGTCAAATGATGATACAGAAATTTTTAGATTTGTAATATCAAAGTTTAAGTCATCAATATATTTTTGGTCATCTTTGTTTAATTCTGCAAATTCAGTAATAATTTTAGAAAGTTCTTCATTTTGTTCTGCTATTTTGTTTATTTCTACTTGTAAATCTCCTTTTGTTGAAACCGCTTCCTCTTTTTGTTTTTCAAGACTTGCTTGTTCTTCTTTTAGCCTATTTAAACGTTTTTCAAGCTTTTCAATATTTTCGTTTATTGAAATAACTTTTTGTTTTTCAGTTGCATATGTAATGTCAATTTCTTGTAACTCTTTTTCAAGATTTGAAGATAATTCTAAAATTCCCTCAATTGACTCTTCATAATTTTGTTTATCATTTTGTAGCTTTTCAATTTTTTGTTTTAGATTTTTTATCTCTTTTTCTAATTTTTCAATTTCTTTTCCTCTACCTAAAATGTTAACCGTCTTTTTAGCAACTGAACCACCAGTAATTGCACCAGATGGATTTATTAAATCACCTTCTGTTGTTACAATTCTGAATGTATAGCCATTTTGTTTTGCAACTTTTATAGCTGTATCCATATTGTCAACAATTACAGTTCTACCTAGTAAATTTAAAATAATTTGCTCATATTTTTTGTTGTATTTTACAAGGTCTGACGCAATTCCAACAACACCACTTTCATTGCCTTTTATTTTGTCTAATTTTTTACCTTTAACAGATGAAATTGGTAAAAATGAAGCTCTTCCTAAATTATTTTTTCTTAAATGTTCAACTAATCTTTTTGCATCTGTTTCAGTTTCTGTTACTATGTTTTGAAGACTTGCTCCTAAACACATTTCAATTGCTGTTTGTAATTCATCTGGAACTTCTATAATATTTGCTAAAACACCATTCATTCCTTTTCCAAGTTCTTTGATATTTTCACATTCTTTAAGCAATGATTTAACACTTTTGATATATCCTTCTTTTTCTTTTTCAGTTTCTATCAAAAATTTTAATCTTGACTCTTTTATTCTCATTTCACTTGATAAAATATTTATATTACTTTCAAATGATTTAATTTTTTGGTTTGCTTCTTCTCTTTGTTTTGCAACTTCATTTAAAGAATTTTGTGCTTTATTTTTCTTGTTTTCAATTTCATTAAATTGTTTTGCAATATCTTCTTTGTTAAGACGAGTTCCATCAAGTTCTGAAATTGTTGATTGCATTTCTTGTTTTATTTGAGCTTGTCTTTTTTCAAAGTTTTGATAATTTATGTTTTGAGCATTTATTTCTGATTGAAGTTCATATCTCTTGTCTGTATTTTCTTCTACTGTATGTTTATATCCTTCAATTTCAAGCTCTTTTGAAGACAATTTTTCTGTTAATTTATCAAGTTCTGCTTGTTTTTCATTTAACTCTTTTTCAAACTTTTCTTTATTTTGTTTTAAGTTATCTTTTTTAGCTTCTTTTTGTTCAATTTCTTCTTTTAACTCTTGAATTTTAGCATTTTGTTCTTCAATTTCTTTTAAATATCTTTCATTGTTTTCATTATTATTTGTAATTCTAGTTTTTGCAACATTTATATCAGAGTTTAATTGTTCAATTTGTTTTTGACTTTCAAAACCTATATTTGACATATTTTCAATTGTTTCTATAATTTCATCAATACTAGCTTTTAACTCTTCTTTTAAAATCTTTACTCTTTCTAATCTACCTTCCTCATCATTACATTGTGCCTGCATAATTTCAATATCTTGAACAACTTTTTCTAAATCTTGTTTATACTTTTCTATATTGTAAACAAATAAACCAATTTCTATGTTTTTCAATTCTTCTTTTAAATTCAAATACTTTTTAGCCTTATCTGCTTGCATTTGTAAAGGTTCTAGATTTCCTTCAATTTCAGACAAAATATCATTAATTCTTAAAAGATTCAATTTTGTATGTTCTAACTTTTTCTCAGACTCTTGCTTTCTTGTTCTATATTTAACAATACCTGCAGCCTCTTCAAAAATATGTCTTCTATCCTCAGATTTGTTACTTAAAATTTCATCAATTTTACCTTGTCCAATAATTGAATATCCATCTTTACCAATACCAGTATCCATAAATAATTCCAATACATCTTTTAATCTGCATGGAACTTTATTTATAAAATAACCAGTCTCACCACTTCTATAAATTTTTCTTGTAACAGTTACCTCTGTATATTCAATTGGCAACGCACCATCAGAATTATCAAACACCAAAGAAGCCTCGGCAAAGCCCAAAGATTTTCTATTTTGAGTACCTGCAAATATGATGTCTAGAGACTTTGTACCTCTTAATGATTTCATGCTTTGCTCTCCAAGTACCCATCTTATTGCATCTGATATGTTACTTTTTCCTGAACCGTTTGGCCCTATTACTGTTGTAATTCCAGGCATTAGTTCTAATACTGTTTTATCTGCAAAGGATTTAAATCCTTGTAATTCTAATCTTTTTAAATACATTTTTCCTCCCGGGATTTAGGGACGTTCCTTTTTTTCCCTTTTTTCAGGGATTTGGGGACACTCCTTTTTTCCTTTTTAGTTTTTTGGAAACAGCTCTTGAAGTTATATCAAGTTGATATCCTTTTCCTCATTTTTTCTTTGTCCATTTTACTATATAAAATGACAAAAAGCAAGAAATTTTTCTTGCCTTTTGAAGAATATAAATGGCAATAATAATTTTCCAATTTATTATGCACATAATTCTCTTAAGATTTCGTTGGTACTTTTATAATTAAACATAGCTCTTGAATAATTATTTATCTAATCTTCTATTTTTTTGTATATATTTTTCTGAAATTGGTATTTTATCAATTTCTTTTTGTATAAATCATCTTATTAATCTGTTTGCATTTTCTGTCTTTATTGTTTGATATTAATTTTTTGTTTTTTGTAATCAATATTATGGATTGGCTATTATATACTCAATTCCTCCCCATAAAGAATATCCTCTATTAGTACCATGATAAAAATATGCCTTTAAATAGCCTGTATAATTATAATTAACATTAACTTTTATTGTTTCATACTCAACATACAGTGATGGTAAATTTCGTTCAACTCCTTCTGCAAAGTTAAATGAATTATTTGCATTTTTATTCCATGACGTTCCTACTTTTAAATAAGTATATAGTTTTTCTAAATTATTACTTAATCGATAATGAAATTCCAAACTACTAATCTTTGACATATCTATTGCATTATTAGATACCCATGCCGCTTCATATCCTGAATCATTTACTGTACAACCAAATCCTCGATTGTCATACCAATACATATCATAAATTTCAGACGTTCCATTTCTATATAAAGAAAATCCTCCTGTTCTTGAATCTTTTTTATCTCCATAATATAAGAGGTATTCTTTAACTCCTATTTGACAACTAGATGTAACTTCTGTTCCATCATAGTCAATTAAGACTACTGTTATCCAAGCATATCCCACTGATTGTCCTGTTACTTCTCCAGTATTATAATCTACTATTGCGATAGAATCATCCGAACTGTAAAAATATTTTTTTTGTGGTGTTCCTGTATAGCTCAATCTTGGTGTTTCTTTATTTCCTGCTATTATAGTTATTCCTTCATATTCTGTAATATTCGTCTTTGATACTATTCCACTAACTATACAAGTACTATTATTAGAAATGTTTCCTGCATTGTCTATTACCCACACATTGTATATTCCATTAGAATAAACTGTTGTTATATAATCTTTTTGTATATTTACTATCCATGTTACTGATGTTACTGTTGGTGCTGTACTCTCTTTACTTATATATATTCCTTTTAATCCACTTCCTCCTATATCTATTATATTACTTACATTTATTGTTCCAGTATTTCCTGTTGTTGTACTTCCAATACTTTTTTCTATTGTCGGTTTTATTTTATCTATATTTGTTACTGTTCCTCCTGCTGATCCTCCATAATTTTTGCCATC
>ERZ840057.921-NODE-921-length-27445-cov-5.352903_pt1 | contig 27445 bp, 24 predicted proteins | sample MGYA00519907_ERZ840057 | MGnify/ENA primary metagenome ERZ840057 (study PRJEB31850, sample SAMEA3708862) | human gut metagenome | biome: human gut; feature: human-associated habitat; material: faeces | place: China | collected 2014 ...
AGCTTTTGTATTACTCTTTAGACGTGTGTCGTTTACCTTGGGCTAGGGCATCTGCTTCTGTCATTGTAACGACATTTGCTTTGTTGGTATTTTTTGGCATAGATAAAAAACACCCATTTTAATGGATGCTTCTTACCTACTATTTACCTGCTTTTTTACCTTGTTTTGTAAGGTAAACTGTAGATATACTTAGTGCTGCAGCAACTCCGACAAGAAGGAAGACCGTTGTCGTATTAGACTTACCTTTTTCTTTTGAAGTGCTAGCTTGGCTTTCAGAACTCTTGGCCACCTGTTTTGCCTCAGTTGCTTTATCAATACGAGCGACATTCTTAGGTGTGTCATCCTTCTTGCTTTCCGCCAATTCTGACAAATCACTGCTAATCTCTTTGGCAACACCTTCAGAGCTTGTAAGTGATGCCGCTTCTGAGGCTAATGTTTCAGAGGCCATAACCGCCATAACTTTACTTGCAATCACATCCACAGACTTCTCATTCAAAAGAGAATTAAAGCGAATAGCTTCTGAGGCGAGCTGACTGCTTGTTACAGAGATTTTTAGGTCATTGTTATAAGCGACCTGACTATTTGGTGAGATGCTGACAACTTCAGATCTACGTGCTATTGTTGGAGATTCAGAAACTTTGACATCAACCTGACTTGTTGAACCTTTTTCAATAACTTCTGAAGAAACCTCGCTAATCGGATCCTTTTGTGTGCTTTCTGAAGTTGGAGATTTCTCTGGGCTGTCAGAAGTAATTGCTACGTCAACCTGACTAGTAGATGAAGCTACTGAAGTTTCCTCATTCTTTGGTGACTCAGAGGCTGGAGCGGTTGAGCTTGCCTCACTATTTGGTGTTTCTGAAACTGATGTCTCGGAGATCACTTCACTGTTAGATACTTCAGAAACTGGAGTGCTTGAACCTACCTCACTCTTTGGTGTTTCTGATGCTGAAGTTTCAGAAATTACTTCACTAGTTGATGCTTCAGAAACTGGAGTGCTTGAACCTACCTCACTCTTTGGTGTTTCTGAAACTGAAGTCTCGGAAATTACCTCACTGTTAGATACTTCGGAAACTGGGTCTGTTGAACTTTCCTCACTAGTCAATGCTTCGGAAACTGGGGCGCTTGAAGTTGCTTCACTTTTCGGTATTTCTGATGCTGAAGTTTCAGAAATTACTTCACTAGTTGAGGCTTCAGAAACTGGAGTGCTTGAACCTGCCTCACTCTTCGGTGCTTCAGAAACTGAAGTCTCGGAAATTACTTCACTGTTTGATACTTCAGAAACTGGAGTACTTGAACTTGCCTCACTATTTGGTGTTTCTGATGCTGAAGTCTCAGAAACTACTTCACTAGTTGATGCTTCAGAAACTGGAGTACTTGAACCTGCCTCACTCTTTGGTGTTTCTGAAACTGAAGACTCTGAGATCACTTCACTAGTTGAGGCTTCAGAAACTGGAGTGCTTGAACTTGCTTCACTCTTCAGTGCTTCAGAAACTGAAGTCTCGGAGACTGGATTATTGACAGGCTTTGGTTCAGGTTTTGTTGGAGAAACTGCTGAGACAGCCCCAACAATCGTCGCCTTATTGTCAATCGTATTATTAGATAAACGGATTTCTCCATTACCATTGTCACCCATCTCAAAGTTTTTGGTAATCACTGGATCAGCCAAGGTATTCAATAGTTTATTATCATAGACATCGACATTCTTGATTGTTCCACGAACTTGTTGGAAATCAATGGCACCACGATGGAGCTTATAGAGGTCATTAGTTGTCCCTGAACGTAGAATGGTATTGTCATGAATCTTAATTCCAGAATCATTGAGGTCAAAATTGTGACCTGCAAAGACAGTGTTTACACGGATACCTGCTCCAGCAAAGACGTCCTTGATGAGGTTTCCTGAAATTTCATGCCCCTTACCACCAAAAATACCGATACCAGCCGCACGCCAGCCTGATTCAATGGTGTTGTTGAGGAATTTATTATTTTCCTCAGCTGCGGCATTTGTCCCATCTGAAATACTTGACCAGATAGCTAAACCATCATCACCATTCCCACGGATATTAGAGTTTTTAACTGTTGAATTCTTGGTTCCTTGGGCAAAGTTAATACCATCAGCTAAGTTATTACGGATACGAGCATTTTCAACAACAAGACCGTCCGTATACTTCATATTCCCCGTCTGGTCGTAGTCTCCAATCCACATACCGACTTCAAAGTGCTGAACCCAGATGTCGTGAATTTTCGAATCCTTACCAAGTGTTCCCGAAATAGCCTTGTACTGTGCATCTTCGTTATAGCGAGACGTCAAGTTAGAATCCATATAAAGATTGCTCAACTCAATGCCATTACTATTATGACCGAAGACAATACCACCACCATAGCGTTTGTCACTTGTAAAGTGTAGTTGTGTATGCCAAACACCGGCACCTGAGATTTTTAGATTATCAGCTTCGATATTAACCTGTTTATCAAAATTGAAACGTCCTTCTGGAATATAGACAGATTTTCCGCTGGCTTTAGCTTCTTCCACAGCCGCAAGTAGGGCAGCAGTGTCATCACTATCATCATTGGCAGATGCACCCTTATCCACGATACTGATACTGTTTTCGCCTTGGGCAACAGGCGCTGGAGCCTGTTCAAGCTCAATAAAGTCAATACCGTAAGGGACATTGTCATCTTTCTTCTTAACTAGAGAAATCTTATCTCCAGATTTCAATTGGATATCCTTGAGGAGAAGACGTGTCTCATCAAAACGAAAACGTGCACTTGAACCATCAATGGCTTGATCATACTCATGGTCCCCTTTAAGGTACTGCCATGCTGAGTGAGATGACAAATCAAGATTACCAACGCTTGAACCATTGACCTGCACATCCAACTGACCTGATGCACCATCAGGTATTGTATAACGCACATTCAAAGCATTGGCTGGCTCAGTGACATTAAAAGTAACTGCCGCACCCTTTTTAGGAAGCTCAACATAAGTTTGGCTAGTCGCTTCCACAGCCGTAGATTCCATGTCCGTTGACTGCTGGATTGTAGCACCATTTTCAACACTTGCATTTTCTGCCTCATGAGTCGTATAAGGCATTTTTGCACCGTAACCTTCTGTGCTGTACTCCTTGGCTTGACCTTGGTCCTCAGTCGCATTGGTTAAGACATTTACTGAAGTTTCTTGAGTTTGTGGGTTGCTTGCCTCAACCAATTGATCAATGGTCGGAGTCTGTTCAGCTGCTTGAACAGTTGTTACCTGAGGCTGAACTGTAGCAATATTGGCAGGCTGTGACGCTTGCACAGTCTCAACTGATGCTGGTTCGGAAGTCGCCAATTGTGCCGTTGAGGCTGTTTGAGGTGTCTGTGCCTGATTTGAGGCATCAGTCAAATCACTAATCGATTGTGCCTCATCAGCCTGAGCTGCTTGCCCATTGGCAAGAGCCATAAAGCCAATCAAGGCTGATGCTGCGCCAATAGAATATTTACGGATGCTGTACTTTGGTTTCGTTTTTCTTTCTTTAAACAAGTCTATTCTCCTGATACTTTTTTTCACAATCTCTCTATCTTAGGACCAAGCCGTCCTTTGAAAGAAAATAAAGATTCCCTCATATTAAAGATTGTTAATAATGCTGTTGTTTTTCTTATTAAAAATAAACCAAAGTAAATTATAAGGGATGAAAAAGTAAAAAAAAAGGCTAGGCTATCCATTTTAACAAGGCCTTAACAAAATTGTCATATTAGAAAGTTCAGTCATTCACGTCTAAATTATAGTCTAAAAATGTCGCACAAAAAGGTGATTTCTTTCACGTGTAAGAAAGAAAAAACTCTAAATTTCCATAAAGGCTTATTTAGCAAGAGTTATCGGCCAAAACGATCAAAAAGTTTTAAATATTATTTCTCAGATTTCTGTCAAACGTTTGACAGTCTTTTTTAATTTTACGCTTCAAAGTATTATTTTCCGAATGTTTTAGTATTACAAATGTTAAACAGCTAAAAATAAAAAAGAGACAGAAATCTGCCTCTGACTTTCAAAAAATTGATTAACTTAGCTAGAATTTACGATAACAATGCCTCTAATTCTTCAAGCGATAAACCAGTCACATCTGAGACAACTTCTAGAGATAGACCTTTTGAGAGCATCTTACGAATCATTTCTAGTTGTCCCTCATAACGACCTCGCTCTAGTCCCTGCTCTAACCCTTTCTCTATACCTTCTTCACGCGCTTCATCAATTGCTGTTTCCATGGTCATGTCATAATTTTCTTGAATACGTATGCGTTCATCAATCATCGCCTTTTCCTCCTGTGTCCAGCTGGATGAATCCAGTAATGAATCGGCATGCGTGACCGCTTGACTAGGTTCCTTAGAAAATGGGAGATTTCCAAAGAACTCTAGCCACTGCCGCCCTTCATCCCTAATATGCTTATCTTTATTATACTTATCCAACTCTAAAAAGGCAATCTGAAGAAGGTTTTGCCGTTTCCCATCCTTATAGAAAGAATACAAAGGCTTACCCGTCCGACTATTGGCCATCCAATAAGTATTAATCGGGGACTCCTCATCTGGCAACAAGGTCTTCTCCAAGATAGCTATGCCATAGACTGGCTCCATCTGCTCGTACATCTTATGCGTCTGTCCTTGTTGGCGTAATTGTTGCACATTTTCCACCAGCTGGTTAGTCAAATAATAATGAAAACGATTGAGAAAATAATGCTGCTTACGCACCTGAATCTCAATGATAACCTCAGTTCCATCATTCAACTTAGCCCGAACATCCACCGAGGTTGAAAAGAGCTCATCCTCATCAAAGTCCTTTTTATGAAGCTGTGTCCCCTCCAAAATCTGGGCATCCACAACATCCAAATCCAAAATATCTCGAATGAAAGCCACCGTCACCTCAGGCAGACTAAAAATCTTCTTAGCCATGATATCCAAGGTCGGTGAGACATGCTTGTGTCTTTTTTCCATTTACCTCTCCTTAAGAAAAAATAGAGGGCTGCCCCTCTACTTCTATCTATTCGGAAAAAGTAAATGAAAGATGGAATTACCCCTTAAATGCTTCCACAAAAGCCTTGAATTCTTCGTCTGCTTCTTTGGTCGTTCCATGAAGCTGACCAAGCATGTCGAGAAGTGAGGCTGTCTGACTTTCGATTGTCGCATTGGTCTCATTAATCTTAGCCACAATCTCAGTCAAGGGCTCCACTTCCTCTTCCTCAAAGGTATCCACATAGCGAGGAATATTAAGGTTGTAGTCATTTTCCACAATCTCTTCAAAACTAGCCAGATGGGCAAACTTGTCCATATCCTCACGGCTCTTATAGGCATTGAGAATCTTTTCAATATGGGCATCCGTCATGATGTTCTGATTTTTCCCCTTATCAAACTCTTTAGAGGCATCTATAAAGTAAACATCACGATTGGTTCGGTTCTTTTTGAGAATGATAACCGTCGTCGGAATACTGGTGTTAAAGAAAATATTAGCAGGCAGTCCGATAACCGTATCAATGGCACCCTCTTCTAACAAAGCCTTACGAATAGTCCCTTCGGCATTACCACGGAAGAGCACACCATGAGGTAGAACGATGGCCATAACACCATTGTCTTGCTTCAAGTGATAGTAACCATGCAAGAGGAAGGCAAAATCAGCCTTAGACTTAGGTGCTAGTTTCCCAAATGGTGAGAATCGGGGGTCATCCATGAAACCTGAGCTTGCAGACCACTTGGCTGAATAAGGTGGGTTCATGAGAACACCGTCAAAGTTAGTTGGCTCTTGTGTTGGCCAATCCTCATCCAAGGTATCTGCGTTGTGTAAAAACTGGTTTTCAATCGGCACACCATGCAGAATCATGTTCATACGTGCTAGGTTATAAGTTGAGGTATTCAACTCTTGACCAAAGTAAACCACTGTCTGTGGTTGACGTGAATAGCGTTTGGCATTAAGTAAGAGCGATCCTGACCCCATAGTCGCATCGTAAAGGGTAAAGCCTTGCTTGTCCTCACGTCCTAAAAAGGCAATCTGCGTCATGAGCTTGGCAACAGGTTGCGGCGTATAAAACTCACCAGCTTTTTTACCCGAATCCGTCGCAAACTGACCAATCAGGTACTCGTAAGCATCACCAAGCATATCACCAGCATGACCTGCCACATCTAGGACAGCCAACTCTTTCATCACAGCCGCAACCGTTTGGTTTTGCTTTTGAGGAGTCGCTCCAAGTTTTTTAGAGTAGAGGTCGATGTCTTCAAAAAGGTTTTCATAGAGCTCGTCACTCTGTTCAATATCACGGAAGCCCTGGGCCAAGTCCTCTAGCTGAAAACTTCCATCATTCACTCGCTCTACCAAGGCCGTAAAGGTTAAGTCAGGATGAATGGCATAGCTCATCTCATCAGTGATGACTGCCAAGAGGTCTTCGTGAGTCTCCTCGTCCTCGTAGTATTTACGATAGACTGCCAGTGCCTCTTCCAAGCTTTCTGTCTCTTCCTCCATGGTCTCTGCCACGAAAAAGAGCATCTTGTCCGACAAATACTTGTAAAAGACCATGCCCAAGAGATAAGACTTGTAGTCGTTGGCATCCATCTTAGATCGGAGCACATCCGCTGAGTTCCATAGGGCTTGATAGAGCGACTGGGAGGTTTGTGTTGTTTCCATAGTAATTCTTTCTGATTTCTTTTAGACCTTTTCTTGTTCCAGTGGGACGACAGCGAGGGTCTTGCCCAGACTGGCTAAGACTTTCAAAACCGTGTCCAATTGAGGACTGGTCTTTCCTGTCTCCATCCGAGCGATGACCGGTTGACTAACCCCACTGAGTTCTTCTAGTTTCTTTTGGCTAATACCCTTTTCATGCCGAGCTTCGATCAGCTCAGTCATAATCGCGACCCGCAGATCACTTTCCAGGATTTCTTCCTTGGTGAAGAGTTCTGCTCTCACATCTTTCCAATTGCTACCGATGGCACTATTCTTCATCTCTTAGCCCTCTTTCCTTCAAATCTTGCAACTCCCGCTTGGCTTTCTCGATCTCTCGTCTGGGTGTCTTTTGCGTCTTTTTGACAAAATGATGCAGTAAGACAAAGCTCCCATCCAGCCAAGCCACGAATAAAATCCGATCCCGCAAGGGTCTCAACTCCCAGATCTCCGCATCCAGATGCTTGATGTAGGGTTGGCCAGCACGGGTTCCCTGCTGGCTCAACAGTTCAATGTAGTCGTTGAGCTTGTTGAGTTTAATCCGGCTGTCCTTGCTATCGCGACGAGCTAGCTCCCTCATGTAGTCCAGAACCGGTTGATTCCCCTGTTTATCCTTATAAAAATAAATAGCGTGCACAAAGCGACCTCTTTTCGAATTCATTATAACTCTAAAGTTATTAAAAGTAAATACTTTTAAGTTATTAAGCACTAAGAATCACCCTTTGAAAGAATCAAAGGGGCTCACTTATACTATTCGAAAAAGGCTGTGCTTAGGGTTGCTGATAAGGATCATTTTTTAAGGTTAGATAAACATATCTTGTAAGAGTTTCTTTTTCAGAGTTTCTAGCTGAGAAATTTTTTCTTGGTGAGAGTTGATAAGATTATCGAGGTTTGAGAAATAAGAGCCAATGGCTTGTTGTTCTTCCATACAAGGGATTAATATCTTTTGATTTTTTACAATATCACTATTGAGATTGACTTGACTTCCTGGTTGACCGTATCGATTCCATTTTTTTCTAAACATTTCTAGCCATTGAAACATAAATTCTCTATCAAATTTTGGATTCATAAAAATTAAAAATCCATCATGTACACCAGTTTTAACGTAGTTGACAACAGGTTTTCCAACAGTCGCAGCAATACTAAGTAATAAATGAGGTTCCGTTAGAACTCTTGTTTTTTCTTGACCTAATTTTGATATTTTTTGTTCCAAACTATGAATTCTACCATTCTGACTTGTCACATCAGAGATACGTAACCAACCAATTTCTGAATTTGAATCAAACCATTTTGGATCTTGTATTGGTCTTGGAGAAGCACCTCGTACAATATCAGCTATTTCCCCTATACACTTTTCTTCCCATTCTCCTTCGAATCGATCCAAACGTATCTCAGGAACGGTCTTTCCAGCTTTTGGAAACATTTTGGAGAGCATATTAGCCTTAAGAGATTGGTAGTTGGCAAGATTGTCCTTGTAGCTAGTCAGAAGGTCGTCGAGGGTACGGAAGAGGGAACCAATGGCGGATTGTTCGGCTAGGGATGGAACTGATGCCTTTATTGATTTAAATTTTCTTAATGATAGCACTTTTTGCCCTGTCCCTTCGGCTTGTAACATTGCTTGCTTGGTTATTGATGTATTTAGAAGTTTTAGATAAAAGTCACTGTCACCTTCTACAATACTAAAGACTGGATAAAAGTAACTGATTATACCTTTCTCTACAATGTCATTTCTATTGAACTTAAACACACCATTGTCACTTCTAGACCGATATGTGAAAAAACCCTTCGGTAGCACAAAATAACCAATATTACTATCTGTAGTCACTTGCCTATTTGCAAAATAATCTTCCTGTCTTACAATTCCCCTATTTTGAGAAGAAGTTAAAACTGGATATTGGTTTTGAACTGTAGTTTTTTCAACATAATCTTCAATATGTTCTCCTAAAGTACATAGTTCCCATGCTCCCTCAAACCCTTCAACTCTTACCAAAGGTATGTTTTTTCTCTGGCTTATCATCATTTCCCTCTCTTCTGAATTAAATTATATAGTTTTTTGCTACTTTATAATGAATATTAGTGATTACTCCCACAGTAATTTTTCGTAATAATTATTACCTTTGAAACAGTTCACTCACTTTTCGACCATAATCTAGTTAATACTACATCATCACTATTCGGTCTAATGACTTCTTCTTTATCTACTTTCACAAATACTGGAACTTGAATTGCATTACCTGTAATTATAACTTCACCTTTGCCTAAACTAGGAATTTTATTAAAGGATGTTTTATCCAACGTAGGCATCGTATTTACCAGCATACGTAAATCATTATCATTAACCAATCTATGGATGAAATAATTATGAACTTGTGAAAGAATAGTAGGTGAAATATCTGCTGGTCGTTGACTTGATAAAGTTAAGTAGAAACCAAATTTCCGTCCTTCCTTAATGATTTCTTCAAAAATATTCAATCTGTAGTCCTGCCAAGTATCTCCTACAGAATGGTTTTGAGCATTTAAAATATTATGTGCTTCATCAATAATCAAATGACTAGTACATGTAACATCGTTTCCTGCTATTTTCGTTTTCTGTTGGTCATAGACCATCTTAGAGATAAGCATAGGAATTAATCTGGTAATCTCCTGATTAGCATGTACGAGATTAATAATATTTAAACTAGAAAAATCCCCTTCAATTCTCTCTTTGACTTCAACAACTTTCTTCAAACTATTTAAAGCTGTATCAATTCTATGAAACAAAGGATTAATATGTTCTAAGTTTGTTGATTTCCAAGCTGATTGATGTACTTTTTGAAAATCAAGATGAAATTTTAATTTATCAAATTCTGATAACGAGTCAAATTTTAATTTTAAATCCCTCTCGATTTCATCAATTTTAAGATACTTTAATTCAAAGTCAGCAATTGGTGTATTGGGATTAATAATATAATTATTGGTACCATTAACTACCGTGTAATAAGCTTCTGTATTGTAATTATAATGCAAATTGCTTTTTAAAACATCAAATAAATCATTATCAATGTACTTCTCTGCAATAGATATCCAATTATCTTTAGAATCTAGACTTGCAGAATTCCCGGTAGTTAAAATCCTTTTCAAAGTTCCTACAACAAAATGTGCAATACTCTCACCATTGAACTGTCTTTCGTTCCAAATTTTAAGCGATTTTCTTAAAAAAGGAACTTGCGTAGCGGTAGTCGCTCCGAATAGAATTGACAAAATATCTGGATCAAATAAATAATCTGAGGTTATCGGAAGTTTAGTCGATGTTAGATTTTTAGTATTAATTTCAAATACTCTTTTTTGGTTAATTACACCAAAACTATCATTTTTAGTATATTCACCATTAAAATCAATAACATAGAATTTTGAATACTCTAAAATTTTCTCTTTATACTCTGACCGGAATAGTTCTAGATATAACTTATGCAAAGTATTAGATTTACCACTACCAGTATTTCCAAAAACACCAACATGGGACGCAAAAATTTTATTAATCGATAAAGGTACAACTTGACCTTCCAATATTGACTTGCCAATAGAAATTGTCGGCTCTGCATCATTAATCCCATATATTAATTCTAAGTCCTTTTTCGAAGTAATACATACCTCATTACCAATCATAGGCACGTATTGACTTGTGACTTGGAATTCACCATTTTCGATTACACCTTTAGTTTTTAAATGAACAATTCGATTTATCGAATTCTTTGAAAAACGATTATCAAATTCTGTACTCCGAATTGTATTTTGCTGATCAGCAACTTTCTCAGTAACAACAGAAGCGATAATTTTTACATTATTCTGCAAAATTGTCAGATATGCTCCGATTTTTGCTCCTTGTAACATATCACCATACCATAGATATTCTGCATCATTAGATAAATGATACATTCCAACTTGAGAAATATCACCATCAACACCTACGATTACACCTAATTTTTTCACAACTCGATTCATTTTGCATCTTCACCCTCAATAATCAGTAACTTTGTCAGACTATTAATATCAAAATTTCCACTTGTATGCAAATTGTTCTTATCCCTGGCTTTAAAATCAGATGGGGTCACTATCTGAAGATTCCTAGGAATATTATCAAGAGATAAATTCTTCTTAATAACATCGAAATCGCTATCAGCATAACAAAAAATATAAATCATTAATTCTGGATTCTTTAAGGCTCTCCTTATCATCTTTGCAATATGATCATCTTGAAACGAGAATCCTACAACAATTAATACTGATTGTGGTTTATCTAGCTCTAGTTGGAATACTCTTAACATATCATGAAAATGATTGTTAAGATATGTTTCCTGTCCCTCAAGTCCCGTAGGTCTAACAACAACTGGGTGATTGACTGCACACGCTCTTATTAAAATCTGATTATTTTCGTCTTTTTCCCAATTCATAGAGCCGTGAGGTTTAATTAGAGAGATTGTAGGTAACTCATTTAAATAATTTTCATTTAACCCTCTATATGCCACACTTTTATTATAATTTGAACTATCTAATACTTTATAGAAATAACCATTGGACCCGTCATTAAATATAAAGTTATCATTTTTCATCAATAAATCTAGGGATCTTTCAATAAATAAATCATAATTTGTGGTAAAAATATTAACATTCTTTGAAACCGTTCTAGAATTTGATATGTAAAGTAATGTAATTACTTTTTCTAAGAACTTTATATATCGTTCTAGTACATAATCAACATTATTCTCAAGGATTATGAAGTTCATTAGTTTAGTATAATATTCCGTTGAATACAAAGTCTGTTTATCCATGTTTTCAACAAAATATTTTATTCTATCATTATGATTAAAAGGTAAAAAAGAACTAACTTTCCATATATAATTCTCTAAATTAGCATTTGCAACTTCTTTACTTACAGGCATACCTTTATCATCTTTTGAAAAGAAATTCATTAAAGGAATTGCTGGATATGACACTCCAGAACCAATTAAAATATTCAAATTTTTAGTAAGAACATTTCTTTTAAATTGTTCAATATTAAATTCCTGCACTATTCATCTCTCCTTCCTCTACCTCCCCACTCTCAATGGTTCAATGACCTCTTCAATGAGTTTGGTGTAGGCTTCTTTGATGTGTTTTTTGTAGCTGAGCGGGTTGAGGCCATCAGCTGTTTCTGCTTTGTAGTCTTTGTAGCGTTGGCTCTTGGTGAGCTGGCTTTCACCAGATTGCTTCTTGGCACCCTTACGATAGTGTTGGACATAGTAACGAAGTTCATCGAGTCCGACATACCATTCTCTGGCAAAACGTTTGAGATGGTCGTCGATAATGGCTTCAATCATAGTGTCCAAGACACCAGTGATAGATTGTCCTTGGTAATCTTTAGGATTGGCTTGGACTTCTTTCCACAGGTTCCGGATGATTTTGGCTAATTTAGGATTGGTGCGTTCCAAGCTCTGGATATAGTTATCAACCGTTTCGATGTCCTTGTCACTGAGGGCTTGTGGACTATCCTCTTCCTGCTGAATCATACTTTGAATCAGTGTCAGGATGTAAGCATAGTTAATCTCGTCGACTTGGACGGATTCCAGTTCGTAGTGGATATCAAAGAGATTATCATCACCATCATCTTCAGCTCGGCTTTTGAGCTCTGCTAGGATATTTTGATAGATTCCTAGATAGGTTTCGAGCTTTTCATCTGATAGGCCTGTCTCCGCATAGATAGCCGCTTCATCGTATTCGCTATAGACACGGATAGATGCCAGATACTTGTCAAAGGTTTGGTAAGCCTTGGCAATCCGACGAAGTTGTGAGCTAGTGGCCTGCTCAATCGAGATGACATAGTTTTCCACATCTTCCACTTTTACTTGAAAGTCTATCCAGGCTTGGATGAAGTTGGCTTTTTCTTCGTCCCAATCTGGGGCAATGACATCATTTTCACCACCGTTTGAGTAGAGTTTAAGGGCGTTATCCACAGCCTCTTTAAAGGCCTCTGGTCTTTGGAAGGTGATGATATGACCATAACGCTTTTTACTGTCAAAGATGCGGTTGGTGCGACTAAAGGCTTGAATCAAATCCTGTGGACGCATGGGCTTACGGTCGATAAAGAGAGTGGATAGACATGGGGCATCAAAACCTGTCAAAAGACGGTCAACAACGATAACCAAATCCAACTGCTCATTACGAGGAATGTATTTGTCTAACTTTCTGGCTAAACGATTATTGATATCCGTGTTAAAGCCACGTAAATCAGCCATAGTAAAATGGGTACCGAACTCCTGATTGTAGTCGTCTATGACCTGTTTCATGTGTTCTTGGTAGTCGATAGACTCTTCCTCATTTTCCGACACTGAGTAAGTGACCGTCATCTTTGGAAAGTCGGGTAGCACGCGCTTAGCTCGCTCTGACACCTTGACACGTTCGTTTTCTGCCTTGATACTCTTGAGCAGATTGTAATAAGCCTGAGCTTGTGGAATGGACTTAACGGTTAAGATAGCTTCGTAGGTCTTACCCACACCGTTTGGAAAGCCCAACTGTTGATAACTTTTGTTTAGGATAGCATCCAAGACTTCTAGCATGTGTTCTTTATCTTCATAAACAGAGTCAGGAAGTTCTTTTTCAGGAATCGGCGAAATAATGGTATTCCGATAGTCCACCTTGAATCCCAGTACTGCTCCGTCATGGATGGCTTCTTTGACCGTATACTCGTGTAGGCGTTCCCCATATTGTTGGTGGGTGGTTTGTGCCAAATCGCCTAATTGCTTGCGTTTATTTTCCTTGAAAATCGGTGTGCCTGTAAAGCCATACCAGAGCGAATTGTGAAAAAAGCCTTTGATATCCTTTTGAGTCCGAGGCGTGACCGCACGGTGACATTCATCCACAACGAAAGCCACACGAAGGTATTTGATTTTTTTCGAATCCTTTTGGTATTTACCTTCTTGGAACTTGCGCATCATGGTTGTGATTTTCTGGATAGTCGTCACAATCACTCGCTTATCATTTCCTGCCAAACGCTTGACCAAATCATGGGTATTGTCTGTTTCGTCGATATCGATGACATCATTGGCAGCGTAGGAAAGAAAGGACGAGGTCGTCTGCTGGTCAAGGTCCCTACGGTCCACGACGAAAATTGTCTTTTGAATGGCTGGAATCTGCAAGAGGTTGCGAGCCACCTTGTAGGAGGTCAGGGTCTTACCAGAACCCGTGGTATGCCAGATATAGCCAGATTCCTGACGGCGAGAGGCATCCTGAACAGACTCGATGGCATGGATTTGATAAGGACGTAAGAGGATGAGGGCTTTCTTACTATCATCAATAACGGAGTACTGCATCACCATCTGATGGGCACGTGGAATAGACAGAACTTCGTGGGCAAAGTCCATGAGACTGGTCATGGGTTTATTATCTTTATCCACCCAAGATGTTAAGAATTGTTTATTGAGCTTATCCTCTCGTGCAGCTGCAATATAACGTGTATCAACCTTATTAGTCACAACAAACATCTGAAGGGCAGAATAGATGCCACGTAACTTTCCTTCACGGTCATACTTTTTGATTTGATGAAAGGCATCCAAAAAAGCCACACGAGGACTCTTGAGCTCGATATGTATAAGAGGAAGGCCATTGATCATCAGGGTTGTATCTAAACGACGGTCCTGATCTTGAGGATAGGCCTTGTCACGTTCAACTTGATTGACCACTTCGTAACTGGATTTTCCAGCAGCGATATTGTCACGCCAGATGACAGAAAGTCGGATAGTCCCAAGGCTAGCATCCTCACGCTGTACCTCGACTTTAGCAATACCATTTTCACCAGCCAGCCACTTAGCAGCTTCATAATAGTTAACGAAGTTAAGCTGGTTCTTGATTTGGCGCTTCTCCTGGTCTGTCAAGGGATGGTCAGCTAGTAGAGCAACGTTATTTTGCGCTAACTTCTCAAAAAAGTTATCCCATAATTGACCTTCATTTTTTAAGTCTGAGCGATAGGTCCACTGGCTCTCACCAGAGGTTAATTGCTCGATTAATTGACGTTCTATCTCAAGTTCTGGAGTAACAGGTGGCATGACTTATCCTTTCAATATTGTCGTAATCCCTTACATTATAGCATTTTCACGGGTTCTTTCATAGTTTTGAGAAAATTCCAACAAAAAAAACACAGCCCGAAGGCCATGTTTTTATCATTTATTTACCCATTTTTTCCTGAATGAGTTTTTCTACTCTTTGGTAACTGGATTCAATTTCTTCTTTGCTAAAGAGTTTTGTTTGCAAGTCTTCCCAGCTACTGCCGATGGCTGGATTAGTCTGATTCTTCATAAGCTCCTCCTAGTCTTCCTCCCTATGAATGGTAAACCCTGTGGCTTGTTGGTTAGCCATGATGGTCATGTCTGAAATTTGGACGCGTCGTGGTTGCTTGGTGACATAGAGAACTGCGTCCGCAATATCTTGAGCCTGGAGGGCTTCTACCCCTTGATAAACCTTGGCTGCCTTATCCTTGTCACCGTGAAAGCGAACTTGAGAAAAGTCGGTCTCAACGATACCAGGCTGAATGGTTGTCACCTTGATATCTGTGGCAATGGTATCGATACGCAGCCCATCACTGAAAGTTTTTACTGCGGCCTTGGTAGCTGAGTAAACGGCAGCACCTGCGTAGGCATAGATGCCCGCCGTAGAGCCCATATTGATGATATGCCCCTCATTGGCAGCAACCATGCTTGGCAAAATCTGACGTGTCACCATCATCAAGCCCTTGACATTGGTGTCGAGCATGGTCAGCATGTCCCACTCCTCATAGTCTTGATAAGCTGTTAAACCTAGTGCCAGACCTGCATTATTGACCAAGACATGGACTTGCCCCACGCTTTTGAGAATGGCTTGGCAAACATCCTTGACCATGGCTATATCAGTGACATCCAGGGCAAAGGTCCAAACTTTTTGATCTGGATAGGTTGCTTGGAGCTCTTCTTTTAGAGCTTCTAAACGCTCTACACGGCGACCGGTTAGGATGAGATTTTCTCCCTCTTTGACAAAGGCACGTGCCGTTGCTTCGCCAATTCCTGATGTTGCTCCTGTAATCAATACGTTTTTAGACATAAAATTCTCCACTTCTATGATTCCTATGCCCCTAATCGTTGTTGGTTAATTCACTCAACTTCTTGATAAAATCAGGAAGTTCTAGCTTTATCAGGTTAGATTTCTTGTTTCCCGACTTCCAAAATATCCATAGCAACTGGTTGAAACCGTCCTGCAGAACTTTCTTTTGTTGGTCCGAGAGATTGCCAAATTCTTGTAACATCTGGCCTAGCTTAGGGAGAGTTTTAATCCCAATATCATCCAGACTTTCAATTCCAGAATCAAGTATGGTATCAAAGAACAAGTCACAAACCTGCTTGAGTTCTTGATTAGGCAAGGTCTCAATCCATTCTTGGAAGGTCTCTTTTAAGCGTTGACTCAAGTCTGTCGGCTGGTCCACATAAACAAAATCATTTGTTCCCAAGTCAACCTGCCAAAGTAAGACATTGTGTTGAGCGATGCCTATGCCATCTGCTGCTACGAGCTTTGCGACCTTGTCCCAGTAGAGCATGACTCCCACAACAGATTCTTGAGGTCTGATAACCGTCATCTTGGGTTTCAACTCTTGGTAAGAAGGCTTCTCTAAGAGGGGCTTCATCAAGCCCGGAGAATCCAGAAGCAAGAGCTCTGCTATTTTCTCACGCAGGACAGTCGAACTCTGAACAGCCGAATAGAGGGCAAGATTGCCACCCTTGGAATGTCCAGAAACAGCGATATGGCCACTGAGGTTTGGCAAGTGCTTCTCCAGAAAGGCCATAGCTGAGCGATGGGCAGGAATTTCCCGACTGTAGGTCAGTTGAAAATCCTCCTTCCAACCAATAACGCTATCATCTGTCCCACGAAAGACAATCTGCTGGTAGTCCAATTCAGGCAAGCTGAAAATCATAGCCGCAAACTGCTTTTCCACTTTCTTGTCCAAGACACTACAGTAGTCACTTAGATTAAGTCCAGCGAAACGCCTAGACCTGACCATGGCTTCAGCCAAATCTACCCGTTCCTTAGTCACCATGAAGCTGTAGTCTGGATTTAAGTCCTTCCCTTCAGCATAGTCATGTAAATTGATGGTTTCCTTCAAATCACTTGCTGAGAGCCATTTTTCATAAGTCAAGTAGCCAATCTCATTGATGCAAACCTTATCCAAAATATTAAGAGGCTCTTGGTCGAAAGGCAAATCCTTAACCTTTTCAAGATAATCGATTAAATTGGACATCATTACTCCTTAAAGTCTTTCTTACCTTGATTTTACTAGAATTTTCAATAAATTGTTAGTGAAAAATGTGATATGATAAGAGAGATTATTTATTAGGAAAAGGAAGCTTATGACTATTTCACGATTTTACCGTATCTTACTAGCCCTCTGTGGACTGGTAGGAGTCTCTATCCAAATCCATGATGATGGTTGGGGCATGTTGCTCTATTACACTGTTTTGTCCAATATTCTCGTTTTCTCTAGTTTGATTTTCTTTATCATCTATGACTTCAAAAAAGGCGATGCGACGACTAATACCAAACTCTTGCGTTACAAGGGTGGCGTAACTATGGCTATCCTCATTACTGGAGTCATCTATCATATCCTCTTGGCACCTATTACAGAGCCTGAGAAATTCTGGACCCTCCGTAACTTCTTGGTCCACTATATTGTGCCTTGGGGATTGGTGCTTGATACCCTCATTTTCGATGCTAAGAAGGCCTACCGTCTACGTGAGCCAATTTACTGGTCCGTGGTCCCTCTGTCTTACTTTGTCTTTGCCCTTCTAAATGGCTTGGTACTAAAACTCCCAATTCCAGGTGCCAAAGATAGCCCCTTCGCCTACTTCTTCATCAATGTCAATAAATTTGGTTGGAACAAGGTCTTGGTAAATGTCCTAGTTATTAGTGCTGGGTATATCGCTGTTGGCTATCTCTTATATCTCTTGAAAAAATTTATCGGTCGTAAACCGGCATAAAACACAAACTGAGCTACCAAATGGAACTCAGTTTTTTCTATTTCAACAAGCCCAATTTATCAAAAGCTTTGTACAAGCCATCAGCTTCAACATCGTCTGTGACTAGGTCTGCCATAGCCAAGATTTCTGGACCACCATTTCCCATGGCAACACCAATCTCACAGTATTCCAACATAGGGATATCAATCTTGGCATCACCAAAAGCAATGGTGTCCGAACGCTTAGCCCCCAAATGTTCCAAAAGAACATCAATGGCATGGGCCTTGTTAATATCCTTAACACCCAAGTCACCAAATAAGGCTGTTTCACCTCGTCCTCCCCAAGTATGGGCTTCAAGCTGTGGAAAAGCTTCTTTGGAATCCAAGTGATCCTGATAGGACTCCAAAACGAAACTGACCTTGTTTAGGTCGTCACGGTAGAGTTCCCCACCATACTGGAGGCCATGAATGAAATCTTCTGGTTCCTTACCCTCAACAGACTCTGCAGATTGCCCCTTTTGAATAGCGTAAGTCTTAAGTGTCTCACGCGCCCGCTCCCGAAAATCAGGACTGGCAAAGAGGCCGTTATTACTCTCCAGATAAAAGGCCAGATGGCGCTCTGTCAGCCAATCCACAATCTTTGCTGCATCTTCCTTGGAAATCAGCTGATGCATGAGGACCTGGCCATGATGCTCCACATAAGAACCATTGCCACCAATCATCCCATCTAAGCCAATTTCCCATAATTCCGGTTGCATTTCTGCCTTGCTACGTCCGGTACAAACATAGACCAGGTGCCCCTTTTCACGCGCCTGACGAATTGCCTTGACTGCTGACTCTGGAATACGATTATGATAATCCACCAATGTCCCATCAACATCTAGAAATATAAGTTTTGACATGTTTTCACCTCGAGTCTTCTTTTACCTTATTATACCCTGATACTGCTCCAAGAGATAATACTTTCCTCGGACAAACTGATACTATCCTATGATAGTATTCTTCTCAATCCAAAGCATTGCCATTTCTCCTGAAAGAAGCTATGATGAAGGTATGAACGATTTAAAAACACTACTGAATCACCTGCCCTATAAATTAGCAGCCTATGATCCCCAAGGAAACTTTCTCTACGACAACGGTGGCGCTGACGGTAGTTTCTTCCCCCGTGAGCCTGAAAATCTGCCTGATTGGGTCATGTCTGAAGTTCTAGCATCTCCTACAAAAGAAAGGAGTTATCAGATTCCAACAGACAGTTTTGATCAAGTCCTCATCCAGACCTACCAAGCTGCTATCGACAACGAAGGAAAGGTCCTAGGATTTTGGGAGACTATTTATGATTTGAAGCAACCTCTCAAGACCTATCTTGATAACTCTGCTCAAGCTCTTGTCGCCTGGTCTGATGCCACTAGTGGCGCTAGTTTCAAGGAAGAAACTGACTTTTAAGCTAAATTTCTTGCTTTAATAAATGAAAAATTCACTTAATTCAAGACTAGCTCAAAACACCCTTATTCATAAAATGTGCCTAAGTCAGCACTACAAAGGCTTTTTGGAAATCAGTCACTTTAATATCTTTCACAGAATTTATAAACACTCTATTTTGCATTTTTGCGCTATTTAAGGTAGAATGGGAGTAATGAGAAAAAGAATAAAACCGATCGTTGTTTACGTGGTTCTAGCTCTTTTAGGATTAGCATTAGTTATTGCAAATATTCACAATACGTCCAAACAACAGGCGCATCTTCAAAACGTGAAATCTGCTATTCCTTATGCTACTACACCAAAAACAACAACCAGTAGTACATCTAGCAGTTCCGACGAGGAGCTGATACTCAATCCCATTATCGACCTTTCGGGGTGGCAACTACCTCAGGATATCGATTACGATGTCTTGTCAAATCATATTTCTGGTGCTATCGTCCGCGTCTTCGGTGGATCACAGATTAGTAAGGATAGCAATGCCGCTAGTTCGAATGGGGTCGACAAATCTTTTAAAACACATATCAAAGAACTCAAAAAACGTGACGTTCCAGTTGCCGTCTATTCCTACGCCCAAGGTACTTCTGTCAAGGAGATGAAGGAAGAAGCTCGTATTTTCTACAAAAATGCTTCTCCATATAAACCTACTTATTACTGGATTGACGTTGAAGAGGAAACCATGTCTAACATGGAGCAAGGTGTCCAAGCCTTTCTCGCTGAGCTCAAACGTCTTGGAGCTGAAAAAGTTGGTCTCTATATTGGTGCTTATTTCATGCTTGAGCAAGAGGTTTCAACCAGAAACTTCGATGCTGTTTGGATTCCCGCCTACGGTACTGACTCTGGTTACTATGAGACTTTGCCAAACACTGATATTGACTATGATCTACATCAGTATACCTCACAAGGAAGTCTTCCTGGATTCGATAATATTCTAGATCTTAGCCAAATCAATCCCGAGAAAAACAAACGTAAAACCTTTGAAAAACTCTTTGGTAAGATTAAGCAAAAACCAACTAAAAATAAGAAGACTACTTCGACAAGTTCATCTAGTAGTCAGTAAAAACCAGTGCTTTAGACACTGGTTTTCTTCTTGTCAAATTGGTTTAGGCGTGTTCGGACGAATGTGTTATAATGGATGGTAGAAATGTATAACTTTAAAAGGAGATATGACAATGGCTAAGAAAGGCAAAGTCAAGAAGACCCTGGTTGACCAAATTCTTGATAAAGCTAAGATTGACCATGATAGCTTATCCTTCAATGGTTTAGAGGGGGAGCTTCCAGAAGATGTGGTGCGTGAAAGCATTTATAAAACCCTCGCCCTTAAGGGAGATAAGACAGGGCCTGTCATCGGCATTGTCCCTATCACCGAACACCTGTCTGAAAAGAAATTAGCTAAAATTTCAGGGAACAAGAAGGTTCAAATGATTCCACAAAAGGATCTCCAAAAAACAACTGGCTATGTTCACGGGGCTAACAATCCTGTGGGAATTCGCCAAAAACATAATTTTCCTATTTACATCGATCATTCTGCCCAAGATGCTGGCTTCCTCATTGTCTCAGCGGGGGAAATTGGGCGTTCTATTCGTATCAATAGTCAAGAACTTGCTGATTTTGTTAATGCTGAATTTGCTGATATTAAGGAGTAATCATGAAACTGTATTTTGTACGTCACGGTAAAACTGAGTGGAACTTGGAAGGCCGACTTCAAGGTGCCAAGGGAGACTCGCCTTTACTTAAAGAATCTATCGAACAAGTACGTGAGCTAGGTCACTACCTCAGTGACACTCATTTTGACTTGGTCTTCTCAAGTGACCTACCTCGTGCTAAAAAAACTACAGAGCTCATCATGGAGTCTCAAAAACCTAAAGCTAAAGTTACCTACACTAAAACTTTGCGTGAATGGCAACTAGGTAAACTAGAGGGGCAAAAGATTTCCCTTATCCAAGCCATCTATCCAAAAGAAATGGATGCCTTCCGTAACAATCTAGCCAATTTCCGTGCTAAGGACTTCCAAGCGGAATCTGTCTACAAAACAACAAAACGTGTGGCCGAATTTGTCAAAACACTTAAAGACAGTGATGCTAAAAATGTCCTCATTGTCGGTCACGGAGCTAACTTAACAGCTTCTATCCGTACCCTCCTTGGTTTTGAACCGGGTCTTCTTCGTAAGGCAGGAGGTCTTGACAATGCTTCTGTCACTATTCTCGAAACCAACGATTTCGAGCACTTCACTCTTAAATGTTGGAATGATACGTCCTATATGGATGAACAAAACAAGATTAGCTAAATCATCGACTGACTTCATAAGACAAGCGATCCTGATCAAGGGTCGCTTTTTAGCACTCAAAAAACCCTTAAAGCCTACTACTTCAAGAGCTTCACTTCCATTATTTCCAACTCGGTTCCTCTGGCAAACGGTCTAATTCAACACCAAATCCTCGAGCCAAATCATCTAATTCCTTTTCGAAAACGTCTAGTTCCTGTAAGACAAGATCATACTGTCCTTCAGACAATAAACGCTTAAAACGAAGACCACGACTCAAAACAAATTCCATATCTATTTTGACAGTTCTATGAACATGTTCCCAATAGTTGTTAGCAAACTCTCGTTGCTTTTCTTCAGTATTAAGGTGGTCTGATAATGCATTATAGGAATCCCAGGCAAGACACTTCATCTGTTCTGCATCTCTAACACCTTCAAAGAGATCGTCACGTTTGGCTTCGAGTGATTCGACCTCTTTTCTCAAAGCCTCACGTTCAGCACTTAGTGCTTCAATATCATGTTTTAAGTTGTTGATTTCTACCATTTTCAAACTCCTTATCTCACGTTCTAGACAATAAAACGGCCACACGAGGCCGCTCTATTATCTTCCATATTTCATACGAAGGATTTTTTCCTGGTTCGCATTCAAACGAAGAAGGATAACCACTTTATCAATACTCATATTGCTCTCAAGAAGACGTTCAGCCGCCATCATAAGACCATTATTGATACCTAGTTGAAGGACTGGATTTTCATTATCATTGATATCAAAGATATATTTGTTATTTGGAAGGTCGAAAAGGACTTTCACCGCTCCAAAGAGTTGCTCAAAACTATCAATTTCCAAGTCAAAGACTGGCTTAGTACCTGGTTTAAGGCTACGTCCACGGTGGTTAAACCACATAGAATGCCAGCCACCATTGAAGGCACCCATGACATCATTGTCATAAGAATCTCCAACATAGAGTGTCGTCGATGGATTCATGTCAAATTGCTCAGCTGCGAGGTTGAAGATTTCCTTCTCAGGCTTTTGGAAACCTGTCGCCTGACTGACGATGACACGCTTAGGATCAACGTAATCATAAAGTCCCAACTTCTTAACCTTTTTAAGTTGGTGCTCTGTTGGTCCATTGGTAATAATCCCCATAGGCACATTTTTTTCCTTGAGGAAATCAAGGGTCATGCGCATTTCATCAAGCATGGTGATGTTTTCCAACTCATGCTCGTAAACCTCTTGGAAATGGTTGCCCGTTTCTTCATCAATTTCACGGTAGCCAAACTCCAAAAGGGTCTCTTTACAGCGCCAAAAACGGAAATATTCGGTTGTCCACTCACCGGCCATTACACGTGGAAAACCAACATCAGAATAGTGGCGGAAACGAATGTAGGCTTGATTCATGTGACTCATATCAAAGTCAGGGAAACATTTTTCCATGGCAATACGATAAGGTGCCTGTTGGTCATAAATAGTATCGTCAACGTCAAAAACAATAGAGGTAATCATCTGTCCGTTCTTTCTTATATCATTCTCTTGTCAGAGACTTAGATAAATTAGGAAGCTAACAACTAAACTACTACATGAGTCTGCTCCTAATTTAATCTTCAGTCTTGCAAAAGTAAGCTTTAAGTCAACTGTCTTGTGGCAATCTTACTCGTCTGTTTTTTATCTGAATGCAATTGCCCAAACAGTCTTATTATACCGTTTTTGCCCTTTCTTTTCAATTTTTGACCCCACTTAAGAAAAGATTATTTGTGTTTTGAAGATAGAAAAGGGTTTGGAACATTTTGTCCCAAACCTAATGAATCTTGTCATATTCAGACACTTATTTAATTTCTTTGAAGGTCATTTTTTGTTTGACTTCACCCTGACCACCCTTGGCAATCTGGTAATAGAAATCTTTTGATGTGAAGTGGTCACCATAAGCAAAGACCTTGTTGTACTGCCATTGTGACAGTTGATCATCCTCTTTTTTACCAAGAGTCAATGTTGTCTTTGTCACACTGTATTCCCACTTAGCTGTTTGGTCATTATAGGCCTTGTCAAAGTCAGTCTGACTCTTAGCAGCATTAACCACTGTCGTACGATCCTGACTCACAAGTGCCTTGTTACCGCCTTCTTGGAAAGCTACATACATGACACGATTATTGACCTCACCATTTAGAGAACTTGAGTATTGGTAAACCTTACCAGGTACAACACTATCCAAATGGTGTGTTCCCCAGTAATAGAAAGCACCAAATCCAGCTCCTGTAACCAAGAGACAAGCAAGAACAACACTAATAATGATATTTCTCTTTGACATGTCTTGCACCTCTCTATTCGTCACCAGTTAGGTCAGAGAAAGTTGCCTCTGAGTCTGTTTCAGTGTGGCTTGAAGAACTTGATGATGAACGTTCAACACTTGATGAACTTGAACTCATGCGTGTTTCTGTTTGAGAATCATCACTTGATGACGCCTTAGATTCTGAAGATTTTTCAGTGCTTGATGATGAACTTTCTTTTTCCTTGTAAACATCAACGTTGAAAGCCCACTTATCACCCTTATAACTTACCTGAATTTGAGCATATTTTGCCTTAATAAGATCTGACAGCTTACCTCCGTTGCTAAGGGTGTCGTAAATCTTTTCAGCGAGAGCTTTCGCATTAGCTTCCGTTTTGGCACCATCTTTAGGTCCATCAACAATATCTTTAGCTTTTGGCGTTTCACCTTCAAGGTAAAGGGCTTTGCTTTCAGTGTCCTTCTTAGCTGTAGCATTTGCACCATTCTTATCACCTTCATGTGAGAAGAATGTCCATGCGGGACTACCTGAGCGTTTTTGTTGATATACTTGTTCGAATTCACTTTGAACCTTGTCTTGGAAAGCATCATCAGTCAATTCTTTTTCCTTAGAACTTTCTGTACTTGCTTTGCTTTCACTACTGCTTGCTGTTGAGCTTGATGCAGAAGATGATGATCCACTTGTCGAACTTGATGAAGCATCTTTAGATTCTGATGATGACGAAGATGAATCCTTGCCATCTTTAGAATCTTTGTCTTTATCGTTGTTATTGTTTGTAGTGCTATTTGAGAATGAAACGCTATTGTCAGAATTATCTGGAGCGTAAATCACTGTATTCTTAGAATGGTCATCAGAGACAAAAGTGCTGTTATTGATAATCACTCGGTTGTTATCACCATAATAGTTGTTGATAACAATCTTAGAATGTGCACAACGGTAACCATTACCAGTCACATGGTAACCTGCTGGGACATCACCATCACGTTTCAAGATGAGGACATCACCTGCGAAGATAAGGTCAATATTCTGAATATTGTTATCGTAGGCTAATTTTTCAATAGAAATTCCAGTCGCTTGAGAAATTCCCCACAAGGTATCTCCCCATTGAATCACGTACTGTTGGCCATCTAACTGCTGTGGATTGATGTTCTGAGTTGTCAAATTATTTGTAATTTGTTCAGGTGTGCTGGCAATCCAGTTTGTAATATCAGCAGCGTGAGCACTTGTTTGATTTTGATAAAAGCTATCTGCTAACACAGATACCGTAGGCATCCCAATAGGTGCTAGTAAAGCGCCAAGCATCACGGCTTTACTAACATAATTTTTCTTTTTCATCGTATTTCCTCCTTATATCATACGAAACTTACTTTGCTATTGTACACCCTTTTTATTATATTTGTCAATAAATTCTATAACTTTCTAATCAAAGGTTAATGCTAGTTTACAATTTGTCCTAAAAATAGACAAATCCTAGCTTTATTTATCTGACATTTAATCATTTGTCCTATCTTTAGAAGGTGATTTATGATACAATAATTACGACTATTTTATGGAGGACTAACATGTCAAATCAACACATGGAAGAATTGAACGATCAACAGATTGTCCGTCGTGAAAAAATGGCGGCTTTGGCTGAACAAGGAATCGATCCTTTTGGTAAGCGATTCGAACGCACAGCTACATCTGGTCAATTAAAAGAAAAATACGCTGACAAAACAAAAGAAGAATTGCACGAAATAAACGAAACTGCTACTATCGCAGGTCGTTTGATGACTAAACGTGGTAAAGGTAAAGTCGGCTTCGCCCACATCCAAGACCGCGATGGTCAAATCCAAATCTACGTGCGTAAAGATGCTGTCGGTGAAGAAAACTACGAAATCTTCAAGAAAGCTGACCTTGGTGACTTCCTCGGTGTCGAAGGTGAAGTTATGCGTACAGATATGGGAGAACTTTCTATTAAAGCTACTCATATCACACACTTGTCTAAAGCCCTTCGTCCATTGCCTGAGAAATTCCACGGACTTTCAGACGTTGAAACAATCTACCGTAAACGTTACCTCGATTTGATTTCTAACCGTGAAAGCTTTGACCGTTTTGTCACACGTTCAAAAATCATTTCTGAAATCCGTCGCTACCTCGATGCTCAAGGTTTCCTTGAAGTAGAAACACCTGTTCTTCACAACGAAGCTGGTGGTGCTGCTGCTAAACCTTTCATCACTCACCACAATGCTCAAAACATCGACATGGTGCTTCGTATCGCGACTGAACTCCACCTCAAACGTCTCATCGTTGGTGGTATGGAACGCGTTTACGAAATCGGACGTATCTTCCGTAACGAAGGTATGGATGCTACTCACAACCCTGAGTTCACATCTATCGAAGTTTACCAAGCTTACGCTGACTTCCACGATATCATGAACTTGACTGAAGGTATCATCCAACACGCTGCTAAAGCTGTTAAAGGTGACGGACCTATCAACTACCAAGGAACTGAAATCAAGATCAACGAACCATTCAAACGCATCCACATGGTTGACGCTATCAAGGAAATCACTGGCGTTGACTTCTGGCAAGACATGACTTTGGATGAAGCCAAAGCTATTGCTGCAGAAAAGAATGTTCCAGTTGAAAAACACTACACTGAAGTTGGTCACATCATCAACGCCTTCTTCGAAGAATTCGTTGAAGAAACATTGATTCAACCAACATTCGTTTACGGTCACCCAGTTGCTGTGTCTCCATTGGCTAAGAAAAATCCAGAAGACCCACGCTTCACTGACCGTTTCGAACTCTTCATCATGACCAAAGAATACGGAAATGCCTATTCTGAGTTGAATGATCCAATCGATCAATTGTCACGTTTCGAAGCACAAGCTGCTGCTAAAGAACTCGGTGACGACGAAGCAACAGGCATCGACTACGACTACGTTGAAGCCCTCGAATACGGTATGCCACCAACAGGTGGACTCGGAATCGGTATCGACCGCCTCTGCATGCTCCTCACTGATACAACAACTATCCGTGATGTCTTGTTGTTCCCAACGATGAAATAATAATCATATCCCATTATTTGAATAATGGGATATTTTTATACGAGGTATAAAGATGTTTAGAAAACTGAAGTCCCTTTTTAAGAAAAAATCAACTGTAGTTGAACAGCCTGAGACAAAGAGAGAAGAAAGTCAATTAGACTTTCCCATAGACCGCACAGATTATTTTTTCGATCATGCACTTGTATTCTATTGTGAAGAAAATGATTTTTCTTCAGAAAAACTAAGCAAATCAGATATGCTAGAGATTAGCAAAAGAGCTGCCTTTCATCTCAGTGTCTTCGTAGCTTGGCTAGCAAAACATGATTTTCTGAATCCCCAAAGCGATGGCTTTAACCTTGAAGATGCACAAAAACTCAAGAATGAAACGATTACGGGTACAGACTATCTCTTTAAACATCTTGATGAAAAACTCTATTCATCTGATATTAGTGACACACTCCTCCCCTTCATCTCTGATTTTTATGAAAATTATATGGATTTTTGTTATACAGTCTTGGTTGATGATGTTGCTAGAACTGAATTTGATTGGAAAATCTATCACTTGGTTGAAGAGGATATCGACGAAATGTTCAGTCAATATAAAACTCACATCAATTAATATGAGTCAAAACCACCCGTGAGAACGGGTGGCTTGCTCTTCGGCTGAAAGCCTCTGCTTCCGGCCGAGGCCTAAAGGCCTACCGAATGGTTTCCCTTCAGCACCACCTTTGCTA
>ERZ840057.924-NODE-924-length-27408-cov-9.515007_pt1 | contig 27408 bp, 29 predicted proteins | sample MGYA00519907_ERZ840057 | MGnify/ENA primary metagenome ERZ840057 (study PRJEB31850, sample SAMEA3708862) | human gut metagenome | biome: human gut; feature: human-associated habitat; material: faeces | place: China | collected 2014 ...
TAATTATTGTTATACGTTATCTTAAATTTTTGGACTGCAAATATATAGCTTTTCTTGTACTCTGAAAAATATATTCAGAACAATTTTTTCTAAAAGTATCTTTCGCTTCCTCCGAAAACTCCTATTTTTGCAAAAATACAGAAAATCTCTGGAATATCTTGTCTTAAAGTCGGCTTCGATGAAAAAACAAACTGCCACGCTTATAAGCGGTAAACCGATTTTCTATGAGGGAGAATTGTATTCGGAAGAACATAAACGGAGGTTTAAGGCTGAAAACTCTGGTTCCCAAGTTGTAAAAGACCCGAAAGATAAGTCAAAACTTGTCCTTTGTATCGAAGGAAAACCTATTGGAGAGTGGTTCAAGGAGCAGTCCGACAAGTTGTTTACATCTATACGGAAAAAGTCTTATATAGAAGACAGAAAAGGAATCAAATATAAATTTACTTAGTCTTAATCGAAAAGGAATAGTCAAACAATTGGTTAGGTAATTTCTTTTCGCTATATTTGAATATCATCAAAATGAAAGATTATGAAAAAGTTTTTGTTCATATTGTTTTCATTTGTTGTTTTCTGTGAACTTGTCGCACAAAACAGCGATTATACAGACATATCCGCATTCCTGGAAAACAAAATCTGGAAGGTACAACTACCCAAAGGCAAACAATATGCCATGGAGATGGAATTTCGTGATGCAGGATGGAAAAGGACTTTCATTTATGATGAGAAAAAAACAGAAACATTTTATTCTTATTCTTTATGTGGAGATACAATCAAGGTTTTTGAATCAAGGAAAAAGTATATCATTCAAGAACTTACGGACAGCACTTTAGTTTTTCAGTATTTGCCGGACAGCTTGACGATTGGTGTCGGCTCTGTCAAATGTGTAACAGACAACAGTATTGAAGGACAGCGTAAGAACGAAGAACGTCTGGACAGTATCTGGCGTAAAGAGGATATTTGGAACAAGGGCGTGGCAAAGATAACCGGAGAACCTGTTAAAGATTTATCTACGATAGAACCTCCACGATGGGCTGTTGGGGATTATGATCTGACAAAATATTATGTTTCCAAGATGAAATACCCGGAAGAGTTACTGAAAAAGAATATAGCAGGTTATTCCGTTGTGATGTTTTCCATTGATACTTTGGGGTTGCCACGGGCTATCAATATTTTGACAACTAAACATCAAGAATTCGACAAGGAAGTCATCAGACTGACCAAAGAACTTCCCCACTGCCTGCCATGCCGGGATAAGAATGGAAAGCGGATGGAATGTCTATACACGGTATATGTACCTTTCCTGCCACAACACTATAGAGACAGAGTAAAGAAAGACAGTATTTGGGAAGAAGAACAGAAACATTGCTTTGTGGAATGGGAGTCACCTTCGCGTTTCATGGACGGGAATCCAAATACTATACAAAATTATATAGACGAAAGACTTGTGTATGACCCGAGTTTGTTAGGTAATAAAGAACAGGTGAGAGGATTTTATAAAGTAAAAATAAATTCGTATGGAGAAGTATCCGAAGTTGATGTTTTCCGTAGCTGCGGCATACATGAGTGGGATGCGCAAGTAATGGATATTATCAAAGGTATGCCCCGATGGACACCTGCCATCAGTTATTATGGCAAAAGCAAATACCGGGAATCTATATGGACCATGAACGTTTTCTTCAGGAAGACAAAAGGCAAACTGATTGCCCAGACATTTGAGGAAAATCTTGAAACAGGTGTCCCTGTATGCTTCCTGAATGAACGGGGAGATACCATTGTGCCATATGGTAAATATAAATACTGTCAAATAAATCGCGTCAAAAATTTAGTTTTCGCATACGAAAACAAACAAGATGCCCGGATTGTCTGCTTGAATGGTCAAGGCGAAGAACTGTTCTACGTCTTTCAGTATGACAACGGACCGGATAAACTTCGGGAGGGACTGTTTCGTATAACGGATGAAAACGGACTGATTGGCTTCGCTGATTCTTTAGGGAATATAGTTATAAAGCCCCAATTCAAATTTGCCTTTCCTTTTGAGAATGGCAAGGCAAAAGTTACATTTTCAGGAGAAAGTAAAGCCGTCCCCGATACTAAAAATGAAAAACATCACAGGGATAGTCCCGGCTGGTATTATATAGATACGAATGGTAAAATATTAAATGAGTGAATGTATGAAGAAGTTGTTTTACTTATTTATCTTTTTGTCCGTTTATCCTTTGATAATGGATGCGCAGGACATTGATTTCCCTCTTTCACTTTCTGAAATTGAAAGGTATGAAAGCCGTGTACATATCCAACGATTACCGGATGTTGCCATTACACATCCGGATGCTTACAAGATTCGTACACAAAAGCCTGTATATTCGCCATCAACCAAACGAATTACACTGGACGTAATCAATGTCGATGCTCCAAGTGCCGAACCGGAAGACCATTTTATGAAACATTGGAAAAACGGAAAATGGGAAACGTTTCCATTCATCGATGATATTGCCTTTTTTGGAGTGGTAGAGATTTGTCTAAAGGCGATACGTTACCTGAATACATTCATATGTCCGAGTTTAAGTATCCGTTGAAGCCGAACAAATACCAGGTACATTTTTACGTGTTCTTCAATATCTATACATATTGTAATCTGACAGACACAGATATTCAGCCAGTATCAGGAACAGAAATGCAAGGGGCTTTTAGTTTTCGTGTGTTGGAATCTGGAAATGATTCCATCCGAATTCTATTCGAGAATCATACCAACCTATCCGTACAACCCGTTTTTTGCCAAGTGTAGGAACTGACGAACTGTATATGGTACATCCGTATGCCCGTTCAGGATGGAGTGGTGAAGCTGATTATATGAAAAAATGTGCTCATCTGGAAGCTGGAGAAGCCATGTTGTTTACCATTCCTGTATCGTGGGATGTCAAGCGTATTACCGACCCTAATTATAAAAAACAATTCAGTACTGGGAAATTATCCCCTGGTAAATACAAGATAGGATTGCAATTGGAAATATATATGAATACGGAGTTTGAAGTAAAATAATACCGCAATGAAATCAATAATTATAGTTTTAACCATTACGTTTTGTGTCTCTGTTGTGAGTTGTACTAACAACCCAAAGCAACAGAATACGATTATTGGTGGTACAGATGGTACTACAGAAATGGTCATTAACGAGAAGGACTGTAAAGACACTGTGACTTACGAATTGCAAGACTGTTTGCTTTGGTACACAAAGCAGTTACCCGAAGAATACAAAGGCCAAAAAGCTTGTATGTGGACTGAATATGAAGATTATCGGGAAAATGTACAAATCATCAATGTGTTTGTGGCAAATCCTACAGATGCTTGGTGGCTATTCGGACGTAGTTGGTATTTAGAAGTTTGGAATGGTAAGGAATGGAGCTTTCCGAAGTCTAAAGGAGATTTAATTTGGTTTGATGATGGATTTGCTATAGAAAAGGCACCCTTGATTTATTGTTTCCGTTTTCCTGTTGGCAGATATTATCATTTGTCCAAAGGGAAATATCGCATAAAGAAAGGTTTTTCGATGAATAAAGGAAAAGATAAATATACTGACCTCACAGCAGAATTTCATATAAAGTAATTTTTAATTTTATAGTATCATGAGAATGAAAGCATTATTACTGGCTGTAATGGCATTAACATTATATCCGTTGTATGCCCAAGAAACAACAGAACGTTATATCGAAGTGACAGGTACATCCGAAATCGAAATTGTGCCGGACAAAATTCACTACATCATTGAAATCCGTGAATACTTCGAGGAAGAATTTGACGGAAAGTCCAAACCTGAGGAATATCGTACCAAAGTGCCTTTATCAGAGATAGAACAAGGACTCCGGAAGAATCTTAACGAAGCAGGTATCACGCAGGATGCAATCCGTACACAGGAAATTGGTGATTATTGGCGAAAGCAAGGTCAAGACTTCCTGGTATCTAAGCAATTTAACATTACGCTAACCGATTTCAAACAGATAGATGAGGTAATCAAGCATATAGATACAAAAGGTATCCATACAATGCGTATCGGTGAGTTGGAAAACAAAGATATGTTGTCATATCACCAAAAAGGAAAGATAGAAGCACTGAAAGCTGCTCAGAAGAAAGCGACTTATCTGGTAGAAGCTTTGGGAAAGAAATTGGGTGGCGTGATTCGTATCGTAGAGGGGAATAATGCAAGTGATATTTCATTTGCACAGAGTAATGTCATATCCTCCAATGCTGTTTCATTCGACAGTTTCCGCACGATAAAGAAGAATTATTCCATGCTGGTACGGTTTGAGATTGTGGATTAACGATTGCTGTCGAAAAGAAAATATCAAAATCTTCTTTTCGACAGCAATATTTTTATACCTTTGCTTGCAGTAAAGAGTTACTCTATGAGGTAAAATAAAGCAGACCGCAGCAATAGAGACTGTTGCCAACTCATTACCTAAAAACGAGGTACTCCTTCTAACTCTCTTGATTTCAAAAAGGTATATTTCTTATACAGATTTACAGAAAAACTTTGGTTAATAGAATAAATATATAGAAATGAATCAATTTGCTCCGCTGTTGATTGACTGGTACGAACATAATAAAAGAGAACTTCCCTGGCGGCAGACTCAAGATCCGTATAAAATATGGATATCGGAGGTAATTCTTCAGCAGACAAGGGTGGCTCAAGGATATGATTATTATTGCAGGTTTATAGAACGGTTTCCGGATTTTCATACTTTGGCTCAGGCCGATGAAGATGAGGTGATGAAGTATTGGCAGGGGCTGGGGTATTATTCTCGGGCGCGAAATCTGCATGAAGCTGCCCGTTCGATTGATTCACAGGAGTATTTCCCGAAAACGTATGCAGAAGTACGTGCCTTGAAAGGGGTGGGGGAATATACTGCTGCCGCCATTTGTTCTATCGCTTACGATATGCCTTATGCGGTAGTGGATGGAAATGTGTATCGTGTCTTGTCGCGCTGGATGGGCGTGGATACTCCGATTGACACCTCGGAGGGGAAAAAGATATTTGCAGCTTTGGCCGATGAATTATTGCCGAAAGAAACGCCAGGGCTGTATAATCAGGCCATTATGGATTTTGGGGCACTGCAGTGTGTGCCTGTGTCGCCCAAGTGTGAGGTTTGTCCGTTGATGGACAGTTGTGTGGCCTTTCGTAAAGGTCTGGTGGGCGAATTGCCTAAAAAGAAACGTAAGACTAAGGTACTCGACCGTCATTTTATTTATCTCTATATCCATACATCGGGTTGTACTTTTTTATACAAGCGGCCGGCTGGCGATATTTGGCAAAATTTATATGAGTTTCCGTTATTGGAACCTGATAGGAGCTTGTCGGAAGAAGAACTTTTCAGTTTCCCGGAATTCCAGCAACTGCTGTCGCAGTGTGAGGTAAAGCTGGTACGGCGGATGGGGCAAAGGGTAAAGCATGTGCTGTCTCACCGGGTAATTTATGCCGATTGTTATGAGGTAGAAGTAACGGAAAAAAGTCTGTTGCCGGAAAAGTATCAAAGGGTTCCGGTGGCTGATTTATATAAATTCCCTGTATCACGTTTGTTGTCTCATTTTTTTTCTGTAATTTTGGACTCTGATATTAAAACGAAGTAAATCATGTCATTGAATAAAGTCCAGTTGATAGGTAATGTGGGGAAAGATCCCGATGTAAGATATTTGGATAGCGGTGTAGCTGTGGCTACATTTCCGTTGGCTACAACAGATAGAGCATATACTTTGGCCAATGGAACACAGGTTCCTGAACGTACAGAATGGCACAATATTGTTTTGTGGCGCGGATTGGCTGAAACTGCCGAAAAATATGTACGTAAGGGAGACAAACTTTACATCGAGGGAAAAATCCGTACCCGGTCTTATGACGACCAGAACGGTATAAAACGTTACGTAGTGGAGATATTCGGTGATAATATGGAAATGCTGACTCCGCGTGCTGTCCAACAGCCTGCCGGACAGGTTCAGCAACCGGCTGCTGCTTCGCAGACTGCATCTGTGTCTGCGGAATCGGCATCAGACGATTTGCCGTTTTAAAATGAACTTATGTCTAACTAAAATTTAAATCTTTGGACCCTGACTCGTATTTATCCCGTTTATCGGATTTATGTAACGGAGTAACTGTTATGTCTCCTTCTATAGGAGCGATTATTGCATTGATGCTGGCTATTCTTTTGCTGTATGCATCAGGTTTTGTTTCTGCTTCCGAAATTGCTTTCTTTTCATTGTCTCCTTCTGATTTGAATGAGATTGAAGAAGAAAAATCTCCTTCTGATACGAAGATTAAAAGTCTTCTGGAAGATTCTGAACATTTGTTGGCTACCATTCTTATTTCAAACAATTTTGTGAATGTGACCATTATTATGTTGTGCAATTACTTCTTTGCCAGCGTAATAGATTTTGGTCAGGCACAGATTTTGGAGTTTCTGGTTATTACCGTAGTCCTGACTTTTTTATTGCTGTTGTTTGGGGAGATAATGCCTAAAATATATTCTGCACAGCATACACTTTCTTTTTGCAGAAAAGCTGCTCCGGTTATTTATGTGCTTCGGTCGGTATTCAAGCCGATGTCGAATCTGCTTGTACATTCGTCTTTTGTGGTCAACAAATTGACTAAAAAGCATAAGGTGCGCAACTTGTCTGTCGACGAGCTGTCTCAGGCTCTGGAACTGACCGATAAGAATGAAATTTCGGAAGAGAGTACCATGCTTGAAGGAATTATTCGCTTTGGAGAGGAAACAGCCAAAGAAGTGATGACTGCCCGTCTTGATATGGTGGATCTTGAACTGAATACTCCTTTTTCCAAGGTCTTGAAATGTGTCGTAGATAACGCTTATTCCCGCATTCCTGTATACGAAGAGTCTCGTGATAATATCAAGGGGATTTTGTATATAAAAGATTTGTTGCCCTATCTGAAGCAGGGTGATGAGTTCAAGTGGCAGAATTTGATTCGTCCGGCTTTCTTCGTTCCGGAAACGAAAAAGATTGACGATCTTCTTCATGATTTTCAAATCAATAAAATTCATATTGCAATTGTAGTGGATGAATTTGGTGGTACGTCGGGTATTGTAACCATGGAAGATATCATAGAAGAGATTGTAGGCGAAATAAATGATGAGTACGATGAGGAAGTACGTACCTATATTAAACTTTCTGATAATTCTTATTTGTTTGAAGCAAAGACGTTCCTGACCGATTTCTATAAAGTCTTGAAGATTGATTCGGATGAATTTGAAGATATTGCGGCCGATGCCGACACGTTGGCGGGATTGATTCTCGAACTGAAGGGGGAATTTCCGGTACAGCAAGAAGTCTTGTTCTATAAGAACTATCGCTTTGAAATTGTAGAGATGGATTCTCGCCGTATTTTGAAAGTAAAGGTAACGGTACTTCCTAAAGAGCATAAAGAAGAGGGATATGTCGCTTCTTAAACAATGGAACTGGCAGGGAGGGTGTTTCGGTATATGGCAACTGACCGAGAGCCAGGAAGAGTTACGTAGCCGGTTGTCGCAGAATTTCAATTACGAGGAAGAACTTGCCGGACTGAAATCTCTTTCCCGGAAGATGGAGTATTTGGGCGTGAGGGTTTTGCTGAAAGCATTGTCTGGAAAGGAAATGTGTATTGGGCATTATGAATCCGGCAAACCTTATATTCTTTCGGGGGAATATCAGATTACAATTTCACATACCAAAGGCTATATTGCCGTCGGTATCCACCCGAAGTGGAATATTGCCATGGATATAGAGTATTATGGCGACAGGGTGAAAAAGGTTGTTTCACGCTTTGTCCGCCAGGATGAAATGCCCGGTCGGGAACATTTGTCAGACCGTATGTTGATTTATCAGTATTTGCTGCACTGGTCGGCAAAAGAGACCTTGTTTAAGTTGCTTGATACCAATGAGGTGGACTTCTTGAAGCACCTGTATATCTGTCCTTTTACTGCATCGGAGGAAGGAGTTTTTGAGGCTGAAGAGTATCGTACAGAGATGAATAACCATTATCAGATACATTATATGCTTCGCGATGATTTTGTCTGTACGTGGACTGTGGATGCGGAAACAGCAGAATGAAACGTTTTTTTCTTTATGCAGCCGGATGAAAGAATCCGTTTGCATGATGAATGGTTAATGGTACTATGGCTGGGTATGAGAGCGTACATACTGTAACCGGCGTCGCAGAATATGCATCCGACGACGTCGGATGGCGAATCGACGACGTCGATTTTATAGCCGTCATCGTTGGCTGTAGGCAATGGCTTGCAGGATTTATAACTGGCACTGGAATATAAAAAGCTTGACTGTTGAATAATCAAGAGTCAAGCTTTTTTTGTATTTGAGAGGTTTTTATTTTATGGTGATTGTTTTAATTCACTCCTTTCTGTAAAGTAAAGACAAATTCCAGTCCTCCTCCCGGAATATTTTTGGCAAAAATGGTACCTCTATGGAATAAGACTGCATTCTTAACGATAGCCAGTCCTAAACCTGTTCCTCCCAGTTTTCTGGAGCGTCCTTTATCTACGCGGTAAAAGCGTTCGAACAGTCGGTTCAAGTGTTCTTCGGGAACACCTACTCCTGTGTCGGAGAAACTGAAGTAGTAGAATTTTTCGTCTTCCCGGAAGCAGTTTATTGTGATTTGTATACCCACACCTGCATAGGCTATTGCATTGTCTGTCAGATTCCGGAAAATAGAATACAACAAAGAGCTGTTTCCGACAATATTCATGTTGGGCGGGAGCAAATTGTTGACTTGTATATGTTTTTCGTCGAGATTCAGAGCAACCTCGCTTAACATGTTTTCTACCAGCTTGCTTAAATTCAGACTCTCTTTTGAAACCATGTCCGGAGCTTCGTCCATACGGGTCAGTACGGAGATATCCCGCAGAAGAAGGGTGAGCCGGTTGCTTTGAGCATAACTTCTTTGCAGAAATGTTTGCATCATCTCATGGCTGATATTCGGATTGTTAAGCAGGGTTTCTATGTATCCTTGTATACTGCTTACCGGAGTTTTCAGCTCGTGGGCGATATTCTGTGTCAACTGGCGTTTCAGCCGGGCCTGTTCTTCCTCCTGAGTAATGTCATTGATGGAAATTTCGAATGACAAATCCTGGAAAATGATACTTTCTACCAAAAAAGAACGTGCGTTTTTGTCTATATGAAGGGATAAACGCTTTTCTTCTTTATTGGGGTTGTTTTCATTTTTAGTCAGAAACTCATTGATCGGTTTTAGTTCCGGTATGTCGAAAACTTCTTCGGTGGAACTTAAGTTTCTGTCGGAGATGATATTGGCATATTGTGTAAAAAGGTTGTTTACCAGAATCTCCTTGCGTTCCTTGGTAAAGACTCCAAGTCCTTCGTGCGAGGTTTGCAGATGCGAAATCAGTTTCTCTCTCTCGATGTAGAGGGCTTCTTTGGCACGGTGGAGCCGTTTGTATATTTTTATGATATGCTGGGAAATCTCTCCCAATTCATTTTTAGGGAACGCTTGTAAAATTTCAATGTCTATCGGTTCGTTTCTGTCGGCCTTTAATGCAAACTGTTGCAGTTTGGTGATGGACATCCCCAGTTTGTAAGTGAAGCGATAGAACAAGGCAATCAGGAATAAACTGATTACCAATGTAAACCAAACGTATCCCGAGTCGGCTTTAAGATGTTCGCTTAAGCTGACGTTATAGGGAAGGGCAGAACGTATGATCAGCCGTTTACAGGGGTAGTATTTGGCCGAATAAAAGAATTCTTCTCCATTTAAGCTTTCAGAATGCCGGCTGATGGCATATCCGCTGCCATACATCAGGGCATCTATGACTTCTTTTCGTGAAGAATGGTTCTTGAACTTCTTCCAGTTCTTTTCTATGTTGTCGTAGATTACGATACCTGTGGATGTGATGAGTGTGACCCGCAGGTTCGGGATCATGTGAGTAGCCACATACTGTTGCAGACTATCTGCATTCAGATTACCGTTTTCGTTTATGAAATCGTATAGCCGTGAGTTGTAGTCTTGAAGTTGTGTATTTAAAAGTTCGCTCTTGAATACCTTTTCCCGTCTGTACTGAAAACACATAAAGCACAGCGAAAAAGCGATAAAAAGAGAGATAACCAGAAAGAATAGTTTTTGGCTAAAGGAAAGAATACGGGAAAAAAAAGTAGTCATGTCAAATTGTATTATTCACATTCGAAACAGTAACCGTAGCCTAATCGGGTTACAATTTGTTTACCATATTCACCGATTTTTTTACGTAATCGGGTAATATTCACATCGATAGTGCGATCTAATACATACGATTCATCATTCCATACTTTGGTCAGTATGTCTTCTCGTGAGAATACTCGTCCTTGGTTCTGTAGTAAAAGCAACAAAATCTCGAACTCTTTTTTGGTTAATGAAATTTCTTCGTTGTCGATTGTTACTTTCTTTTTGGAGATATGTATGACTAACCCTTTGTATTGTAGCTGGTCCTGTTCTTTCATCTGCACTCCGGCAGTACGGCGTAATACCGCTTTCACACGCATGATTACTTCACGCAAAGAGAATGGTTTGGATATATAATCATCGGCTCCCAGATTAAATCCGGTGATTGTATCGTTTTCTGTATCTTTGGCAGTGATGAATATGATTGGAATTTCTGCTGTATCTTTGTTCTTCTTCAGCATACTTGCCATACGGAATCCGGAAATTTCTCCCATCATCACATCCAAAAGCAACAACTGGTACTGCGTAAGATCCAGTTTAAGGGCTTCTTCGGCAGAGTTGGCTGTGTCTACGAAATACCCTTCCATTTCGAGATTGAACTTTAGAATCTCGCATAAATCCTCTTCGTCATCTACAACAAGTATTCGGTAATCATTCATATTGTTTTGGTATTTTTGAGTTTCTGTAAAGATGACGTTTCTTTGTTTCGGAGCCATGAAATAATTGTTACAATTGTATTACAATTCCGGCCGGGTAAACTCTCCTGCAATGGAACGCCCCATTTCCCGCCGTATTTCCTGCGGAGACAGGTTGTGGCCGAGCAAAAACATTAGTTTGGTAATCACACATTCTACCGTCGCATCGTATCCGCTTATCACTCCGGCATCCAATAGATGTAAACCTGTTTCGTAACGTGCCATCTCTACCATACCGGTTTGACACTGTGAGATATTTACGATGATAATACCCCGGCTGGTGGCCTCCTTCAGCAGCTTGATGAACCATGGCTTTTGAGGAGCATTTCCTGAACCGTATGTCTTTAGGGCTACAGCACGCAGGCCCGGTGTGTTTAGCATTGTGCTGACTACCTTTTCCTGAATACCGGGGAAGATTGTCAGAATCATCACATTGGTATCGAATACATAGTGAGGGTGCATCGGAAGCGATAAATCTGCTTTACGGATGCGGTCGTATTCATATTTTATATGGATACCGGCAGTGGCCAACGCTGGATAGTTGTAGGAGCGGAAAGCATTGAAATTTTCTGCGTTGATTTTGGTGGTACGGTTACCACGTAATAAATGGTTTTCGAAAAATATACAAACTTCTGGTACTATTGCCCTTCCGTCCGGATATTTGGCAGCAGCTATTTCTATAGAAGTGATTAAGTTTTCTTTTCCGTCGGTACGCAGTACACCTATCGGGAGCTGACTTCCTGTCAGGATAACGGGTTTGGCCAGATTTTCCAACATGAAGCTAAGGGCAGAGGCTGTGTATGCCATGGTATCAGTTCCATGAAGGATGACGAAACCGTCGAAATTGTCGTAATTATAATGGATAATCTTTACCAGTTTAGCCCACAAGGCTGGTTCCATGTCGGAGGAGTCGATGGGGGGATTGAATTGATAAGATGAAATTCTGTAGTTAAATCTTTTCAATTCTGGTACATTTTCTTGAAGTTGATCGAAATTAAAAGCTTCCAATGCACCTGTTTCCGGATTCTCAATCATACCGATTGTACCCCCTGTATAGATTAGCAAAACGGAAGGATAATCTGGCTTAATCATAATTCTGTCGTAATAAATTTGCCACAAAGATAGTATAAATACTTTAAAAAGGGAGTACGAATGGTGAAAAAATAACAAATTGCTTTATATCAAGTGCCTTTTGTACGAGATATTCATTAGATAGTGTTTTTATAAATGCCAGAAAAAAGGAGTATTTCTGCCTTTTTCAATGAAAATGTAAGGTTGATGAAAGATAATGGTAAGAAAAAAGGAAGACTATAGGGAATTTTGTCTTTTCATTTGTTTATATCTGTGTAATTTGCTATTTTCGTATAACTAAGAATATAAAACGTGATGAAAACAATGAACTATGCTTTGATGGGCGGCTTGTGTGCTTTGATTATTGGCATACTGTTGGTTGTATGGCCTGATGCTGCTGTAAATTATCTGGTGATAACAATCGGTGTCTTGTTTCTGTTGCCGGGGTTATTAGGATTGTTCGGCTATTTTGCATCTTCCAGACAGTCGGATGGTATGAGCCGTCCTTTTCCTATCGTTGCATTGGGAAGCGCTTGCTTTGGCCTGTGGCTGATGATTATGCCGGCATTTTTTGTAAGCATTCTGATGTATATATTAGGTGTGCTTCTGGTACTTGGAGGCGTCACTCAATTGTCTAATTTTATATCGGTGCGTAACGTGGTAAAAGTGCCGGTGGTTTGGTATGTTATTTCTGTGCTGGTGCTGATTGCCGGACTGGTTGTTCTGTTCAATCCTTTCCAGGCAGCTACTGTTCCTTTTATTGTATTGGGAGTGTCGGCAATTGTATATGGAGCAACCGATTTGATTCGTTTGCTGTTTTATCGCCGTAAAAGAAATGAAAAAGTAACCGATGTGGAAATTATAGAATAAGAAACCGGTCTGTGATTTGATGACGGATTTTTAAGAATGTTACCGATATCCGATGTGGTTGATATCGGTAACATTTTTTTGTTCTTATTTTCCAGAGTTTCTGTATTGTTTAGGTGACATACCTGTATATCGTTTAAAATATTTTCCAAAGAAGGAGATATCCGGAAAGTTCAGTGAATAGGCTATTTCCTGGATGGTCAGTTCCGTGGACCGTAATTTGGCCTGTGCATCGTGTATGACAAAGGAAGAAATAATGTCTGTCAGTGTCTTCCCGGTTGTTTTTTTGATGGTGGTGCTTAGGTGTTGTGGAGAGAGGTGCATCTTTTCTGCATAGAATGAAATGTTTCTTTCCGATTTATAGTTTTGTACGATAATGCGCACCAGTTCTTTTACTATTTCCTGATTACGGTTGTATCGTACTTGTGAGTTCTCTTCTTTTTTCCGGGTTATATTACCCAATGTCAGAATGATTTGTGAATAAATCAAGTCTGTCTGTGCAGGGGTAATAAATACGTCGCCCAAATGTTGAGCTTTGATTATGGTTTTGAAAGATTCCTGAAAAATTTCTGCAACTTCTTTTTGCAGATGGATAACCGGATTTTCGAAAATGTGAGGAGTATACTCGATTGTTTTAGAGAACAATGTAGAGTGGCGGATAAGTTCTTTTGAAAAACCAATCAGTGTAAAACGGCAATCCTGGCTTTGTGATGTGATCTGAAAGAACATTTCAGGCATGATTACAGCCATTGAGTTCTGACGGAGTTCGTATTGGGTAAGGTGTATGGTTGCAACACAATTGCCTCTTGTGCATAAGAGGAACAGGCAGCCGGGCACTTGTGTGGGGAACTTGAATAGTTGCTTTAAGTTCCCGATGATATCTATTCCTGTAAACATTTGTAAATTAGATGGAATAGATGCAAGAGATTCAATCCTTTTCATTAATTGTCATTAAATAAATCAAGTAACAAATATAAATTATTTGTCGGATAGTTCCAAATATTTATTTGAATGACGCAGGAGGATTGTATGGCTTATTTCCTTTTTTGTGAGAAAAAGCTTTGAACGCGTCTTAGCACTTTTATGCCGGTCATGATGCCGTCGTAGGCAGCTATTCCCATGTTGATGTGCTGCATCATGCTATCTATTTTATTATCACTTCTGGTAGGTGAGAAAAGTTCTTGTGAAATATGCTGCATTCTTTTTTTGGAAGCCTGTATTTCCGCTCTTTTTTTCTCTTTTTTTTGAGAGATCAATTCTATGGTGTAGATTTCTTTCGTATTCATGCCTGTTTCTCCTTATTGGGATTGTCTAAAAACAAATGTGACAAAAAGTTTACCATCGGCTGGAATATCAGTTTTTTTCGATATATGTATATCAGGAATGCCAATAGCAGGATAATTCCTCCTATCATGGCATAACTTCCGGTCAGGCTTCCTGTGATAGGCTCGAGGGCGTATACCAGCATAAATGAAAAGTAAAATACAGCCATCATGCTTAATACGGTAATGAGTAAAATAAGAATAAGGGTACCCAGCAGGATAGTCAGTTTTTCCACAAGATCGAATTTCAGATATTCTCCTTGCAGTTCAATGTATTTTTTCATCTCCTTTACAAGAGATTCCAGATTGTCTATGCTTTTGTCTTGAGAAAACATATGCGGTTTGTTAAAGTGAAAAAACAGGCAGACTCATTCAATTTTGAAATGTGAATTAAGTCTGCCTGTTTTGTTAAATTTTTATTCAGCGTCTTTTACTTCTGCTGCAATCTGATCTACCAGGTCATCCATTTCTTCACGATTCAGACGAATGCCTTTTTTACGCAAAAGTTCTGCAATTTTCTTACGGGTATCTTCTCCTTTTTCCGGTGCAAACAATAAGCCTGCTGCTGCTCCCAAGGCTGCTCCGCCCAAAAAAGCGGCTACATAATTTAGTGCTTTCATAATTCCACTTATTTAAAGTTCCTATGTACAAATCTAATAAAAACTTTGATAAGTTGTCACTCTTTTGAGGAAAAATAAGGAAACGAAGGATAAAACTGTATAATTAACAGAATTTAATAGTTTCACTTCTTTTATATTACTACTTTTGCGCGTAATTATATATTGAAAATAGGACTAAATATTAACTAATAATAAAAACAAAACGACATGAGAAAGATTGTTGTATTGGGAATGGGATTGTGCGTAGCACTGGCATTCTCTTCTTGTAAGTCAAGCGAAAGTGCTTATAAGAAAGCTTACGAAAAAGCAAAACAGCAGGAACTTGCAGAAGCTACTGCAGAAACTCCGGCACAGACTCCGGTGGTAGAAGCTGCTCCGGTAGTAGAAGCTGCTCCTGTAACAAAAGCTCCGGTTACAGTTGGAACTGTTCGCGAAGAAAAAGTTGAACTGGTTTCTGGAAATGGCTTGAAAGCATTTAGCGTAGTATGCGGTAGCTTTGGAGTAAAGGCTAATGCAGAAGGATTGAAAGCTACTTTGGATAACGATGGTTACAATGCAAAAGTAGTGTATGCTGCAGAAAAGAATATGTATCGTGTGGTAGTAGAATCGTTCGATACTCGTGAAGAAGCTGCACGTGCAAGAGATGCATTCAAAGCTAAATATCCTCATCGTGAAGACTTCCAGGCTGCATGGTTGTTGTACCGTGTATACTAATCTTCTGTAAATGGAAATATAGTACATGAATAAGAATATGTATTCTATTTAGTGGAATATAAAGCGACGGTTTTTCAGGCCGTCGCTTTTTTTTTATCTTTGCCGGATAACTTGAATTGATAGAAATGATGAAAAAAATAGGATTGTTATTCGGGTGTGCGCTATTTATGCTGCCTTTGAATATGAAGGGACAGGAAAAAGTGGTTCCTTTGAAATACGGAAATATGGATCAGTGGGTGACACGTAAGATTCATGAGTCAGGAGTAATTGGCGGAAAAACCAAGCTGTTGTATGAAGTGGCTCCCACAAAGGTAATTGATGGCAATGAGCCTTATGTAAATCTGGGTGGTTCTCCCTGGGCAAATTCCAATGTAATGGCCAAGGTTATGGGTATTGTAAAGACCAATACCAGTGTGTATCCTGAAAAAAGAGGAAATGGATATTGCGCCCGTCTGGAGACTCATATTGAAAGTGTCAAAGTACTGGGACTGGTCAATATCACAGTGCTGGCTTCCGGATCGTTGTTTTTGGGTGATATGAAAGAACCGATTACCGGAACAAAGGAAGGAGAAATGGCTCTGAACTCAGGAGTATCGTTTACAACACGTCCGAAAGCTGTCCGTTACGATTATAAGGTACAGATGTCCGGTCAGCCCAACCGTATTCGGCAGACTGGATTTAGCAGAAAGTCTGTGGTGCCCGGACAAGACTGTGCAATTATGACTTGTTTGCTCCAGAAACGTGCAGAAGACGCCGAGGGTAATATTATTGCCAAGCGTGTAGGTACTGCTGTGGTGCGTTATAGCCGTACAGAAGATTGGAAAAACGGTGCTACTTATGAAATAATGTATGGCGACATTACAAAGGATGCCGGATATCAGGAAGAGTTGATGAAGCTGGGTGTCGGTGGATATTATGCCCGTAACAGCAAAGGAGAAAGCAAGCAGATAAAAGAAGTGGGATGGGCAGAAGAAGGTGAAGCACCTACTCATCTTATTCTTCAGTTTACTTCCAGCCTTGGAGGTGCTTTTATCGGTTCTCCGGGAAATAAGTTTTGGGTAGATAATGTAAGTCTTGTTTATTAAGACTCTATACGAACAGATCCCCTTGCCGGCCTTTTGTGTGGGTAAGGGGATTTTTGTATCGGAAAAAATGATTGAGACAGAGACGAAAGTAAATATCAGGAAAGCTCAAGGCCGAATGCTTCTTTAAGCTTCAGCAAATCCGGATTTTTTTTGCTCATCATCTGGAAGCGTTCCACATGGCTGTAGGCCCGGATGTTTTCATTGGCTTCACTTACCCGTGTCGTCATTCTTATCTGGCGGTTATGAAGCTGCTGGCGCAGGTGAGCCTCTATTTGTGGTGCAAGCTGTTGCATGTATTTTTGTGCCAGTTCGTTATCGACCACTACTTCAAATGTCTTTTTGTCGGAAAGCAGATGAGGCTGTATATTCATCATACGTCCGGCATTTGCTGCTTCCTCTTTAGGCAGGCGGGCAGCAAATTCTCGCCAGTAATAATCCAGATCTTTTTCGTTGAAGATGTAATCTTCGTAGTTCTCCTCTTCTTGCGGTTGAACGGCTTTTACCGTTGCTGTTGTGCTTGCATTGGTAGGAGCAACCGTTTGGGGGCGTCGGATGGAAATACCTAAATTCCCGGCTTTCATCACAGGAATTTTTTTATCGGTATTTTGAACTGCCGGCTGTACTCCTTTGGGGGCAGCAGCTTGCGGAGTGCTTGACGGCCCTTGCGGAGGTGTAGTCTTGGTTCCGGCTGCTACCGGTGCGTGAGTCTGTGGAGCCGGTGCCTGAGGAGCTGTACCGACAGGAGAGTGAGTTGCATTTCCCTGCGGTCTCGCTGTAGTATTTCCTCCTGTAGTCTGAGCTGCATTGGTCTGTACAGAAGTTGCACCTTGATTGAATACCGGAGACAGGTTCTTTTTCGTCCCTTGTGGAGGAGTCGGGTTTTCCGGTCCCATTGTCAGCTGGGCTACTTGTATAAGGGTCAGTTCCACCAGCAGACGTTTGTTCTTACTGAGGCGATAGTTCAAGTCGCAGTCGTTGCACAGTTTCATGGCCTGATACAAAAACTGAGGAGTGCACTTCTGAGCCTGGGCACGATAGCGTTCACGGATAGAAGCACCCACTTCCAGCAAAGTCAGAGTAGCCTCGTCCTTGCTGACCAGCAAATCGCGCAAGTGCGAAGTCAGTCCCGTGATGAAGTGGTTTCCATCGAATCCTTTTTTCAGAATATCATTGAAGATGAGCAAACTTTCTGCTATTTTGTTTTCCAGAAGAAAGTCTGTCAGACGGAAATAATATTCATAATCCAGTACATTCAGATTCTCTATTACACTCTTGTATGTAATATGTCCGTTGGTAAAACTTACTACCTGGTCGAATATAGATAAAGCATCACGCATACCTCCGTCGGCCTTTTGTGCAATTACATTCAAGGCTTCCGGTTCGGCTTCGATATGCTCTTTTCTGGCTACATTTTCCAGATGCTCTACGGTATCGCTTACACTGATGCGGCTGAAGTCATAAATCTGACAACGGCTCAGAATCGTAGGAAGTATCTTGTGCTTCTCTGTAGTAGCGAGAATGAAGATGGCATGATGGGGAGGCTCTTCCAAGGTTTTCAGAAAAGCATTGAATGCAGCCTGAGAAAGCATGTGCACCTCGTCTATGATATACACCTTGTACTTTCCTATCTGTGGCGGAATACGTACCTGGTCTATCAGCGAACGGATGTCTTCCACAGAGTTGTTTGATGCAGCATCCAGTTCGTGTATATTATAAGAACGTTGTTCGATAAACGCCCGGCACGATTCACATTCGTTGCATGCTTCCCCTTCGGCCGTGGGATGCAGACAGTTGATGGTCTTGGCAAAGATTCGTGCGCAAGTAGTTTTTCCTACTCCACGAGGCCCGCAGAAAAGATAAGCATGTGCCAGTTTATGACTGGCAATCGCATTTTTCAGCGTTGTGGTCAAGGCTTTTTGTCCTACTACGGTATCAAAAGTTGCAGGGCGGTATTTGCGTGCCGAAACGATGTAATTCTCCATAAATTTTGTTCTTTATAAATGCAAAAATACATAAATTCTCCGTTTTCGCATGGCTTGCAATGATTTATTTCTATCTTTGCAGCACGATAAAACAAGTGTAAATCTTTATGAGTAAGCTGGTTCTGTTTTGGAATTTTATTCGTCGGCATAAGTATGCGATAACCCTTGTTACTTTTGCGCTGATTATAGGTGTGCTTGATGAGGAAAACAGTTTGTTGCAACGTTTTTCTCATTGGCGGGAAATTAATAAGCTGAAATCTGAGATAACATTTTATCGCAATCAGTACGAACGCGACAGCAAGCGTCTGAAGGAGATATCTTCAGATCCGGAAGCTTTGGAAAAGGTAGCTCGTGAGAAATATCTGATGAAAAAGCCCAATGAAGATATTTACATATTCGAGGAAGATTTGAACAAGAAACAATAATGAACAAATATTATACGGTTATTTCTGCTGTAGGAGCAGTGTTGTTGCTGATAGGAGCCATGTTGCAAATCACAAAACTGTTTTTTGCTCCTTATGTATATATAGTAGGTGCGGTGATGTTTGCCTATGTACAAGTTATGTCCGGATATGAAGGCCGTAACATTGTAATCCGCCGTTTGCGCCGTCAGCAAGTGATAGGAGCCATGCTGCTGGTTGTAGCCGGAGTGATGATGATTCTCTGGCACCGCAACGAGTGGGTGGCCTGTCTGAGTATAGCAGCCGTACTTGAACTGTATACCGCCTTCCGTATTCCGCAGGAAGAAGAGCGCGAAAAGAAACAATAATATTTCCTCTATTTTGCAATCTCTGTATTGCTATTCTTTTGCTTTATAATTTTTTTCTCTTCTAAACCGGTTTATTTTATTCCAAAAAGCCTGCGGAAAGTAAAAAAAAGGCTGATTATTGGATTGATATCCGTTTTTTTGCTACTTTTGCACAGTTTTGGGCGGGGTGTGCCAATGCGTAAAGGTACTGTACGTCCGGAATAATTAATAGAAGATACTAATTAAATCGTAAAGCATGATACACAAAGTATTAATAGCTAATCGTGGTGAAATTGCTGTACGTGTGATGCGCTCTTGTCGTGAAATGGGCATTCGTACAGTGGCAGTGTTTTCCGAAGCCGACAGAACGGCTCGCCACGTACTTTATGCTGACGAAGCCTGTCTGATAGGTCCAGCAGCTTCTCGTGAAAGTTATCTGAATATTGATAAGATTATCATGGCAGCCAAGCGTCATGGAGTAGATGCCATTCATCCCGGTTACGGCTTCTTGTCGGAAAATTCCGAATTTGCCCGTCGTTGCCGCGAAGAAGGTATTATCTTTATCGGTCCCGATCCTGAAACAATGGATGCAATGGGTGATAAGATTTCTGCCCGTAAGCACATGATTGCAGCTGGAGTTCCGGTTGTTCCGGGTACCGAAAAACCACTTCAAAGTGTAGAAGAAGCCATACGTATTTGTAACGAGATTGGTTATCCTGTCATGCTGAAAGCCTCTATGGGAGGTGGTGGTAAAGGTATGCGACTCATTCACAACGAAAGCGAAGTGGAAGAGGCTTACAATACTGCCCGTTCAGAATCAATGTCTTCTTTCGGTGACGATACCGTTTATCTGGAAAAATTCGTAGAAGAACCTCATCATATCGAGTTCCAGATTTTGGGAGACAATCATGGCAACGCTGTACATTTGTTCGAACGCGAATGTTCTATTCAGCGTCGTAACCAGAAAATCGTAGAAGAAACTCCTTCTCCTTTTGTGACTCCCGAATTGCGTCAGAAAATGGGTGAAGCTGCTGTAGCAGCTGCCAAGGCTGTCAACTACAAGGGAGCCGGTACAATTGAGTTCCTGGTAGACAAGCACCGCAACTTCTACTTCCTGGAAATGAATACCCGTTTGCAGGTAGAACATCCTATCACAGAAGAAGTAGTAGGTGTAGACTTGGTAAAGGAACAGCTTCGTATTGCCAACAACGAACCGTTGCACTTCAAACAGGAAGACCTGAAACAGCGCGGACACGCTATCGAATGCCGTATCTGTGCAGAAGACTCTGAAAACAACTTCATGCCTTCTCCGGGTATCATCCGTCAGCTGATTGAACCGAACGGTATCGGAGTACGTATCGACAGCTATGTATACGAAAGCTACGAAATTCCTATTTACTACGACCCGATGATCGGTAAGCTGATTGTATGGGCTACTACCCGTGAATTTGCTATCGAACGTATGCGTCGTGTGTTGTACGAATACAAGATTACAGGTCTGAAGACCAACATCGGTTATCTGCGTCATATTATGAATGTGCCCGATTTCGTAGAAGGACATTATAATACACTGTTCATTCCGAAACATCAGGATATGTTGCGCGAATGGGCCGGACAGAAAGAAGAGGAAACCGAAAACATCGCCATGATTGCTGCGTATATCGACTACCTGATGAATCTGGAAGAAAACAACTCCGGCTCATCCGATAATCGTCCTATCAGCCGCTGGCGTGAGTTTGGCCTGAAAAAAGGAGTATTACGAATTTAAGTTTGTAAGTTTTTAAGTTTTTGAGTTTGTTTTCATCATTCGTACTATAACGGACTCAAAAGCTGGACAAACTCAGGAACTGCAAACTTAAAAGACTTATCAACTTAAAAACTCAAAAGATATGGAAATACATATTGGTGATAGAATTGCCGATGTTACACTGGTTAGCAAGGAAGGTAACAAAGTGCAACTGACAATCGACGGTGTTCCTTACGATGTAGATATCGTAATGGCAGAAAACGGAAGTTGCTCTATTTTGCACGAAGGTAAATCGTACAATGCCGAACTGATCCGTAAGGAAGGCGGAAAAAGCTATACCGTCAATGCACATTACCAGTCGTACAACATCGATATCATTGACTCGCAGGCTAAATATTTGCGCATGCGAAAAGGAGGTGAAGAGAAACAGCAGGACAAGATTGTTTCTCCAATGCCGGGTAAGGTAGTGAAGATTCCTGTAAAGGTGGGCGACCGTCTGCAGGCTGGCGACATTGTAGTGGTAATTGAAGCCATGAAGATGCAGAGTAACTACAAGGTAAACAGTGAGTGTGTGGTAAAGGAAATCCTGGTGAACGAAGGAGACTCTGTAAACAGCAACCAGGTGATTATGACACTCGATGTAGTAAAAGAGGAGGAATAAACTTATGACAACAGCAGAACAATATAAAAAATTCGAGGAGTTGGATAAACTGGCTTCTCAAGGTGGTGGAGTAGAACGTGTAGAAAGACAGCATGCCAACGGACACATGACTGCACGCGAACGTATCGACATGTTGCTCGATAAAGGTACATTCAATGAAATCGACAAGCTGGTTATCCACCAGTGTACTGATTTCGGTATGGACAAGAACCACATCCCTGGCGACGGTATCGTATGCGGATATGGTAAAATCGACGGCCGTCTGGTTTATGTATATGCATACGACTTCACTGTATACGGTGGTACATTGAGTGCTACCGGTGCCAAGAAAATCGTAAAAGTACAGGAACTGGCTCTGAAAAACGGTGCTCCTGTCATTGCTTTGAACGACTCGGGTGGTGCACGTATTCAGGAAGGTGTAGGCAGTATCTCAGGATATGCTTCTATCTTCTACCAGAATACCATTGCTTCGGGTGTAATCCCTCAGATTTCTGCTATTCTGGGTCCTTGTGCAGGTGGAGCATGTTACTCTCCGGCTCTGACCGACTTTATCTTCATGGTGAAGGAAAAGAGCCACATGTTCATCACTGGTCCGGATGTAGTAAAAGCTGTGACACACGAAGAAGTTGACAAGGAAGAACTGGGTGGTGCGTATACACACAGCAGCAAGAGTGGTGTCACTCACTTCCTCTGCGATACCGAAGAAGAAACTTTGATGAGCATCCGTGAGCTGTTGAGCTTCCTTCCGTCAAACAACATGGAAGATGCACCGATGCAGACTTGCACCGATGACATCCGCCGCGCAGAAGAATCATTGATGACTGTGATTCCCGACGATCCGAACATGCCTTATGATATCAAGAATATCATCGAACCGGTAGTCGACAATCACTATTTCTTCGAAGTAATGCCTCACTTTGCAAAGAACATTGTAGTAGGTTTTGCTCGTTTGGGTGGTCGTTCGGTAGGTATCGTTGCCAACCAGCCGGCTTATCTGGCAGGTGTGCTCGATATCGATGCTTCCGACAAGGCTTCTCGCTTCATCCGTTTCTGCGACTGCTTCAATATTCCTATCGTTACCTTCGAAGACGTACCGGGCTTCCTTCCGGGCTGTACACAGGAACACAACGGTATCATCCGTCACGGTGCGAAGATTGTATACGCTTATGCAGAAGCTACTGTGCCTAAGATTACTGTGATCACCCGTAAGGCTTACGGTGGTGCATACATCGTTATGAACAGTAAACCTATCGGTTCGGATGTAAACTTCTCTTATCCTACTGCGGAAATCGCTGTAATGGGTGCCGACGGTGCTGTAAACATCCTGTACCGCAAGGCTACTCCGGAAGAAAAGGCAAAAGCTGTAGAAGAATACAAGGAAAAATTCTCGAATCCGTATCGTGCAGCAGAGCAGGGATACATCGATGAAATCATCCTGCCGAAGGATACACGTTACAAGTTGATTCAGGCATTGGAAATGACTCAGAACAAGAGCCAGAGCAATCCTCCTAAGAAACATGGTAACATGCCGCTGTAATTGAAATAAGATTCAATACATATAATGTAGAAAGCAGAAATACGTTGGGTATTTCTGCTTTTTTTATAGAACAGTCAAAATATTCTATAGTGTCATATTTTCGTTCTTTGGATTTTACTTATTTCTACATCAAACCACAACTTATTAAATCAGGTATCAGGTTACGAGTTGGTTGTATATCTTATCATTTCTACATCAAACCACAACCCTGTACTTTGGTACTCCTTAAACTTGCCAGTTGTATATCTTATCATTTCTACATCAAACCACAACTATATTTCCAACGCCACATTTTGAACATTGTTGTATATCTTATCATTTCTACATCAAACCACAACTCCGGACTGCGCTAAATTTGTGTGGGTATGTTGTATATCTTATCATTTCTACATCAAACCACAACTTATTCTATACCACTACAGATTCTTCTCTGGTTGTATATCTTATCATTTCTACATCAAACCACAACTATCTGTGAAATTAGTGAAAAAAAAAAGGTTGTATATCTTATCATTTCTACATCAAACCACAACCGAAGAATATGCCGAAGCTGATACATTGAGGTTGTATATCTTATCATTTCTACATCAAACCACAACTAGAAGATGTTTAGTATTTGAGTATAGGAGTTGTATATCTTATCATTTCTACATCAAACCACAACTATATTGAGAAAATGAAGATTGCAGGGATTGTTGTATATCTTATCATTTCTACATCAAACCACAACTCCTGATTCCTTATTACAGTATTTATACTTGTTGTATATCTTATCATTTCTACATCAAACCACAACTTTCTTTACTACGCGCTATTTTTGATTTATGTTGTATATCTTATCATTTCTACATCAAACCACAACTAAATGTTGATGCAGCCAACGCTCAATCCGGTTGTATATCTTATCATTTCTACATCAAACCACAACCTTATCTATTTCAACCACTAAATATCTTGGTTGTATATCTTATCATTTCTACATCAAACCACAACTATCTGGAATAAATCTCGGATAACCATGGTGTTGTATATCTTATCATTTCTACATCAAACCACAACTATATAAAACCTTGTAATTAGAATTTAATTGTTGTATATCTTATCATTTCTACATCAAACCACAACCATACTATTTTCTTATTAATGTAATTGCTGTTGTATATCTTATCATTTCTACATCAAACCACAACCAGGTTTCTTCATTTTGCTTTCTTTTAATTGTTGTATATCTTATCATTTCTACATCAAACCACAACAAAAAATATTCTATTATATTTAGCGCACAAGTTGTATATCTTATCATTTCTACATCAAACCACAACCTGCTTTGGGAGATATACTTTGGCAAGTCGTTGTATATCTTATCATTTCTACATCAAACCACAACTAACCGAACGTATCCCCTTTTTCATATAAGTTGTATATCTTATCATTTCTACATCAAACCACAACCCATTGCTTGCTCTTGTTAATAGGTCTTTTGTTGTATATCTTATCATTTCTACATCAAACCACAACTCATCTGTTGGTCTAGTAGTTCCTCTTGACGTTGTATATCTTATCATTTCTACATCAAACCACAACATGTAGTTGAAAAGTATTTGTTTTATAAGGGTTTATAATATAAATATTTTACATGAAGTGGCTTTATATTTGATGTGTCTATTACAAAAATATCAAAAAAATTCTAATTGAATAGGAGCTTTTATTTCTTTTTTTGCAGTTTTCCCAAAAATAGTTTCAATGTCAGAGTATTGTTTGTCTGTAACAGCAAGCATACTAATTTTACCAGAGGTTGGCATTATTTTTTTTACTCGCTTTTTATGAACCATTAAACTTTCATAGGATGCACAATGCCTTACGTAAACAGAAAATTGCATCATAATGAATCCATCTTTTAATAAATTCTTCCTAAAATCGGATGCAGCCTTCTGTTCACGTTTTGTTGTTACTGGTAAATCAAAGAATACAAACAACCACATAATATGATAAGCATTAAGTCTTAACTCTGTCATACAAAAGTGGGAAATACTATATTTTCTTTTTTGTCTTTAAATGCTTTGGTTAAAGAGGCAGTCGTAATAGATAATGCTATTTGTAAAGGACGTATTTGTTTTTTTATTTTCACATCAGAAAATAAAACTCTTATTAAAAATTCTTTATTCTTTTTATTCAGTTCATCGTTTGATGAAAAATCATAAATTTGTTTTACTGCAAAATCAACAAATGGCCGATATGGTTCCATTACATCGTCGGCTAATGGAAAAGCATTATATCTATTTCTGTGGAAAATACCAACCGCAGGAAATAAGCCTGAGCCTAATAATGCACGGGCTACAGCAGCTCGCAATATAGTATATCCATAATTTAACAAAGAGTTAGGAGGGGAACCATTTCGATTTCGAATGAATTGTTCTCCAAATATTTGTTTCCAATATACTTTAGCTGCAGCACCTTCTCTATTGTCGCTGTCACCCGACAATACGTTCATATAATATGGCTTCAAAAGATTTCCATCTAATCCTAATTTATCCAATAAAACAGATTGGTTTCTGATTTTATTTTCAATTATATCTTTCCAAATCCTTTTCTTTGTTGGTTGCGACGCTTCGAATTGAGTTCTATAAATTTCTTGTTGTATCGTATTTGTTTCAAGAGGCATCAACATAGAATTTGGCATAAATTTATTATCGCAAAAAACAACACCTACATTATTGTTGGCTAGAGCATTTAATAATGGTATTGTAATATGTACCATAGGATTTTCTATCATTACTATTCCGATATCTTCTATTGGTCTTGTAATGATTTCGCCAGTATCCTTAAAGGTTATTTCCAACTGATTGTATTTTAGGGAAAGGGATACTGGATTGGAAAATATTAGAGTTTGTTTTATCATCTCCTTAGAAATTTGATTTTACCTAAATCATTTATTTCAAAATCTTGTCCTTGTACTAAAGCTTTAAATTGTGTGTGTAGTAAAGTAATACCAGGTCTAAATTCTTCATTTGATTTATATACTCCATTCTTGCACGAAAATTCAGTTGATGGTCTTGCTTCCTGATGATAAACTAGAGAAAGTACTCCATAGTTACATCCAGAAACTACCATAGATGACATGCCTGTAATTTTATATAGTCGTTTGACTAATTTATTGGAGTCAAGGTCATAAATTTCATCTGGTATACTTTCATATAATAAAACCAATGTTCCTGTTTTTAACTTCCATTTTAGTTTATAACCGTTAGAATCTTCATGTGGAAGTAAGTCTATTTTTTGTTTTATTACATCGCTATTATAGAACCGGACTGCATCTAAAGAGTTGATAAGTTCGAATGTTCGTTTCTCTTTTCCTTTCTTGTCTGTCCCTATATAAATTCCCATCACATAGTTTGAATCGTTTGCAACATGAAAATCTCTTTTGTATTGTTTATCTGATTTGTCTCGTTGTTTACGTATATTCAGAGGGCGTTTTATTTGAGTAGCATAAATTCTTACTTTATTTATTTTAATTCCTTTATCTTTATTCATCCAAATACCAGCTTCAACAGCCTTTTTCAAACTGCCATATTCAGAAACAGCAGCTATCACCTTTTCACGTACTGCATCATCCACTATGTTCTTAGGGTCTATATCTCCAATGGGTTTTCTTATTACATACTTAACCTCTCCATTTCGTTCTATAGCACCATAATATGTGTCTTGATGCAGTGATACTCTAGCCGTGTCTCCCTGCATATACCCTCCTGTTGTTTTACCATTTTTACGGATTTTTTTGCGGGTACGTTTATTTATATTGTCTATTGTATAATGGCTTACTAGTAGTGTTTCATCAATGTGTTTTATATCTTCTGTGAATCCAATCCAAGGCTTTGGAAAAGTAGCTTTACGGCTGTCCATACTCCAATTATGACGTTCTTCATCATGATAATATTGAGCTAGTTTGTCGTATTCAGCTTTTCCTATACAAGCTATAGTGATAGCATCTATTGCATGATGACAATGGTTTCTGCGTTCTTTTTTCTCATACTCTTCTTGCAATCCCCAAATTTTTCTAAAATCAGAGGTTGCAATACCTTTAACTATATATACATTTCTAAATAATGCGAATCAGCAGTTGAAAACATCTTCTGATTCTTGATTTAAAAGTTT
>ERZ840057.931-NODE-931-length-27292-cov-14.511657_pt1 | contig 27292 bp, 36 predicted proteins | sample MGYA00519907_ERZ840057 | MGnify/ENA primary metagenome ERZ840057 (study PRJEB31850, sample SAMEA3708862) | human gut metagenome | biome: human gut; feature: human-associated habitat; material: faeces | place: China | collected 2014 ...
ATTTAATATATCAGCGTTATAATAAAATAATTTACAAATTTGTTTAAAATCAATATCACCTCTATATAAAAAATCATATAAATATTTTTCTTTTGTATTATTATCAATATTTGTATCATTTTTTAATAAAATAGAAAATGCTAATTTTTGTTTAACTAATAAAGATTTTATAAGTATGGTTTATACAGAAGTTGAGAATAAGGATTTTAAGAGGGTTCAGAAACTTATCGATACAAATGATGATGGTTCAAAGATGTGCAAGCTTATTAAGGATTCCAGTAAGGCTATTAGAAGATATGTTGCAGGTCGGATATTAACAGGTGAAGGAGCTTTATCTATTGAAGATTACAGGAAAAAGAATTTCGGGAGATTTAGTTCATTTGCGAATAGGGCTATTGAGTTGAACGGAACTTATTTTGATATTATTGTTACTTTTCTTAAGAAAGATGATATTGATAATGTTGTGGATTGGCTTATTGATGATTATCTGAATGAAAATCAGGTTTATGATTTGATGATGTATAAGAGTAAGAAAAAGAAAGAATATTCTAAAAGTGTAATGTTTAATTATATCATTTATAATTATATTCCTGTTGAAGATAGAGAAGGATTAGCATGTGATATTGTAAAAATATTCCTTTAAATATGAAGAGTTATATAGTTAAACTTATATAGACATATATGGATATTATATCATTAAATGAAGATATGTCAAATAATTTTGATGAAAGTATCAGATAGAAATAGGATGAATTAAATTAGGATTAGAATAATGATGAATCTGATACAGATAATGATTCTGATGATATATTAAATAATGATTATCAGAATCATTTAGGTATGTAGTCTGAATTAGATAAAATTCATAAAGGACAGAAATTTTCTAAGCAAGAATTATTATAGACTAATACACCTATTATTTATGCGTTTATTACAAAATATGCGCCTAATGCCATTAAGATCGGTTATACTGTTCAGGGCGCTGAATAGCGTGTTAAACAATGACAGAAGTATTATAGTGATGCTAAATTAATAGGATGGTGGACTGCAACATAGTTAGATAATGCAATGCATAAAGTTTTCTTTATGGATTTTAATGTTCATGCGCGTACACGTAGTTATGGTTATTCTAATTTAAAAGATCCTGCAAATAAATTTGATTTTGATGAATTTAAGAGATTAGCAAAAGAAGATGGTATTGAAAATATTCATGTATCATCAGAATTCTTTATGAAATATAAAGATATGAAAATAAAGGATACATCATCAGAATTAAATGAAAAGATTATTACTGATATTATAACAGAAATTAAAAATGATATTAAAGAAGGTAAGAATGTAGGTAAACTATATGATTTAGAAACTCATTAGGAAACTACACATCATGAATATGGTGCAGCTGATATATATGAAAATACACCATTATAGCAGGATGCAATTAACAAAGCTATTGATGCAATGAAGAGAGGATGTACAGATTTATTGTTAAGTGCTGTTATGAGATTCGGAAAGACTCATTGTTGTTATGAAATTATTAAAGAAGCTCCTGATATTAAATATGTATTAGTTACATCGGCGAAAGCGGATGTAAGAGCTGCATGGAAAGATGATATTAACCATGAAGATTTCTTGGATAATTTTGTATTTATAGAATTACCATCAGACGGAAGTTTAACTATATCAAAGAAAAACCAAAAGGGTGTATATGAAGAAGTAAAGAAAGAAAATCCTAATAAGATAAAACAGTATATAGATGAAGGTAAAACTGTAATTGTATTTGCAACTTTACAGGATCTCGCCGGTAAGAAAGGATTTGATGCAAATGTAATTAAAGATAAACATAAATTCTTATATAATGATGAATATCCATTAGATATGATTATTATAGATGAAACTCATTATGGTTCACATTCAAATGTATATGGAACGGCTGTAGGTTTAGCAAAAAACAAATATGAAGCTAATAGTACAGAATTAAAAGAAGCAAAGAAAGAAGCAGAAGATGTTGACCGTATATCTAAAGCTGTTGATGAAATAAAGCATAAGTATACATTACAGTGTTCTGGTACACCATATTATATATTGGCAAGCGGCGAATTTTCTGAAATTTATAAGAATAAGGAAATCATTTCTAATGTTGGATTCTCTGATATGATTGATGCGCGTGATAAATGGGTAGATGAACATATTAATGATGATAATTTTGATGAAAGTAAATCTCCTTATTTCGGTATTCCTAATATGATTAAATTCGGTATGAATTTAACAAAGGAATGTAGAAAAGTATTAAGTAAAAATAAGGATATTAATACATCATTATCATTTTTATTTAAAAATTCAAATGATAAGTTTGAAAATGAATCTGCTGTTACAGAATTAATGGAATCTATATTCGGTGCGAATAATCATAAAATGCCTGGTTTTTTAGATTAGAAAAGAATTAAGGAAGGAGAAATATTTAAGCATATTATAATGGTTCTTCCACATATTGATGATTGTCATGTTTTGAAAAAGTTATTAATTGATAAAAATATTATCGATGATGAACCGGAATCAGATGAATATAGAAAGATTATTGTAGCGACAGAAAGAAGAACAGCAAAAGATAAAGATGCAAGAAAATTAGATCCTGAAGCGACTGATTCTACATCATTAAATCAGGCTTTATGGAATTTAGAGAATAAAGGAAAGAGATCTTTAACTATTACAGTAAACAGATTTTTAACAGGTGTTAGTGTACCTTTATGGGATGCAATGTTTTATATGAAAGATACCGCTTCACCATAGGAATATGATCAGGCAATATTCAGATTATGTACAAGAAATGTAGGTAATGCTACTTATACAGATGAAAATGGTGTTGAATAGAAACAGAAAATTTGTAGGAAGGCTAATGTATATTTGATTGATTTTAAGGTTGATCGAATGTATAATATGATGGTAAATTCTGCTGTTTCACAGTGTGGTGCAGATAAAGATAAGAAACATAATATTGAAGAAGTTAAAGAGCTTATCAATAAGAGTATTGAACAGGTTCCTACATATGTAGACAGTGTATATGATACTAATGGAAAACATATATTGAATGGAATTCATTAGATTACTGCAGATGATTTATTGAAACAATATGTTAAGTATAATCGCGAGAGAAGTATTGAAGATTCTATTGATTTGAAATAGTTTAATTCATTTTTGGATAATTTAGATAATATGAAATATATTTAGAGATGGTCTGAAGGATTATTGAATTAGACAAAGTTAGAATAGAAAGAAGGAAGTGATGAATTACCTGTTGATGATAAGGGATTTGATTCTGCTGTAGATAAAGCATAGGAAAAGTCTGGAAATATTAGTAAAGCTGATAAGAAGGATAAAGCAGAATTAGAGACAATGAAAAAGAAGTTTACGACTATGTTAAAGTCTGTTTTATATAGTTGTATCTGTATGAATAACATACCTGAGGATATAATGAATTATATAGAATTGGTATGTAGTGATTCAGAGTGTGAACAGATTGCTAAGGATTTTAAGATTGATGTTGATGAGTTATCTGATATTATTAGCCGTATGAATGATGCGGAAATAATGTAGATTAATATGTTGATATATCAGTTGAAGTGTTTATTGGATGATAATAAGTTGAAGCCTATACAGAGAGTTAGTAATGCTATTTCTAAGCTTGGTTAGCTGGATAAGAATGAAGTTGTGACTGGTTCTGATTTGGTTAATAAGATGTTGGATAAGCTTGGTGATAGGGATATGTCTGGTAAGTCTATATTAGAGGTTAATTCGAAGTATGGAGAGTTTTTGATATAGATTTATGAGAGGTATGGAAAGGAAGTTGCTAATAATGTTAAGGTTGTTGCATCTAGTGATATGACTAAAAATTTTATTCGTAAAGTGTTAAACATTTTGGAATTGAATGAGTAGAATTTAATAGAGTTGGAGGATTATAACGGAAACGGTATGTATGATATTAAGGATTTCGTTGAGGCTCCGAATGAAAAAATATTGAAGTATAATAATATGAAAAAATGGGATGTGATTTTGGCTAACCCGCCGTTTGATAACGGCTTACATAAACAATTTGAAGCAAAATATTTTGAATTATGTAAGGGTGAGATTGTTAATATATCGCCATGTAAGTGGTTTATGAAATCTTATGATGTTCAAGATAATAAGTATGAAAAAATAATACGTGATGGTATTAATAAATTTTATACAGAAATAGAAATTGTTGATGGTAATAAGTATTTTGATATTATTATAGGTGATAAATTAAGCATTAATCATATTAATTTGAATATACAAAGTAATAAAATTTTATTCAATAATAAGGTATATGATAATTTATCTGAGTTAAATTCTATATCAGATGATGAGTTAATGCTTATATTTCAAAAAAATATATTAGTATTTAATGATTCATTGATAAACCATATTAAAGTAAATACTTCAATGAAGGCCGGTATAAAAAACAAAAAACAAAAAATTGTTAATAATAATGACAATGTAAATGATTGGTTTTGTGTATATATGGCACAAATTAGAGGACATAATTATAATGGCAAATTAGATCCAGATTTTTATACATTAGAACCAAAAAATCGAGGCATAGAAAAATATGATCCTACTAATAGTTTAATTATATTTCCGTTTAATGATGAAATATCTGCACAGAATTTTTTAACATTCATACATACTGATTTTGTTAGAGGTATTGTTTATATATACAAATCAGATTCTCAGGTTATACCATCTTTGCAATATATACCATGGTTTGATTTTAGTGATCCTGTATTTAGTAAGTCACCTTCAGAAATAGATGATTACTTATTTGCTAAGTATATACCGGAAGTTGATGAAGAAACCGGTATAACTCGAGATGAAATACGTAAACATATCGAGGAACTTTTACCCGATTATTATTCAATACGAAATAAAAATTAAATAAAGTTAATAACATATGGATGACACTACAATTGCAGACATTGTAGGAATTATAGGTATTCTTTTAGAGATTTATTTACCAATAATACTTGAAAATATTAAACATAAAAATTTACACATAAAGATTGGTAATTTTTTTGAATATGATTCAACAACAAAAAAAGGTTAGGAAGTTAATCCTAACCTTTTCTTATATATAAATACATCAAACAAATAGCATTTTCAACAATATAATTTATATGAAAACAGAATTTAATATAGAAGAGTTTTTATCTCTTGATGGATATGCAACTGATGAGAGAGTTGCTCGGCGTAAAACTAATGATAAACTTAAAATATCAAATACTAACGAATATTTTACACCATTTTCGATTGTATATCGCATGTGTTCAAAAATATCAGAAGAAAAATGGAATGATCCTAATTCTGAATTTTTGGAGCCTTCAATGGGAAATGGGAATTTCATAGTTTATATAATTTATAATAAAATCAAACACGGATCCACATGGGAACAAGCACTTTCTCATACATGGGGTGTTGAACTTCTTGAAAGTAACGTAAAAGAAACACATGAACGTGTTATCAAACTTTTACATAACATGAATATAAAGTTTGATGAATCTAAAGCGCAAGAAATAATGGAACATAATCTTGTCTGCAGTAATTTTTTTGATTGGGATTATGAAAATTGGTGTCCTATAAAGGAGAATAAATGTGAAGCATTATTCTGAATAATAATTAAAAAAATGAGAATTAATAAAATATGTATGAAATTTTATTAATTCTCATTTTTATTTAATTTTTTATAGTTTTATATCACTTTTTCTCCATTTTTCCTGAAGAAAAATTCAGTTTTTTAACTCTTTTATTTTTCCAGGTATCTAATACTGCATCAACAGTTTGCCTACCGGAAACCAAATCAGAATATAACTGCTAATCCAACTGATTGAGACTCATACCGGCATATGACAAATGTCCACCCAACATCTTATATCGCATACCAGCAGTCGGATCAACATAAACTTCACGCCCAATAGGAAATGACAATGTATCTTCCAATAACCTGCTGTCTTTAATCTCATCTTTCAATTCCCTCAACTTATCTTCCATTGAAGCCCCAAAAGATTTTCGCATAGTCTCTTCTGATAAAGGTCTTATATTAATAATCCGTTTCATTTATTTACACATCATAATCTTCTTCATCCTCATAATCATCAAATACATCATCCATATCATCAGAATCTTCATCATCAGTTGAAGGACCCAATGGATCTACATCCTCATAATCACCAGACTGTGTTTCCCACTGATAATTATCTTCAATAGCAGAAACCAATGCATCTTCATCCTCAGGATCAACATCATCATGAACTTCACATACATAATCATCATTATCATCATGAACTTCATAATATGAATTTCCATCCTCATCATTACAAAGAATACATTTACACTCACAACCAACCAATGGAACATATACGGTAATATCATCATCAATTGGTTCGTCATCAACGATTTCATCTTTCGCATCAATACCGTCACCATATTCATTGATGGCTTTCTTAACCATCTTTGATACATTCATCATGATGGATTCATATAATGCTTTCTTATCTTTAACTTTCATCTTTACAATTAAAAATATATTTTTATTTGTTATATTTATTTAAATATAAAACTTATATTTAATCATTTAAATATTTATTAATAAAATATATTAGTTATTACTTTATCATATTTCAAATTCTTTATGTATCGCGTTATTTTTTCTTTGATATACATTTTATCATGTTTACGAATATAACTCAATACAGAGAGATTCTGTATTGTTTCTGGAGATTCTATAATTTCATATCCGCCGACACATGATGACATTTTAATATTTCTGTCTTTATCCATATACATATAGTAATAATCTTCTATTGTAGATGTCGCACAAATCAAAAATCCAATATCATCATTATCAAATTTTATATACTTTCCACCATCTCTGTTTACTTCATTAACAATAATATTATAATTTGAATTAGGATCCTTCTTTACATCTTCTAAATGTTTATTAACTATATAATCATAATTAGATCTCCAATATTTACATGATATACATTTATCTTTCTTATTAATAGCATAATCATTAAACAATATATTTGGATCACATAATTCTTTACTGTATGGACATTTCGGATATGATTCCTTATTTATATTTATAGATTTATTTATTGTTATCATTATTTAACTTATTTAGTTTATATATCTTAACTTTATTATATACACTATTTAATGTTGATTCGTCTATATTATAATTATATAAAACACATGTTTTTAAGACATCTATATTTGGTATATAGAAATTAATTAAATCATTTGTTAATTCAATATTAAATTCATTTTTAATATCTATATTATCATTTAAATATAATTTATGAATTATAATATCTTTTACATAATCAAAATACAAATATAATATTTCACTATGAATAAGGTAAAATAAATTATCCTACTTATATTTCTATATATTTTTTATAGCTTCATTTTTATCTATATATACATCATCTATAAAATTAATAATATCATCATTTACCATAATTATTTACATATTCATTTTTATTATAAGCATATAATCTATTAACATGCTTATAGATTTTTTTAATCTTATTAAATAATTTAGAATATATCTAATTTAATGACATTCTATTTCTATTATAAATTGTTTTTACTTTATTTAATAAAGCTTTCTATAACATTTTATTCTACATATCATCTAAATTATCTTTATAAAAATGTAATATCTTATCTATGTTATAATATGTTTTTAATGTTGGTGATAATTCTGTTATATCAGATATATTTTTACAATTTAAATTATTCTATACCTTATCATGTATTTCACTATATATATCTTCTATATGTGCTTTTATTTCAGATTCATTTAACCAATATAAACAATCAAGAAATACCTATCTAATAAAACCAAAATTTGTTAAATTATCTTGTATATATTCATAATTAGTAAAATCTATTTGAAAATTGGATAATTTAATATTTAATTCTAAATCTCCATATACATTAAATATAGATGTTGTTTTATATCTATTAAATTCTGAATAATAATGATTTAATTCATGTGTAATTTTATTTTTTGTAAATCTTTCTCTTTTTGGATTAATAATAACAATAGTAGCATATATAATTTTCTCATTAGAAAAAGTTGTATAATTATCATAATCTAATAAAGCCGCTGCATTTGTAGAATTATATGAATCGTTTTCTATAATAATTATTTCTAAATGTTCTAACCATGGTAATATATTATCATACTATAAATTATATAATGTATCAGATGAATCTGCAATCTATTGATAATCTTTATATGATAGTTTATTATTTTTATATTTTTCTGTATCTATATCATTAAATATTTTATTTACAACATTTTTTTCTATATCATTTAAATATAAACTTCCTAATGTTTCATCTAATATTTGTTTTAATGAATATGATACATCTTTCATTATACTATTATATAAATAACTCTTTCGTAAATACATAAATTAATTATCTTATTTTATTCTATTTATAATTAGACTTTTTTCTATAACACATGTATATATAATAAATTTAGTTTTAACATTAACGTTTAATTTTAGTAAATTATGGCAAAAGTAGAAAAGATGAATGTCGTCCTTGCAAAGGTCGATCATTCTGCATCAGTGTATGCAAAAGAGGTAAATGAGTATGCACAGTATTTTAAAAATGCACAGGGTGCATTCCGTGGAGAGAAGAAGACATATATCCCACGTGAGGGTTATCCTGATGATCCTACAAAGAAGGGTGTAACAGCAGTTCAGACAACTGTATCAGAACAGCTTGATTGGTTTAAGAATATTGCAACAAATTATCTTAATGAGGTATTCTCTGTTGAGGCTACAAACTCTATGGGTGCTCGTAAGGTTGAGCTTGTTGTTGATGGTCATTCATTCGGTGAGTTGACGGCTCTTGATCTTATGCGTCTTAAGAGTATTCTTACGTCAAAAGAACTCGTAACAATGTATGAGAGAATCCCTGTTTATTCAGATTCTGAAATTTGGAAACCTACAAATAATGCAGAATATGGTAATCGTGAGATTCTTGAGAATGAACTTGTAAAGGGTGTTTCTCGTACAACTGAAACAACTGAGGAAATTCTTCGAGATCCTAATATCGACCCTGCTAATATTCCTGCAAACTATCGTGCAGCAGTTGTTCAGCGTAAGAAGACTGTAGAGGTTGGTGATTATACACATCAGCGTTTTACTGGTGAGTGGTCACAGAAGCAGCGTGCAGACCTTCTTGCTCGTCGTAGTAAGCTACTTAAGGCTGTTATTGCAGCTCTTAAGGAAGTAAACGATCAGGAGGCAATTGAGTCTAATCTTGATACAAATGTACTTATTGATTACATCCACTATGGAAAGTAATTAATATAATAACAAAATAATAATGAGGAATTAAGCACTTCAAATATGTTTAATTCCTCATTTCTTTTTATAAATCAGTATTTATTATTATATCTCCCTTAATCATCATAGGTAAACCCTATAATGTTTTTAACCTTCGATTTTTTGTACAATCAAATGTTTTCTTATATCCAGACATAAGTGTATCTTGCGCATTTAAACATGTCAATTTTTGGTTATATGCGCAATCATAATTACCTCTTACATCTTCTGGTCCATTACTTAAATCAACTAACTTATTATTAGAAACATTAAAGTCTCCTATAATTCTTGTCTTTGATTCAGTCATATCAAGATGTTCTATACCTGTATATGTAACAGAACAATCACCAATGATTAAAGATGAAATATATTTTAATGATAATAATTTTTTACAATCTGTTATACGTAAATCACTCTTTAACTCTTTTGGACATCCTTCTAGACTTGAGAATTTCCTTAAATCTGTTAATTCTATATCATCAACAGATTCAGGTAATCCTATTAAGTTTTCAATTTTATTACATTCTTGTATAGAAACACGTCCTACATTTTCTGGAATACCCATAAAATATTGGAAATTATTGCATGTCTCAATCTCTAATGATTCAATAGAAACACAATTATCATTGAGTCCTTCCAATGATTTTATTTTTGAATTCCATATCTTTAAACAACCTATTTTTTCTGGGAAATCACCAATTAATTTCGTATGCTTATAACCATCTATAAACATATCTCCATCTATTTCCTTTGGTAAATTATATAAACTATTAAATTTAATATATTTACATGTAATTTTATTAATCTTTACATAATCTGGTATTTCACTCATAAATACTGTCATATAACCATTAAAATGTAAATTACAATAAAGTATGTCATCAATATATTCAAAAGTAAGATTTCTATCTATATTATTATTTTCTGGACTTGATGCAATATTAAATAGCAAACATCTCTTGATTATTTTATCTTCTTTAATAGGTATTTCAGAATCACCATATGATCCTAAAGTACCTATTAAAATTCCAAAAAATAATCCTACAATAATTAATACTATTGATAAAATAATTAACATAAATTAATCTCCTTCATGAATAATATATATTTCACCTTCATACTTAATAACTGAATTCTCTGAATAATCATCAAAATCAATCATCTCTGGATCTACAACATGCTCAAGGTAAATACCACTCCAACCATCTGGACCAATCCATCCATATGAATAATTTACCAAATTATATGTTTCCATGATATTCTTAAGATCTTCCTTCTCAGATTCACTCAACATATTCTTTGAATTATACTTAGAACAAATGTCAATTACAAATGTCTTAGTTTCCTCTGGAAGATTTGTTCCACCAATAGCAGTCTTAATCTTTTCAAGCGTTTCTGGTTTAAATCCATTATACTCAACACCTGTAGCACTCTTAGCATGTTCCTGATTACATACTTTAAGAATATTTTCATCTGTAGAAGTACGTGCAACCAATGAACTAAAACCAATCTCACGATCAACCCAAAACAGATTATCAATTTCATCATTATCCCACTTACCAGTAGAACGAAGAACATTTCTTACAAGCTCAAGCTCATATGAATCAACAATCTCAATTCCTTCATCTTCATAAACATCACGAGGATCATTCTTATTGAATTCATCAAACTGTGACTTAAGTTCCTTGAGGAAATCCTCCTCAGTATCATACATCTCTTCTACATCAGGAAGTTCACACAAAATGTATGTACCATTATCATTAACATAATTAATGTTGACTGAAACAACATCATTCCACATAAGGTCCATACATGGATAATGTGTATCTTCAGTAAAAGCACCTAGATATGTCTGCAATGGTCCCTTCTTAAAATTCTCGCCGAATGTAGAATTTTTCCATTTATGCTGCCAATTTCTGTTACCAACATATGCAAGAAACAACAACACAAAATTATTCATGCGATCTGCCTCTACATTAATAATATTTGTTTCCCATGGCAGATGATCATTATACTTACCTGTTACCTTAATAACATAAGTATTCAACTGTGGTGTTACATTCTTACTCTTAAACATTAATTCACTCATATGCTTTATTATTTAAATTATTATCTAATTACAATACAAAGATACATTTAATTTTTTATATAAAAAAATATCCACTAAGTTTTTTCTTAATGGATATTATTTTTATTTCATTTATTTAATTTTTTAGGTCTTGATGAGAAATCTAACATAATTTGTCCTTTCTCATTTTTCTTAAATTCTAATTTCTTTGTTGCAACAGGTGTTGTTATAATAGATGTATTAGACTTCATATATGGAACTTCTTCAGGTTCTTGTTCTGATTCTAATGTTAACGGCTATATAGCTGAATATACAATAGGTTTTACTGATACATCTGTTGCATCAATAATAGGTTCATCATGTTTAATAACTGCTTTTAACTTTTCTTTATTATTATAATCATCTATTTTTAATTCTGTATCAATACCATTTTTCTCTTTAGTAACATATGCGGTTATTTTATAATTTTCTATCTATAAATGTTCTTCATATGGTCCTGATGTCATAATAAGTTTAAAAAATGTAGGTGTAACTTCAATAATAATGAATAACATTGTTATCATGAATGATACCATCGCTAATGAATTATTTGCTTCTTTAAGATTTGAAAAAGCTTCATACCTTGCACTGAAACCATCTTCTCTTAAACCATCTATTTTACCTTCAAATTTTTCAATATGCTTATTAACTTCATCAATACGTTTCTATACAGTTGTCAACCGTTCTTTATGAAGAAGATCCCATTCCTATAATGATTGTTTACATTGATTAACATATGTTTCTTTATCTCTATATATAGTTCCATGTCCGGCAATACCGGATAATGCGTTTCCTTCTGCTTCTTCTTTCAGTTCTTTCTATGCTTTCTGTAAATCATCAACAAGTTGTTTCCGATCTTTTGTCAATTGGTTCTATTCTGCTTGTAATAATGATATTGTCTTATAATCTGATGATTCATTCTTTGCTGAATTTATTCGTTCTATATTATCTTTCAATAACTATGATTCAATTCTATCATTAAATATTTTCATTTCAAGCGGTGTTGAAATAACAATACCTAAAAATATAGCCATAATTATACGTGGCATTGCCGTTTGAATTTTTTTCCAACTTAATGTGTCTTTACCATCAGTATGCATTGAATTAACAATAAATCTGTCAAGGTTAAATATAAGTAATGCCCAGAATATACCAAAGATCAGTGATAATATAGCATTACTAAATACAAAAAACATTGCATAACTACCTGATATAAATGCCATCATAGCAGTAAATAAAATAGTTCCTCCACTACCAGCATATTTTGCATACTCACTCGGATATAATCTTAATATATTCTTATTAACACCTGCACATGTCCATAAAAAATCATTTATACTATTTTCATTTAATTTCCATTTACTCATTTTTATAAATAAATCATTCTTTATATTTTCATTATCTTATTTATAATTAATTTATAATTATTGATAAATATGAAATAATTAATGGGTGATTAAATATTAGGAATATTTAATCACCCATTTTTATTTAAAAGTGAAACTTAGCTGTCGCAAACATATTAAATGGTGAATCAACCAAATAATATGCTGTATCAGATGGAATATCAACTGATCCGTTAGAGAAATTCAAACGATTCGTAATATTATTAAGATTCAAACTAAGTTCTACAATCTTCGATACTCGTGCATTAACATATGCGTTAAGTGTAAGGTTTTCTTTAAGCTGATGGTTATTATAAATATCCATATACATAGATGAACGGAAATTAGTATTTACACCAAACTTAATCTTATTAACAGAATAATTTGCTTCAGCAAACAATGTAGATGATGGTGAGAATGTATGATTCATTTCCTTTCCATTAATGTTCTTCAACTTATTCTCTGACCATGACGCATTTGCAATAAGATGCAAAGTATTAACAGGATTATAATCCATAGCAAGTTCCAAACCAAGTCGATATGAATCATGCTGCTTATGAAGAGGAAGTCCATTCATTGATGAAAGTTCACCTGTTGCAACAAGTTCATTACTGAAATTCATATAAAAACCGTTAATATTGAAATTAATCTTATTATTACGAATTTCATAACCAAGTTCAACATCATGTACGCGCTCTGACTTTGTATTCATTTCAGATTCATCTGTACGATATTCACCTCCGAACATATCAGTTCTGGAAGGCTCACGGTTTGTGACTGCATAACGTGCATATACCTTTGAATACTTATCAATATCATATGTAAGTCCAAAACTGTAATTCATAAAATTCCAGTCATGATTGAAATCAGAATCACCATTAATACCAATAGCTGGTGTATTTACGCGATAATGAAGTGATGTATAACGATACTGAAGTGCAGCATCAATAGTAAACTTATTAATTGGTTGATACTTTACATTTGCAAATACATTTACATCTGGTTTTGTTCCTGCATTATCATAATAAGGAGTAAGTCCTGGATTCTTCCATGCTGTAATAATACTATCAGAGTTTGCAATATCATATCCCTTATGACGTCTATGATAAACATATGCATTTACCACAGTTGTAAGTGAAAGATTATTAGCAGGATAATACTTAATTACTGTGTTAAATCCTGTAAGATTATAATTAAGATGATAATTATTCAATACACTTCCAGTAGGTCGTGAAGAATCATCCCATCCAATACGATAATTACCGGTCTGATGTTGCCAATACAATGAAGATGTCAAGAATACCTTATCTGATAGAATTCCCTTATATTGAAATCTATTATAAGTTGTCAAGAAATCATCTGTTTCCTGCTGACGATTACCAGACTTCATTTGCTTAAATGGTGTAGGATGCTTAGGAATCATATCTTCTGTAAGACCCATAAAACCTTGACCATTACGATGATAACCTGTCATTGTCAAGAAATCGAGTGAATGCTTATCATTAAAGAAATAACCGGTTTTAAGTGTAATTGATTTTGAATTATTATATGTATTTTCCTTATAGCCATCAGTTTGCTGTGATGTTGCACGAACATGCGGCAGGATAAACTGTTATTGCATATACAACTGCTGTAATTACAATAATTATAAAAAATATAATTATATTGTTATAACCTGATGTATCATCATGTATTTTATTCTCTGATACATTATTAATATTACATTTTTCTGCTTTATGTATAACCATACGTATTTAATTTTAATAATTATTCAAATAATCTGAAAACCATATGATACCTGCATATGTTAAAATAATAAGAAATACCATAGCAAGAAATACCAAAGAATTTTTGCAATGTTCTATATTATTTAAATTCGATAAAAATTTTTTACTCTTCATTCTTATATGATTCCTTATTAAATAAAAAGTTATATGAAGGTCCAAATCTCTGTTTGAAATCAAGACCTATCGATATTTCAAAATCATATTTACCTATATAGATAATATGTCCTGTTTTAATATGTGATAAACAGAATACACATTTATTATCTTCAAAGTGACAATAATTAAAACTTTTATTTGTACATTTTTCCTTTGCTTTTTCAATTACATTATTATAAAATGATTCCAACTTTTTATAACGAAGCTGTTCACGAGGATTATCATCTACTGATGATACCTCATTAATACGAGCATTTATAGGTATTAGACTTGTATACCCATAAAATTTCAATACTTCAAAATCATCTATATTCAATACCATATTGTTATTCATTAATTATTATGTGATTCAAAGATACATATAATATTCTAATTAAAAAAATATTTCATGAATTATTATCTAAAAATAAATAATAAAATACATTTTAATTATTATATGAATAAGAATATAAAGAAATTACTCGAAAGTTTATTTGATGATGATTTCAATGATATATATGTTGATGATACAAATTCTGATACATAGGAAGTTTCTCAAATGATTCAAGACAATTCAAAAATTACATCATTAGCACAATGTGATAATATAGATGAAGTAAATGAATATTTTATCAATAAATACGATCTTGTTAATAACATATTAAATACCATTACTGATATAATGTCTGCTATTAAGAAAACACATTTTCCTTATGCTATAGATTGTGATTAGTTTAATAATGAACAAATTAAAATAACAGTAGAAACAAATTATAGTTCAGATATATTTAGAAAATATTTCAAATGTGTTATTGGTGATAATTTCATATTCAATATTAAGCAAATTCCATATGAAATAACATATAGGAATAAACCAAAAGAATTTAGTGCATGGTGTGTTTCATTTCCTTATACTACAGATGAAATTATATTAAGTGTATGTAATATTCCAGATAATATGAATACTGCTGTCAATAAATTTATTACAAAGTATAATAGTACATAGTTTGATATTAAATCATAGCAATCTGAAATATATGACGCATTACTAAAATAGGTAGAAAAAGTATTTAATACATAGAGAATTACAGATGAATTAACATGTACAGGAAAAGTATATAAGGTTGTTCAGAAAGATATTGACCGTATGAATAAATGTATAGATACAAGAAATTTTAGTGGTTTCGATAAGATTACAAAGGCAGATAAAATGGTTGCGCGATTAGCTGCTTTATTTATATGTGCAAAGAACAGAAATATAAAAGATTTACAATTATAGTTTAATGATGACATATTATTAACTATTATATTAGGACATAAAATATATAATAAGTATTATACACGTCAACGTGGAAGATATGGCGGTTATCGTATTAATATGAGTAGTAAAGAAGATTTTATTAATATATTAAGAAAACTACAAAAATTTCCAACTATTCATTTGAAAGATGTTATTGCAACATATAATGCTTATAAAGATTAGTTCTAAAAATTAATTATTTATTTGTAAACATGATTATAAAAAATAATAATAAAGCGGTTGATGTATAGAAAAACCAACATGTGTGTTGGGAAGGTCAGAAAACTTCCAGACGTTTCTATGTAAAAAAAACAGTTTCATATGGAAAATGGACTACACATAAAGAACCTCAAACAATACCATCAATATCATGGGAAGGAGGAACAACAGTTAACTGTAAATGTTGGGTTGAAAGGACTAATACAGTTAGAGAAGGGTTTGTTATATCATCTGTTACTGAAAAACATTATTTGATACCATCATTTAGCGGAATAGCATCTGATTGTAGAGTAAATACAACAGGAAATAAAGAAGATGGATTTACATTTACTTTTGGAAAACGTGATAATGCAACATCTGACAGAACATATACAGATACTGCACAATATACAGATGAAACTGGAAGCTATTCTATAACAGTTACTGTAACGCAAACAAAACGCGATAAGTATGTAACTAAATTAGATAATGCAAGTATTACTACTGATTTAATTCCTGCAAGTGGTGGTAATATAAGTTCAGGTACATTAACTTTTAGGAAAACATATAATACTGGCGAATCTGAAAATGTTACAGAAAATGTGACATTTTCTACTGTAAGTGCAACAACAAAAGGAACTACAGAATCTCCTGTTACTAATGTTACAACAATACCTGCAGGTGGTACAACGCAGAAGCAAACAACAATTGATGGAGTTACTTTAACACATCCTAGTTTTACAGTTAAACAAGCAGCTAATACAAAGTCAGTTATGACACCAGAATCAAAGAAAACCACCAGCGTAATATTATCTGTAAGTCCTACAACAGTATATAGTTCAGGCGGAACTGTAACATTTACATTATAGAGAAGGTATACATTAAATAAAGTTGTTTATTAGTATACATCTGGTTCAACATCTGGTGGTGGAAGTGATGCGAATCAAGGACCTGAAGCAGTTAATGCTAATTAGACATATACAATAACTGGAATAACTGGTGTTTCATCAACTAAAGGAACATCATATAAAATTCCTGCATCTACTTCGGCAAGAACAATAAAGTTCAAAACAACGTATGATGGTATAACATCAAATGAAGTATCAGTTTCATAGAAATTAGATGGTCCAAATGAATCAAAAGCATTTATATATTCTAACTTGAAAATAACGGAATATAGTTATACTAAAGATAAATCTGGTTATCATTTTCCTGCATCTAGTAAAACTATAACAGGAACAGACTGTACATTGAAAGGGACTTATGACTGGACTTATACGTCAATGGAGAATAAGACAGTAACAGAAACAGTTACATGGTCATTTAATAATTTAACTACAGACATGTATACATCATTTACACCACCAACTATTTATGCACCGTCATTAGAAACTACATATAAAAGTGCAGATAATTAGTATGCACATATTGATGTTTTTATTAAAAATTTAAAGCATACATATAATGGAAGATTGCATGATGTTAAAGACTCAAATGGTAATTTTTTAACAGCATCAAAAACTGCTATATTAACAAGATAGGGAAATAGTGGTACACAAGCATCAAATCCAACAAGTACAAACTTATCTGTTTCAGTAACTCCAACATCATTTGACTATAAAGGTGGTACTGCTACTTTAACTGCTACATTAATAAAAATATTTAATATAACATGGACATCTGGTGCTACAAGTACCAATACTACAAATACTGATGTAACAAATTCAACAACATTCTCTGGTACATATAGAGTATATGGGCAAACACAGCAGAACATACTTTCGTTTACAGGTAACAAACCGACAATACCTAATATATAGTCAAGTACAAAGAATAGAACATATACATTTAGAGGAGAATACGGTAGTTATTCAAATACTACTACATTAACACAAACAGGTAATACAATATTCTTTACAGTAACATTTCATAAAAACAATACATACGCGAAATGGAGTAAAACTACTGGTAATGAATCAATTACAAAGAAATTTAGTAAAGATACACCATATACAGAATTAATACCAGATGAAACACCTACATGGATAGAAGGTAGTAATTTAAAATATGTATTCCTTGGTAACTATTCAACAACAACAACAGGTGCTGCAGTAACAAGTGGTTCTTTATTAACTAGTGATATAAATTTATATGCTCGTTGGAGTACAGCTTCTACTGGTTATGTAAAAGTTTCTTGGGATCCATATGGTGGACAACTTTCACCGACATCAGGTGGAACATCAACAAGTAGTGTAATATATGATTATCATAATCCTGGAGCAATTACATGTTAGCCAGCTGATATAGGTTATAACAATACTCCTAGTAAAGCAGATAATACATTTCTTGGATGGCAATATAATGGTAGTACATATCATAAAACATTTCCTGTAAGTATTACATTAGGAACAACACCTATAAAATTTAATGCAATATATACAGTTACAGAAAAAACTGTATATTGGAATTCAAACGGTGGTACTTTCAGAGATGGTTCTACATAGAAAACAGAAAAGAAAAATTATGGAGCATCTATTTCTGCATATTCATCAAGTCCATCAAAAGCAGCAACGACAGGAACGACTTATACATTTAAAGGTTGGGCTTTAACAACAGATGGAAATGTAGTTACATTTCCATATACATTAATTACGGTAGACTCAACTTTTAATTTTTATGCTATATATTCAAGTTCAACTCATAAATATACTGTAATATGGAATCTCCAAGGTGGTAATATAAATGGTAATACAGCTAGTATTCAAGATATTATTGAATATGGTAGTACAGTTAGTTTTTCAAAATATACACCTGTTAAAACAGGTTATACATTTAATGGTTGGGCAACATCCTCTGACGCAACATCTGGTAGTACATTTGGTAGTTCATCTCCTATTACATAGCATACTACATTCTATGCAACATGGAAATCAGCTACATTAACTCCTATCTTATTAGTACTTGCCTAATAAATATATCATAATAGAATAATTAAAAATATGAAAAAGAATATATATAATTTATTAAAATTATTTGAATCATTTTCAGACTTGTTTGATGATGATATATTATCCGATGAAACTACAGGTTCAATCGATACCGATTTATCTGCTCGATTCGCAGAAAATGATTTGAAACCAATTGTGGTAGATCTTCTCGGAATCGATAAACCACGTAGTTGGAAATATGAAAAGATTAATAACAAAGAGGTTCTCGCCCATAGAGGTAGAAAAGGTTCTTTATATCCAGATAAAGCATTAGAAGATATGATGGATGCATTAAAAAAGAAAAAATTTAATGTATATAGAGTATCAAATTGTCCTTATGCTTTTGTTAATAATTTATCTTTTTATGATGGTAAAAATAAAGAAAAAGAATCTCTTGGACTTACACGAGGATTACCACCAAGAGATAGTTAGATGTATGTAAGTTGTGGTTATTTAAAATTAGAACATGAATATGATAATTGGGTTAATAATATATTTCCTGCAATGCCTGAAATTGTTCAAGATTGTTTTAGAAATGATCCAACATATAAAACAATTTTATTATCTAAAGATGAAGGTATAATGTTATCATATCAGTCACCTTCTGGATGTGGTATACCATATAATTATAATGAATCAACATTTACTGCGATTCTTAAATTAACAGGTAAAGTTATATATGAAGAAAAAGATGATAATAATCAGAAAGATATTATTACTAAAACAAAAGATATAAATAAACGTATATCATTTTTAAAATCACGTTATAAAAAACTAGGTACTTTGAATGTTATTAGGGATAATAGTTTTTATATTGATGATAAAAATGAGCCATATGGAATTGTTTATTTTAATTGGAAACGGTAGGTAAACCTATGTAAATATTCAAAAAAATATAATATACCTACATTTTTAATTTATTTATTGCAGAAAAATATATATCCATTAAATGATATAGAAAAAGATGATGATAACGCTGTATATGAATTAACAAAAAATGGTTTAAGTTTTTATTTCTATAAAAATATTGGTCCAGAACTTCTTAAACAATGCAGTTCAGAAAATACTGATAGATATAGTATAGGAAATAAAATTGATTCATGTGTAATTGTTAGGTTAACAGATGAAACATTAGAACATTTTCATGATATTTTTGATTAAAATAATAAAAGGAAGATCAATCCTTTTGATCTTCCTTTTTTACTTCTATAATATAAACTGCTTTCTTTTCTACTTTAACAGATATAATATTTGTTATAACTTCATTGTGAGTTCCTATGATACTTCCAACTGAAATATATGGACCACCATCTGGATCTATAAATTGTATATTAGTATAATCGGTACGACACTTACCTAAATCCTTAAATCCAACTCTCATAAATGTATAAATATTTTCCGGACCAATTAATTGATATGAATCTTCTGAAATCGGGTCTAAATATATTTTTCCATAATAACGATTATATAATTCTATTTTCTCTTTTCCTGTATATGTATTAAATAATTGTCGAGTTTTATCTTTTTTCATTACTTTTTATAATCTTTTCGTTAATTTAACTATATAATTTATAAAATGATTCCAATAAAATGTTTTATAAAATATACTATATTCATATTAATAATGTATCTGACTTAAATAAACTATTATCTAAACTCCATAACATTGGTTATCAAGAATCATACTTATCAGAATTTAGTTTTTGTCCATATATTATTATTCATAAAGATTTTGAGAAAAATAAAATTCCTATTTATGAAAATATTAATAAAGGATATTTAGATATGTTAAAAACAAAAGTTATCCTTAAAGAAGATACTGATATTGATTCATTTATTTCTCATGCATATGAAATTGTTGATGATAATGTTAATTCAAATTCATTATTTTAATATCTCAAATCTTTAAGTATTGAAAATATACTAAATGTAATATTATCACAATCATCAAAGTCTGGATATGTATTAGCAAATAATGAAATTTGCATATCTTGTTGAACTTGTTTATATTTAGCAATAATATTATCTGGTAGATGTATTTTACAATCTCCTGATATTTGAATTTTTATATTAGATGGTAATAAATTATTAAGTTTTTTAATTGATTCAAATTCAAATACAACATTTTCAAATACTAATTCATAATATATGTTATTATCTTTAAAATTTAATATAAATTCCTTTATATTCTCAATAAATTCATCATCTATTAAATTACTTTTATTTTTATCACGATATTTTGATAATGTCATGAATATTAAAAATTTCGTACATTTTTCATTTACTTCATAAAAATCATATAATGGTTCTATATTAATATTTGTAATATGTGGTATAGCTTTAATTATATTAGTATCTATAACACCTAATAAGCAATTCTTATAATGTTTCCAGTGATATTTTTCACCTAATAGACCCTTTACATTCAATGAAATACTATAAGGACTATTAACATCAAATGTCACAACATCAAAATAATTTTTATATTGTCCATAACCTTTAAATGAATCCATATAGGCATAAAATGCATTATGTCGTTTATAAATACTATCATTTATATAACTATTGAATTTAAGATAATTCAAATTATTATTAATTAAATTAGATAATGATGTTACCACAGTATCACCAAACACTGAAGTAACATCATTATCATCATTTAATAAAATATCGTCATCAAATAAATTTTCCATTAACAAAATTCAGTTTCAAGAGTCTTTCTTAAATTCCTCAAATCATCAAGATACATATCCTTTATGGTTGTTTTCTTAATATACTTAAGTTCTTTTTCTATCTCTTTGTTTTTCTTAATTAATTCCTTTTTCTCTTCATCAGTTAACTTAGAAATTTGAATTTGTAAAACAGAATCAGGTAAATCATATTTCTTCAAATCTGCTACAACATCCTTTCTCTTTCTGTTAGAAATAACCAAATCTCCATTATTAACTAATTCAATGAATCTACAAAGATTATTGTTATCTTCATATCGTTTCTCCATAACAGTAACTAACCGATCTTTTCGATCATTATACTTATTGAGACGAATATTAACAAAATACTTTATAAGTTCTTCTTTATTAATGAAATGCTTTACCTTCTTATTTTCATCAAGAACATATAACAAATCATCTGGTACATATGTATATAGCCCTATTTTCTTAAAAAGTTTATCTTTTCGATCTGGTTTCATCTCACGCTCAAGCTGTTTCTTAGGGAAAATTAACCAATAATTCAACTTATCATCCTGTGAATAATTCTTCCAATCTTTAAGGAATCCTTTCTCAACCATATCATTAAGACGTTTCTCAAACTTATCAAAACCGGTATCATATGGCAAATCAGTTACCTGAAATATATCATTCTTAATATCTACTTTATATACACCAGAATTTAACCATTTATTTACGTCTGTATCAAATGTAAACCTATCTTCACTAATACCTCTAACATATGGTCTAATCACAGTTTCTTTAATATCACCAGTATTCAACATTTCAATACATGCATCAATAACATCAACAGGATTATATGAAAATGAACTGAATTTATAACCAGGTGCCATACCTTCTGATCTTGATGTAATTACAGTAGGAATAATTGGCCAATAATTTACAGGTTCAAGATATGTACCTTCATCAAACACATATTCCAAAAGATCCTCATCTGCTTTATATAAATTTGCATATGGTGATAACTTACAGAAAAGATAACGAGGTGCAGAAACAGCTTTTTCATCTCGTAATGAACCATGCTGACCTGTTATAGTAATAGGATTAAGATTATCACGAAATTCTGCTGCCAAGGTGAATATGGTGTTTGTTAAACTAGCGTCACCATGCATGTACAGAGTTAGATTATAAACATCACCTACAAGATTTAAATTCTTAATTTCCTTTCCGTTTTTCATTCCTCCATGGAAAGCTGCATGCATAATTTTTCGTGCGCCAACCTTAAAACCGTCCAGTAAACTAGGTAATGCTCGTGTTGCAATTACATACTTTGTATAATCTTTATAATCTGTATTTAAAAAATCTGTTATAGTTCTTACTACTTTCTTATTACTATCATCAATAATATGTGCATCTAAACCTTTAGCTTTCTTTGTTGTTACTTTCATTTAATAATTAAAATTTTATTTCTTATATTTATAATTAAATTTCTAAATATTGTTTTAATTCATCTAATGAATAAAATGCTTTATAATTTAAATTATTATCTTTTGCTGTTTTTATTTTTAATTGATCTCGTTTAGTCCATACATCTATAGCATTATTATAAAATTTTGTATTCTTTTGTTTCCATTTATTTAATTTTTCAATATCATTTATATTATCTTTATTAAATATATGTCCGCCATGTGTCCAATGATAGTTACATTCAATATATAAATCTAAATTTTTAATATAGAAATCACAATAAAATGGATATAAATCAGATTTATATTGTTCAATTACATTATCTATACCAAATTTTTTAATTAATAATGTTTTAGAAATTTTCTCTGTATTAGATGAATTAAATGTTCCATTTATACGTTTAGTATTATTTACTTTTTGTAAAATAATATCTTTTTTATCTCTAATTTTATTTTGTATATCAGATGACATAAATGGCTTTTCAAAACCATATTTCTCTATATTTGTTTTCTTTACTTTTTCTGGATTAAAAACACCACCATATTTTTTAATTTGCGTATTTATAGTCTTTTGATTTATTTCTTTATTTTGTGCGGACCATTCAACACCATATCGTTTAATATTAGTTTCTTTAATTTTATCTCTTACTGAATCTAATGACATTGGATTATCAACACCATATTTTTCTAAACATGTTTGCCTGCATTTATTTCTATTATTATAGTGCGAATCACCATATCGTTCAAGAAGAGTTCTTTTTGTTTTTTCTTTTATTTCATCAATTTTCTGTTTCCTTTTTTCTTGTATTCTTTTAATATTTTCTGGATTACTCATGTAAGATGTATAATCCATTTTACTTTGAAACTCTTCTGTTTTCATATATTCATATTGACATTTTCGAGAACATGTTTTACCATATAACATAGAAGAAAGACCATAATACTTTAATGGTTTACCACATATAGTGCATTTTGGTATTTCTTCTATATTATATTTTATTCTGTGTAAAACTTCTTTAAAATCATTTCTGAAATCAGGAAACCTATTTATAAGATAATTTTTTATATCGTCATTATTATCTATAATGTATGATGTTTTTTGCCGTATTCTATTTGAATTTGTTTTACTTGTAAAAAATAAAGAAACTATATAATCATCATTTATCTATTGATTATCATTCATATTAATAATATATACCATTTACAATAACTGACATATCTTCATAATTAATCATTGCTGTTTCTTTCCAAGGACAAATTTTTCTTGCAATCTCATCTGATATTCCTGCATTTCTGAATATATTAAGAAATTCTCCATATGGTCCATAATCAGAATATATACGATTATAAAAAAGATTCTGTTTAATCTTATTAAATCTATTTCGTCCTGATATATTGTTTACAATAGGATTATGTAAAAATTTCTTTGTCTTTCTTGGAAGTTTTTGCTTTGATAATGAATATCTGTAATTTTCTTTCATATAACCAAAATATTTAGGATACATGAAATATTTCATTAATTCTTTATAAAACTTTTCTTTATTTTCATTTGTTACGTTTGACATTGAATTCTGTTTTAACAAAATACCCAATCCCTGAAGCATTAATGTTTGTTTAGTATGATACTTTGTTCTAAGACTTTGGTAATTCTCATCAAAAACATCTTTATATACAATATCAGAAATAAGTTTACATGCATCAAATAATGTTCTATGAGATTTATGTGTTAACTTAAAATAAATTTCAACATCTTTAATCCAATCTTGCATTGAATATGTAGGAATATCTATTGTTCTTCCATTTAAATATTCACCATACTTTAGCAATGTATTATAATTATCTTTAGACAAATATCCATAATACCATGCATTAAAACTTTCATAATTGAAATTATTTTCAAATTCATCTTTTGACAATTCTCCATCAACTGTATCACTTTCAAATATTAAATATGTTGAATGTGGAAAATTATATTTGATATAATTATAAATCATATCATTTACCTGATGATATGACTTTGCTGTTTTAAGACATAAATCTATTAATTCATTTATTTTGTTATCAGGAAACTTACTAAATTGTGGTTTAGGAAATTTCTTTATTAAATCATCTTTTGTCATAATGTACTTTATTTAAAATAGTATACTCATTTAATTTAAACTTAAATTTGAATTATTATTATTGTTATCAAATAACTTTATAATAATGTACATAAAAAATATAAAAAATAAAAATTTCATAATTTATTAGTTTATTAATTTATTGATTTATTATTTAACATCCTCCAGAACGAGAAAAACCACCATATGTATTTCCACATCCACCTGAATATGTTTCATAATAATCTCTGGTAGTTATTGGTTTTTCTTTTGGTTTTTCTTTAATTACTTCTTTAAAATTTAATGTATTTTTTTCCTTACTATTTAATGTATAATAATTACTTCCATCTGTTGAATAATCATTAATATCAATAACAGAAGGTTTAGGTAATACTTTATACAGTAATTCATCCATTATCTTTTCTTTTTCTTCTTCCTTCTTATGCTTATATTCTTTTAATCTATCTGATAATTCATTATCATCTATTGTTTTCAATGTACTATCAATATTTTTAATGGCACTATCAATTTTTGTTATTGTGTCATAACTAGTCAATAGTTCATTTCTATCTGCATGTGTTGCAATATAATCACCTATATATTTGGTAATATTATCTAATATTTTTCTAACATCCATAATTATTAACTAATTTTATTTTTAGAACCATCTTCTGACAATTTTTCCATCTTCATAGATAATACAGAAAAAATATTTTTTTGCAAAAAATGGTCTGATTAATATTTTCAATAAATCATTAATAGACGCATGTTGTTTATGAGTCTTATAAAAACAGCATCGTTTAATAGTAAAATCAGAATTTGAATTATATCCTAAATATGGAGATAGATCAAAATGTTTTGTTGAACATCCATATGCAAAAGGAGAAGGTAATTTAAATCCTAATAAATCCTCTATGGAAACATAAAGTTCATCATGTTCAAATATTTCTGCTAATTTGAAATTAGAATAACCTAATTTTTCAAAAAACTTTATATTATCTATAATATCTTGTTTATCATTGAAATAACCTTTTATTATATTAATAGTTAATGAAACTTTATTTTTATATGGTATTTCTCTGAATAATTTTTCTCTATTATAAAATGAATTACAACCTCTGATTTTATCACCAATTTCCTGATCATAATGTTGTGGTGAAATAATAAGATGATCTATTATCTTTATTATTTCAAAAAATGTTTCTTTATGTGTCCAGCATGTAATAGGCATTGATGTAATAACAGTAACATTTAATTTTGCAAATCTTTTTATATTTCTGACTAATTGTAACAGTTCATCAATATAAAGCATTGGTTCACCACCTGATATTGCAATATCATCTATTTTATCTTTTATGTTTAATACTGATAAAAAGATCTTATCTATATCTGGTTTTTTATTTCCAACACCATTATTAAATGCATCAATACAGAAAGGACATCTGTTTGAACAATTTTTAGTAAAATGTATTTGTGCTTCATTAAATATCTGATCACAAATATTATTATTTAATCTAAATAACTTCTTCATATTTAATATAATTAATCACATATTATTATAATAAAATAAATAATAAAAGTTTTTATATTTTTATGTCATTATTATATAATAAATTAATAGAGACTATTAAAACAGCAATATATGAAAGTTTATTTGATGATGATCTTGTTACTGACAATGATAACAAATCATTAATTTGGTCTTCTTATAATACATCAAATCCTGAATTGAAT